>Ga0079223_10000035_pt1 | contig 39766 bp, 36 predicted proteins | sample Stecom2011_FD_75072 | JGI IMG/M metagenome (GOLD analysis project Ga0079223, IMG submission 75072) | Agricultural soil microbial communities from Utah to study Nitrogen management - Steer compost 2011 | ecosystem: Environmental > Terrestrial > Soil > Agricultural land | place: USA: Utah...
CCGCGTTGGACAATGAACAAGATGCGCTGAGTCAAAAAGCTGCGGATATAGTAGCGCTGAATGCGGGAGCGGCAATTTATGTCAGTGGCGTGGCTGATACCCTGGCTGAAGGCATCGCCGTGGCCCAGGATACTCTGGCTTCGGGTTTGGCGGGAGAAAAGCTGCGCGAACTGGTTTCTTTTACTGCCTGTTTTAGCGACGAGTAAAAATCGAGCGCGCCGAGCGAAATCTAGCGGCAGAGATTATTGAACATCAGAATAATCTGGTGTGTAACTGTAGAGGTGAACAGCGGCATGTCTGATAAGCCGACGATTTTGAAAAAAATTATTGCCCGTAAATGGGAAGAAATTGCCGCGCGCAAAGAGCGGGTGAGTGTGGCCGAGCTGGAGCGTCAAGCGACGCAAGCCGATCCGATACGCGGTTTTGTACAGGCGCTGGAGCGCAAAGTAGCGGCCGGGCAAGCAGCGGTGATAGCCGAGATTAAAAAAGCCTCGCCCAGCCGCGGTGTGATTCGCGCCGATTTTAATCCCGAGGCGCTGGCGCAAAGTTATGCGGCCGGTGGGGCAGCGTGTTTGTCGGTGCTTACCGATGTGGATTTCTTTCAGGGCAGCGATGCGTATTTACAACAGGCGCGCGCCGCCGTGTCCTTGCCCGTTATCCGCAAGGATTTTCTGGTAGACGAGTATCAATTGCTGGAAGCGCGAGCCATGGGAGCTGACTGTGTACTGCTGATCGTGGCCGGGCTGGATAGTGAAGCTCTGGTGCGGCTCAACCAGTTTGCACTCGATCTGGGCCTGGACGTGCTGGTGGAAGTGCATAACGAGGCGGAGCTGGATCTGGCTTTGGCGCTGCCTAATAAACTGATCGGCATTAATAACCGCGACCTGCACAGCTTTGATGTGAATTTGGAGACGACTTACCGACTGCTGGAGCGTATAGAAGGCGATCGGCTGGTGGTCACCGAGAGCGGTATTCTCTCGCCGGAAGATGTCAGTGCCATGCGCGCGCAGGATGTTCACGCCTTTTTGGTGGGCGAAGCCTTTATGCGTGAGTCCGATCCCGGTGCAGCGCTAGCGCGCTTCTTTGCCACCACGGCCGACCGCTAATACCTGTTGGCCAGCCAGTCTTGGCGGCTAATAGTCAGATCAGAGATTAAAATGTCGATTGGCTCACAAGCCTGCGGCTGTATATCGCCCTATGGGGTGTTATTGTGTACAGCTTGCGCCAGCGACGGTGCTGGCGCTTGACCCATCCAAAGGAGCACATAATGACACTGATAAAACGCTTGTTACTGTTGATGGTTGTAAGCTTTTCCCTGGCCGCCTGTGATACCAACGATGGCCCTGCTGAAGAGGCGGGTGAAAAAGTTGATAATGCCGCCGAAACTGTTCGGGATAAAACCAGCGATGCCTATGAAGCGACTCGCGATGCGGTAAAAGATGCGGGCGACGCGACCGCTGATGCTGTAGATGATGCAGCGGATGCCACACGGGATGCCGCTGACGATGCTATGGATGCTGCCGAAGACGCCTGTGATGAGGCCACCGACGGTAACTGCTGATAGCTGGCACTTGGCACTTGGCCCTTGCGGCGAAGTGCCAGTTGTTGACTGACTTCCCCCGCTTTTTTATTTCTCCTTCGCCTGATCGCTGTAATTTATGCTTGCACTTTCTTTTTTATTGCTCTAGTGTATTGGTGTATTGATACACGTAAATTAAGGGAGTGAAGAAATGACAATAATGATGCTGACGCTCTGGGGTGAAAATTATGACTGAGCAAAATATCCCTATGGTAAGTATCACCAAACTGCAGCGCCAATTACAGGGCATGACCGTGCTCAACAATATCAACGCCAGTATTCATCCGGGCGATGTGATTGGTCTGCTGGGTAAAAACGGCGCCGGTAAAACCACTTTGCTGGAAACCCTGTTGGGTTTTGGCTTGCCGGCTTTTGGTGAGGTGCGCCTGTGGGGTGAGCCCGCGCACCAGCCAGGTGCCGGCACCAAGCATCGTCTTGGCTATGTGCCGCAAGCCGATGAGCTGCTGTTGATGATGAATGGCGAAGATCATTTAAAACTCTACCGGTCTTTGCGCCCGCGTTGGAATCAGGCGCTGGTGGATAAATTATGTAGCGAGTGGGAAATTCCGCTAAAGAGAGTGGCGCTGCGTATGTCCGTGGGCGAGCGGCAAAAATTGAGTATTGTTCTGGCGCTGGCGCACGAGCCTGATCTGTTGGTGCTGGATGAGCCGGTAGCAGCTCTCGATCCTCTGGCACGTCGCCGCTTTATCCAGCAACTGGTGGATATTGCGGCTGAGGAGCAGCGGGCAATTGTATTTTCCTCGCATATTGTTTCGGATATGGAGCGCATCGCCAACCGCATCTGGTTGCTTAACGGCGGCGAGTTGGTGTGGCAGGAGGGCCAGGATGAGCTGAAAGAAAGTGTGGTGCGGGTCAGTTGGCGTCCTGAGCAGCAACAGCCATCGTTGAGCGGCGTATTGCACCGCGAGCAAAATACTCAGCGAGTGCAGTGGGTAGTGGTTGACTGGTCCACGGAAAAACAACAGGCGTTACAAGCGCAACTGCAGTCGCCGCTGCAAGTGGATTATGTGGGATTGGAAGATATTTTTCTCTACTTGTCAGAGGCGCAGTTATGAATCCGTTAGACGCCTCCTATCGTTTGTTTCGGCTTTTAATTTGTCCGTCGCGGTTTTTACTGGTGTTGTTTGTAGTATCGCTAGCGACAGTTCTGTTTGCCCCGCTGTTATTGTGGCTGGGCGCTCACGAGTGGGTGCAGGCGGTTTATTTGGTGGGAGCGATGATTCTGGCTATTCTGATGCTTTCTTTGCAGCGACAAATGGTCTTACTCGCCAGCCGCAAGACAATCGTCTTGAGTGGCAATGCCAACTTATATATCAGTATTATCACCACGGCACTGCTGCTGTTGCTGGCTCTGGTAATGGCTCCTTTGGGGGCTCACCCTTTTGTCGATATGGCCGCTTACTGTCGTGCGGCATTATTGTGGTTTTCTGGCTTGGCGGTGTTGCTGAGTATTGGGGTGCTGATAAAGATCAATCTGTTTTTTGCGATTTTTTTTCTGTTAGCTGTGTCGGGCTTGTCGGGCATCATCGAGACTTTTCAAGTCTGGGTGGAAAACAATGATCCCGGCCTCTACGGTTTTGCGCTGGTGGGGCTGCTGGCCTGGTGGTTGAACCATGATCGCTTGTGCCGTGGACGTTTGCCGCAACCTTCCCGTTTTTGGGAAGGGGCCGCTGACCGCAATGATAAAGAGTGGCTAGCAAAATTCGCTGGCCTCAAACTGCTGCCGCGCTTGCGTCTTGGTCAGCATAAGGAGCGTAATTGGGCGATGATGGTGCTGGAGTCGAATTATTATCTACGCGACTACGTGCTACTGTTTTTGCTGAGTGCGGTATGTCTGGGCGCGGTTTTCTCTGTGTTGCAATGGTGGTGGGGTTTGTATGCTTCTCACTTGACCGCCTGGGCGCTGTGTTTATTGTTTATGCCAGCAGCTATGACGCTGATTAGCGCGGGAAACCTGGCCGCCAATTTGCGTCGGTTGTGGCTGCTAATGCCCGGTGGGCGCCAGCAACACATGCAGTTCCTGGAGCGTCAGTTGCTGAAAATGGGAGTGCTGGTGGTCCTTGTCGGCTGGTTGCCTGCGGGGGTGCTACTGGCGCTAAACGCAGAATCGCCGCTGTGGATTATGGCTTTTTTATTTTTCCTGGGTTCTCAAATAGTGACTTTGGCCTACCTGCATTTGCTGACAGTGACAGTGGAAGGCTTGTGGCTCATGTTGGGGCGTGTATGTTTTGTTTACCTGCAATTCGGCATGATTTTTTTGTGCTGGTTTTCACGCGATCCCTGGTGGTCTTTGGGCTTTGCCGGAGCTAGCGCGGCATTGTGTGTCATCTTGCGTCCGCTGGTTTATAACCATTGGCGGGACATGGACATGTCGCGCTTGCGACTGTTGGACACTTATTTTTGGAGTATCCGCTGAGGAGGACACATGTTTAATTTGAATCCTTCCTCGGGCGTGCCTATTTATCGGCAGTTGACCGATCAGGTCAAACGCTTGATCGCTGGCGGCCAGCTGCAGGTGGGTGATAGTCTACCCTCGGTGCGGGAGCTGGCACAGATGCACGCCATCAACCCCATGACTATTTCCAAAGCCTATAGCCTGTTGGAAAACGAAGGTATACTGGTGCGCGTGCGCGGTAAGCCCATGCAGGTGGCAACCAGTGCTTTGCAAGAGGCCCAGAGCGTGCAACAGGCATTACAAGAGCCGTTGCAGCAGTTGGTGGAAGCGGGCAGGCAATTGCAATTAACGCATAAGGAAATTCAACAGGCCTTGGTGGATTATTTGAATAACGAGCGCACCGGTGATTGATCAGCGACTGTGGGTAGTTTTATTGTTGACGCTACTGTGTGCCTGTGAAGGGGCAACAGAAAGTGCCCGTCAGGCCACTCTTGAGTTAGTGCCTTGCGAACACAAAGACAGTCCGCCAACGGTCGGTGGGAGTGAATGTGGCTCGCTGGCCCTAGCGGAAAATCCGGCCGCTCCGGCCGCTTCAACGATTGATATTCATGTGCTGCGCTGGCCGGCTATCAGTGCTGCGCCCCAAGCCGATCCGATATTTATTATTGCCGGAGGACCCGGTCAGTCGGCTATCGAGATAGCGGATTTTTTAGTCGGTGCATTTTACAACTTGCGTAAAAATCGCGACATTGTGTTTATCGATCAGCGCGGTACCGGTGCGTCTCACGCTTTAGTGTGTGAACAGCAAGAGCAGGGGCAAGCATTGCCGCTGATGGAATACGCCGAGGTTAGCCACGCCCGCAATCTCGAGCGCTTGCGTAAATGTGCCGCGACCTGGGCGGAGCACGCCGCCTATTACACCACCGATTATGCCGTGACCGATCTGGAGGCTGTACGCCAGGCCCTGGGCTATGAGCAGATTAATCTCTGGGGCGCCTCCTATGGCACGCGCGTCATACTGCGCTATTTACAGCGCTACCCACAATCGTTACGCGCCGTGGTAATGGATGGTTTGGCGCCGGTACACATTGCTCTGCCGCAGTATGCGGGGCGCGATGCTGAGCGCGCTTTGCAAAAGCTCAGCGATGATTGCCTGGCGCATGCTGAGTGTGCTCACGCTTATGGCAATGTGGCAGAAAAGGCGCAGCAGTTAGCGGCGCGGCTGGCGCAAGAGCCGGTAGAAATAGCCGTGCCGCACCCGCTTAGCGGGCAGAGCACGGCCGTGCGTCTGGATCAGGAAAAGCTGGTCTCGCTGGTGCGCTTTAGTCTCTATGATCGCTTGTTGGCGCGGCTGCTGCCCCACACGTTGTCGCTGGCTGAGGCCGGAGATTATCAAGTGTTGGCGGCGCTAATGGCGCAGCTATTAAACAGCGATAGCCTGCCGAATATTGCCGAGGCCATGCACTTGACGGTGTTGTGCAATGAAGATGCGGCCGCGCCGATAGCGACACAGAGCCAGCCGTTTTTGGGTGTGCAGTTGCAGACGCCGGTGCAAGAGGTGTGTGACTTTTGGCCCTCAGTCGCTGTGCCTGAAGATTTCTACTCTGTCGTTCAGAGCGAGGTGCCGGCACTGCTGTTATCGGGTGGGCGCGACCCGGTGACACCGCCGCCGTGGGGCGAGCAGGTGCTGCAACATTTGTCGGCGGCCCTGCATTTGGTGGCACCGGGTGCGCATCATGGAGTCACCGGTGAAGGTTGTGCCGCGGATCTGATAACAGATTTTATTCGCGATCTGACGCTGACTGAAGAAGCTCAACAGTGTATGCAGGCTATTCAGCCGTTGCTGCCCTATGTAAGCCAGGCAGCAGGAGAAGCCGTCAGTGATTGAGATTGTTGAGGTCAGCAAAAATTTTGGCAACGTCAGCGCTCTGGATAATGTGTCGTTGAACTTTGGTGAAGGACAGATTATCGGTTTGTTGGGTGTGAATGGTGCCGGCAAATCGACGTTGATGCGTTTGATTTATGGTCTTCTGGCGCCCTCCAGTGGACACATTCGGGTGGCGGGTGTGGATGTGCAGCGCGATCCTATTGCCGCGCGCGGTTATCTGGGTGTGCTGCCTGACAATACCGGTCTGTATAAACGCCTGACCGCACGCGAAAATATTCTTTATTTTGGCCGCTTGCAGGGCATGAGCGAGGCGGCCTTACAGCGCGAGACAGATCATCTGTTGGCATTGCTGGGCATGGAGTCCATCGCCCATCGAGTGGCGGAGGGTTTTTCACTCGGCGAGCGCATGAAGACGGCACTGGCGCGCGCCATTGTGCATCAACCGCAATATGTTTTATTGGACGAGCCCACCAATGGGCTGGATGTGATGACGACTCGCGCTGTACGCCGTCTGCTGCAAGCGCAAAAGGCAGCGGGAAAAACTGTGCTGCTGTCCAGCCATCTGATGTACGAGGTGGAAAATCTCTGCGATCAAATTGTGGTGATTGCCGGAGGGCGGGTGATGGCGCAAGGAACGCCTCAAGCCGTGACCCAACAGGCGGGTTGCCAGCAGTTGGAAGATGCTTTTATCAAACTCTCGGGCCTGGAGGAGACAGAGGCATGAGTCGCCAAACACTGATTGTGTTACGCAAAGAATTGCGCGATGCGCTGCGCGATAAACGCTCCTTGCGGCTGGTGTTGTTAACGCCGGTATTTATGGTGGGATTTTTTGCGTTAACGATTGGCTTCACCATTCATATGAGTTCGCAAGAACAGCCGGAGATTGAGCTGCCGGTAAGCGGTATGGAACGAGCGCCGGGTTTGATGCAGTGGTTGGCAGAACAGCAAATTCATGTGCGTGAAATTGAAGGCGATGCCTATGCGCAAGTGAGCGCAGGCGAGCTGAGTTATGCGCTGGTGGTGCCGGACAGTGAGCCGGTAACGGGACCTTATCAAGTGTGGTTGATTTACGATGCCGCCAACCAGGTGGTGCATCGCGATCTGTGGCCTTTGCGCCAGTCGATACAACAATATAATAGCCGCGAGGCGAGTGTGCAGGTGTTGGCTCGGGGCCTGTCTGCGCAGTTGCTCAACCCAGTGCTTTTGCGCGAAGCCAATGTGGCCAGCGAACAACAAATGGGCGGTATGATTCTCAGCGGTTTGCCGATGTTGCTGCTGATGTGTGCCATGGTCAGCAGCATGGGTTTTGCCGCGGATATGACCGCCGGTGAACGCGAGCGCCGTTCTTTGGAAGCTCTGTTAATCAATCCGGTTTCCGCCATAAATATGATGCTGGGTAAATGGCTGACGGCTTTGACTTTGACGCTGGTGGTGGTGCTCTTGTCTTTGGCTCTTCTCGGGCTGGCGCTGTATCTGTTGCCCTTTGACCGGTTGGGCGTGCGGGTGAGTGTTGATCTGTTGGCTCTGAGTGTGATTTTTATGGTGTTGGTACCCATTTCGGCACTGGCAGTAGGGTTGCAATTGTTGATGGGGGTTGTCTCGCGTTCCTTTAAAGATGCGCAGACTTTTATGAGCTTGTTAATGCTGTTGCCGATGGTGTCCTTTTTTATCATGCTGATGAATCCTGATATGGAACGCGTCTGGCATGTCTGGCTGCCTTTGTTGGGGCAGCAGATGTTGGTAAAGGATATTCTTCTCGGGGAAACCCTTGCCGCTATGGCGGTAGTGGCGTGTTGGTTAAGCGCGGTGCCTTTGACGCTGTTGACGTTGTGGCTGGCAGCGCGGCAGTTGCAGCGCGCCAAAATAATCTATGGTTAAAGAGCAGCAGGCAGTGCTCATTAGCAATAAATACATCAGGAATATTTATGAGTGAAGAGTTTTCCCTTGCGGGACATGAATTTATTACCTTGAACAATTTGCTCAAGGTGGAGGGCTTGTGCGCTAGTGGCGCTTTAGCCAAGCAGGTGATTGAGGCGGGGCAGGTCAGCGTGGATGGCGTGGTGGAAACCCGCAAGCGTTGCAAGATTCGCGCAGGACAAACTGTCGGCTTTAATAATGAAACGCGAGTGGTCACTGAATAATGGCGATTCAATGGTATCCGGGGCATATGCACAAAGCCCAAAAAGAAATGCGACAGCTTCTGCCCACGGTAGATATGGTCATCGAGGTGTTGGATGCGCGCATTCCTTTTAGCAGCCAAAACCCACTGCTGGCCAGTCTCAGGGGAGACAAACCGGTGATCAAGATACTGGCAAAAAGCGACCTGGCTGACCCCGAGAATATGGCCCTTTGGCAGCAGCATTTGGAGGCCCAAGAGGGGGTAAAGACACTGGCGGTGAGTACCGAGTCACCCGAGCGTATACATCGAGTGCAGGAGCTGTGCCGCAAACTGGCACCGGCGAATACAGCTAATCAGGGTAAGGTGACCGCTATGATTGCCGGTATTCCCAATGTGGGAAAATCCACGCTGATCAATACGCTGGCGGGCCGCGCTATTGCCAAAACTGGCAACGAACCGGCGGTCACCCGACACCAGCAACGCATCGCCATTGCCACAGATGTGCTGCTATTGGATACACCGGGTGTACTTTGGCCCAAGCAGGCTTATGCCTTATCCAGTTACCGACTGGCGCTGACCGGTGCTATTCGTGAGACGGCGCTGGAATATGAAGATCTGGGTTTCTTTTTTGCGGAGTTTTTGCTCGAGCACTATCCTGATAGCTTGTCCCGGCGCTATGGGCTGGAGACTCTGCCCGAGGAAACGCTTCCCCTGCTGGAAAAGATTGCCCGACTGCGGGGATGCCTCGGCGCTGGTGGGCGAGCTGACTTTGATAAGGTAGCGCGGCTGCTGGTAAATGACTATCGCAGCGGCGTCTTCGGACGCTTGGCTCTGGAGACTCCGGAGGGCGTGGCGCAGGAAGTGGAGCTGGCTGATACTCAAGCGGCTCTGGCGGCGGAGCGCAAAGCCGAAGCCAAAGCGCGGCGCCGGGCAGCCTACAAAAAACGTAAATAATCCATCGCAAGACAATAGATAACAATGATCAACTTGCGAGAGGCGCAGGCGGCTGGGTAGACTTTCTCAGAGCAATATTTGCAATTATCGATGTGGAGGTGCCCATTGTGAAAGCGCTCTATACAGTCGTGCTGCTGATGACAGCCAGTTTTTTGCTTTCGGCCTGTGCCAGTGCGCCACCGGCAACCACCGATGATGGTCTGGTGCTGGTGGAGGAATCGCGTTTCGACAGTCTCTATCTCAAGCCTGGTGTGGACTTGAGTGCTTACACTCACGTGCATCTGGAGCCTTGTACGGTGACCTTCAAGGACAACTGGCTGCGCAATCAGAACCGAGGGCAGGGTGCCGCTTCGCGGCGGGTGGCGCCAGAGGATATGGTCGCTATTAAAGAGCGTATCGGCGAGGCCTGTGATCGCCATTTTACCGAAGCGCTGCAGGATCATCCGCATTATTCATTAATACAGGAAGAAACCGCCGGAGAGAAAATTTTGACCTTGAGCCCCGCCATTATCGATGTGGATATCCGCGCGCCTGATACCCGCGCCACGGGCATTCAGCGTACTTACACCACCTCCTTTGGGGAGATGAGCTTACGGCTGGAGATGACCGATGCCCTCAGCGGTGATATTTTGGGGCGTATCAACGATCGTCAGCGGGACCTGGACGATGTGCAGTTGCGCTGGACCAATCGTGCGACCAATATGGCGGATGTTAACCGCTTTCTGCGCGCCTGGCGGGACTACCTGCTCGAGGGTCTGGATATCGCATACAAGCGCAGTCCCATTCAATAAATGCTCGGGGTGAGGCGGTGTCTTATTTAAATGATCCACGAGTACTTTTTGCCGCCGAGCGCACCATGCTGGCTTGGACGCGCAGCTCTCTGGCGCTGATTGCCTTTGGCTTTCTGGTCGAGCGATCGGGATTGATTTTTTATGTGATAGCCCCGGCCGAGGCTAACGGCCTGAGCACCACTATGCTCCTGTGGGTCGGATTGGTGTTTATGCTTTTGGGGGTGGGGGTGTCTATCTACGCCACCTGGCAATTTAACCGTTTTACCCGCATTCTCAGTCCCGTTGAAATCCCCCCGGGTTATAACGTCCGCTGGTCCCAGTGGGTCAACCTGCTGGTGGCGTTATTGGGTACGGCATTGGCACTGGTATTGGCTCTCAATCGCGTGTGAGCATTTACCTGGCGCTCGGATATCGGTAAAATGAATAGTTATTCATTTTTATCGATACCGACATGAGCAAAACTACCACAGCCCCAGTCGATAAACGCGTTGCTATTCTCCAGGCGACACTCAGCCTTCTGGCTACGCGAGGCTTTCACGGGTTTTCCATGAAGCAACTGGCGGATAGGGCCGGAGTAGCGGCGGGGACTATTTACCTTTATTTTGAAGATAAACAGGATCTTATCTTGCAACTGCATGATGAAATTCTGCAGCGCGTGGTGGAGGCGGTCTTTGTCGGCTTGGCGCCGGAGCTGAGTTTCCGTGAACAGCATCGGCTGATGTGTCGTAATATCTGGTCGTTTTTTAGTGCCAATCCTGAGATTATCCTCAGTAAATCCCAGTTTGATCATTTGCCCCCTGAGGCCTTGCGCGATCGCAAGGAAATGGCCCGCGAACAAGTGCGCCCTATGGTGGATTTGTTTGGCAGGGGGAAAGCAGAAGGGGTCATTAAAGACTTGCCCGAAGAGGTGTTATTCGGTTTGGGCATGGAGCCCTTCTTTGCCTTGGTCCGCCAATCCCACCTGGGTTTGGCGGATATTGATGATGCCTGTCTGGTAAGAGCTATAGATGCGGCCTGGGATGCATTGAAAGTGCATTCCTGACCCTTGCCTTTACGTTTCTTGGTTTTTTTTCGCTTGAGAGTGAACGATCGTTCATATTAAATAGCCTGCCCCTGGATGGGTGGTTCCCCGATAGTTTGGAGAGATTTCATGAAGTTAGCAAAACCCCTTTTAATCCTGTTGTTGATGGCGAGTGTCGGCTGGGTGGCAGGTTGCGGTAACGATACCTCAAGCGCAGCCGGGCAAGGGGAAGTGCCACCGGTGCCAGTCAGTGTGGTAACGCTGGCAACAACTTCAGCTACGCTCAGTACTGAATTGCCCGCGCGGGCACAAGCCTTTCGCAAAGCGGAAGTGCGCCCACAAGTCAGCGGCATTATCCAGCAGCGACTCTTTACCGAGGGTGAGCGGGTAGAGGCGGGGCAGCCCCTGTATCAAATTGATCCGGCGCGCTTTGAGGCGGCCTTGCAAACGGCTGAAGCCCAGCTGGCGCGTGGGCAGGCCAATCTGGTTGCGGCGCAAGCGCGCGAGCGTCGCTATAGCGACCTGGTGGCCCAAAAAGCGGTTAGCCAACAAGATTATGATGATGCCCAAGCGGCTTTTGCACAGGCCAAAGCTGAAGTCGCAGTGGCCGAAGCGGCGCTGCTTACCGCGCGTATCGACCTCGAATACAGCCAGGTGACGGCCCCCATCAGCGGCTATATTGGCAAGTCTTCGGTCACAGAAGGCGCCCTGGTGTCGGGACAACAGGCGCAGATTCTGGCAACCATTCATCAGCTCGACCCCCTGTATGTGGATATGACTCAATCGTCACGGCATATGCTGGAGCTGCGTCAGCAAGTTCTGAGTGGCACCCTGGCCCGAGAAGATGCCCCTAAAGTGACGGTGATACTGGAAGACGGCAGTGAGTATGAGCACGCCGGAGAGCTGCAATTCTCTGATATGCATATCAATGCATCTACAGGTTCCATCATGCTGCGCGCACTGGTTCCCAACCCCAAGGGGCTGTTACTACCGGGCGCTTTTGTGCGTGTGATTTTAAATGAAGGCGTGCGTGATCAGGCCTTGCTGGTGCCACAGCGGGCCGTGAGCCGCAACCGTGAAGGTGCTGCGGTGGCTTGGGTGGTAGAAGACGGGCTGGCGGTTTTACGTCCTCTGGTGCTGGGCCGATCGATAGGGGGTCAATGGCTCGTCGAGTCCGGCCTGCAAGCCGGTGATCAGGTTATTGTGGAGGGGCTGCAGCGCGTGACACCCGATGCACGGGTGAATGTGACCGATGTGATCCAGGCGGAGGACTGAAAACATGGCGAGTTTTTTTATTGACCGGCCTGTTTTCGCGTGGGTCATTTCTATCATTATTATGCTGGCGGGACTGCTCAGTATCGCCAAGCTGCCGGTGGCGCAGTATCCAGAGGTGGCTCCGCCCTCTGTATCGGTATCGGCCACCTACCCAGGTGCCGCCGCCAAAACGGTTGAAGACTCAGTGGTGCAAGTCATTGAGCAGAATATGACGGGCATCGACAACGTCCAGTATATTTCTTCCACCAGTGACTCTAGCGGTAGCGGTCAGGTAACCATCACTTTTGACGCCGGTACTGACCCGGATATCGCCCAGGTGCAGGTGCAAAATAAGCTGCAAGCTGCTATGCCTTTGTTGCCGCAAGAAGTGCAACAGCAAGGGCTGCGAGTGAATAAATCCACGGCAGGCTTCTTGATGGTATTGGGCTTTGTGTCTTCCGATGGCAGCATGGATCGCTACGGCATCGCCGACTATATTGCCGCCAACGTGCAAGAGCCCTTGAGCCGGGTCGATGGCGTGGGGCAAATCCAGCTATTTGGTTCTCAATACGCCATGCGTATCTGGCTAGATGCCGAGCGCATGGCCAGCTTTGGCTTGACCACTACCGATGTGGTTACCGCCATACGCTCACAGAACGTGCAGATCGCTGCTGGTGAGCTGGGTGGAACACCGGCGGTGCCGGGGCAGGATATCAACGCCAGTATTGTGGTGCAGACGCGGCTGGAAACCCCCGAAGAGTTTCGCAAAATACTGCTGCGGGTAGACAGTGGCGGGGCCCAAATTCGCTTGGGTGATGTGGCTCGGGTGGAGCTTGGGGGGCAGAACTATCAATTTGAAACTGAGTACAACGGCCAGACAGCCACAGGTTTAGCCGTCACCCTGGCAGCTGGTGCGAACGCGCTCGATACGGCCGACGCGGTGCGCGAGAGATTGGAGCAATTGCAGGAGTTCTTTCCGGCAGGTCTGGAAACGGTAGTGCCCTACGACACCACGCCGTTTGTGAAGATCTCCATTAACGGCGTAGTAAAAACACTGATAGAAGCCATTATTCTGGTCTTCCTGGTGATGTATCTGTTTTTGCAGAACTTCCGTGCCACATTAATTCCTACCATTGCGGTACCGGTGGTGCTTCTGGGCACCTTCGCGGTAATGCTCGCCTTTGGTTTTACCATCAATACCCTGACCATGTTTGGCATGGTGCTGGCCATCGGCCTGCTGGTGGATGACGCCATTGTGGTGGTGGAAAACGTCGAACGGGTGATGCACGAGGATGGATCTTCGCCGCGCGAGGCCACGCGTAAATCTATGGGACAGATTACTGGCGCCCTGGTGGGAATCGCTCTAGTGCTCTCGGCAGTGTTTGTGCCCATGGCCTTTTTTGGCGGCTCCACCGGTGTTATTTATCGTCAGTTTTCTATTACTGTCGTCACTGCCATGGTGCTGTCGGTGGTAGTGGCCCTGACTTTGAGCCCCGCCCTGTGTGCCACCATGCTCAAACCGGTTAGTAAAGATCACTATCAGAAGAAAGGCTTTTTTGGCTGGTTTAACCGCAATTTTGATCGCGCCACTGACCGCTACCAGAGCGGCGTAAGCCGTATGCTGAATCGCACCGGTCGCAGCATGCTGGTGTACCTGGTGATTGTGGTGGTATTGGGACTTTTATTTAGCCGTTTGCCCGGCTCCTTTCTGCCCGATGAAGATCAGGGCCTGATGTTTGCTCAGGTGAACTTGCCGGTAGGCGCCACCAAGGAACGCTCCATTGAGGTTATGGACCGAGTGGAGAAATACTTTTTGACGGAAGAAGCCGAAAATGTGGAATCGGTGTTTTCGGTTATCGGCTTTAGCTTTAGCGGCCGGGGGCAAAATGCTGGTATTGCGTTTGTGCGTATGCGTGACTGGAAAGAACGTACTCGTAAAGATCAGGACGTACAAGCTGTAGCAGCACGGGCGATGGAGGAGTTCTCCCAGTTTCAGGAAGCCTTGGTGTATGCCGTCGTGCCGCCGGCCATTCCACAACTGGGTACTGCCACGGGTTTTAACCTGCAATTGCAGGACTTGGGTGGTTTGGGGCACGAGGCTCTGATGGGCGCTCGTAACCAATTACTGGCGCTGGCGGCACAGGATGAACGCCTGATGGGTGTGCGTCCCAATGGTCAGGAAGATACTCCCCAGTACAAGCTCGATGTGGATAATGAAAAGGCTTCGGCTTTTGGTATTTCGCTGGCGGAGATCAACAACACCTTTACCACGGCTTGGGCTTCCACTTACGTCAATGACTTTATTGATAAGGGCCGAGTCAAGCGTGTGTATGTGCAGGGCGACGCGCCTTATCGTATGTTGCCTGAAGATGTGAGCCACTGGTATGTGCGCAACGCTGACAGCGAAATGGTGCCCCTCTCGGCGGTTACCAGTGGTCGCTGGATTTTCGGTTCGCCGCGGCTGGAGCGCTACAACGGTGTGTCTTCGCTGAACCTTCAGGGGCAGGGGGCGCCCGGTATTAGCTCCGGTGATGCCATGTTGGTGATGGAAGAGCTGATGGAGCAACTGCCCAGAGGTGTTGGTTATGAATGGACGGGTCTGTCGTTGCAGGAGCGAGAGGCGGGCGACCAGGCACCGTTGCTGTATGCTCTGTCCATTCTTGTGGTGTTCCTCTGTTTGGCGGCGCTCTATGAAAGCTGGTCCGTACCTTTTGCGGTGATGTTAGTAGTGCCATTGGGCGTTATCGGTGCTGTACTTTTTGCTATGGGCCGCGGTTTATCCAACGACGTCTACTTTCAGGTGGGGCTTTTGACCACCGTGGGGCTGACCTCTAAAAACGCCATCCTGATTGTCGAGTTTGCCCGCACTCTTTACGATGAGGGCAAAGATTTAATCAGCGCCACCATGGAAGCTGTGCGCATGCGCTTGCGTCCGATTCTGATGACCTCTTTGGCGTTTATGTTGGGGGTGACCCCCTTGATGATCGCTACCGGCGCTGGTTCGGGTAGCCAGAATGCTATTGGTACCAGCGTGGTGGGTGGGGTACTGACAGCCACGGTATTGGCCATTTTCTTTGTGCCGGTCTTCTTTGTGGTCGTTTTCCGTCTCAGTGAATGGCTGTTTGGTTCTAAATCTGCAGACAAATTCTCCTGACCGAGTAGGGCTATGCGCTTGTAACAGGCGAATTTATGAGGTGATTGTTTTGTGCCAGGTTTTCGCACAAAACAATCGCCCCATTTTGATCTAATCCTTGCTCTTCTATCAGCGCTTCCTCGCGCGTCTCCTGAAGGATTTCGAGTGCGGTTTCAGCGTAGGATTCTGGAATTTGTTTATGGCTGTGACGCGGCCGCCTCTGTATTTTTAGGCAGATAATATTCATTTATCATCGCTTCAACTAATTTATTGATTTCTCCCGAGCGAACTGTCCCCAGCTATTGGTTGCGAAAATCAGCTATTCAGTTAAGCTTGTTTTTATGCCGTCTGCATTAAGTATTTGCTCACCATCTTCTTTGTAGTAAGAGCCTTTAGGCCAGCTCTCGAGCAAATCGAGTACCGCTTCACTGGGTCGACAAAGTTTTACACCTTTGGGGCTGCAAACAATCGGGCGATTGACTAACACTGGGTGCTTGATCATCGCTGCAAAAATCACTTCATCAGTGACGCTCTCAGCAAGCAAGCCCAGTTCGGCAGCGGGTGATTTACTGGTTCGCAATGCTTGTTTAGGGGTTAAGTTCGCCGCTGCAAACAAACCGAGTAACTGCCCGTGCGTCCAGCCCTCTTTTAGGTATTCAATCACTACTGGTGCATAACCGGAATCTTGGATAATTTTAAGCACGTTGCGCGAAGTGCCACATTCGGGATTGTGATAAATGACGATCATAGTGTGTCCTTTATGAGGATTGGTTCATCATGTTGTCAGCCGGAAAATGATGCTGAGTTTTATTCGCAAAACGCACCAGCGCGAGCATTAAAGGAACCTCAACCAACACACCTACGACGGTGGCCAGTGCGGCTCCTGATTGCAGACCAAATAGAGCAATAGCTACAGCTACGGCCAATTCAAAAAAGTTACTGGCAGCAATCATACCGGCAGGCGCTGCGATTGCGTGAGGCACACGCCATGCTTTAGCCCAACCGTAAGCAATAGCAAAGACCAATATTGTCTGGATAATAAGGGGTATAGCAATCAACACAATATGCAGCGGATTAGCAATGATCACATCGCCTTGAAACGCAAATAACAGAATCAAAGTTACGATCAATCCAATCGGTGTAATCGAAGAAACACGCTGCAAGAATACATCGTTAAACCACGCTACACCTCGACGCTTGATAATACTATTTCGCACCCAATAACCAGCAGCTAGAGGGATGACGATATACAGCAGTACTGACAACAATACCGTATCCCAAGGAACTTGGATGTTAGAAATACCCAGCAGTAAAACAACGATAGGGGCAAAGGCAATTAGCATAATCAAGTCATTTACGGCGACCTGCACTAAGGTGTAGGCGGCATCGCCCCGCGTCAGGTAGCTCCAAACAAACACCATCGCCGTACACGGTGCTGCACCTAACAAAATGGCACCGGCTAAATATTCGTAGGCGGTGGCCGCGGGGAACAAGGGTTCAAAAACCACCATAAAGAAAAACCAAGCGACTGCGAACATCGTAAAAGGCTTAATCAGCCAGTTCACGGTCGTGGTAATCACCAAACCTTTAGGTTGCTTGCTTACATTTTTAATCGAGGTAAAGTCGATTTGCAGCATCATCGGAAAAATCATTGCCCAAATCAGCACTGCAACCGGTATTGATACTTGAGCATACTCAAAACGCGATAAGGTTTGAGGAATAACTGGTGCAAACTGCCCTATCAAAACGCCCGCGACAATTGCCAGAGCTACCCAAAGAGTAAGGTAGCGACCAAATAATCCCATGCCCTCAGAGGTGCTTGGAGCGATTTCTGATGTAACTTTTGTCATCAAGCTTTCCTTAAATTGAGCGCTGATTTACGCGTTGACTGAGTTCTTCTGCGCTCTCTACACGTTCTGAATAACGATCAGTCAGGTAAGGTGCATTGTTGCGCAGCAGTAAAGTGAATTTCACCAGCTCCTCCATGACATCCACAATTCGGTTGTAGTAAGACGAGGGTTTCATACGGTTATTCTCACCGAACTCAAGATAAGCTTTAGCAACCGAGGATTGATTCGGGATAGTAAACATCCGCATCCAGCGCCCCAGTACACGGAGCTGATTCACCACGTTAAAAGATTGAGAGCCACCACAAACCTGCATGACAGCTAAGGTTTTTCCTTGTGTAGGGCGTACAGCTCCAATGCTCAAAGGTATCCAGTCGATTTGGCTTTTGAAAATACCCGTCATCGCGCCATGTCGTTCGGGTGAACACCACACTTGACCTTCTGACCACACCATCAAATCTCGTAGCTCTTGCACTTTTGGATGAGACTCATCTGCGCTGTCAGGTTGTGGCAAGCCTTCAGGGTTAAAAATACGCACTTCTGCACCCATGTGTTCCAGCAATCTTGCGCTTTCTTCAATAACCAAACGACTAAATGATCGCTGACGCAATGATCCATATAGCAGCAAAATACGCGGTGGGTAGCTAGGAGCTAGCGTAGAAAACTGATCTTGGCTGGGCAAGCTAATCTGCTCAGTAATAAGATTTTCCAACTGATTATTTTCCTGCATTATTTTTGCTTTCCTCATCACAAATGCTACTGCTATGAATACTGTCGAATAATGCTATCGCGTCTGCAAATAGCGCTGGGTTATTTTCAATTGAGGAAGTGATGACCTTGAATGCCCAGCTGGGTAAGTCAGAAGAAAATCGGTAATACACCCATTTTCCTCGGCGTGCATTTTGTAAGATTCCGCATTTGCGTAATTGCGCTAAATATTGCGAGACTTTTGGCTGCTCTTGATTTAATGCGACTTAGATTTCACACACACAAGCCTCCCCAGCTCTTTGGATTAAGCAAAGGCAGGTGAGCCTGTTAAGGTCAGAAAGGCATTTTAAGAATTGAATCAAATCCATTGAAATATCCCCGTAGGCTCAATACATTAAGAATCCATAATATTAAAATAATTGCATATGATAAATGAAGTGTCAATAAGGAAAGCGTCGACTACAAATCAATGACCAGTTCATCTGAGCACTTATTACTGGTGTCAACGCCGGTTTACAAATGCACAGCGATGTTGAATTTATCTGTTGTAGCGGGAATTTTTGATCTATATATAGGGAAGGGCCGCTTCTGCCTTTGTTGCCGCCGGGCATGCGATGATTCCGACGACGTTAATATAACCTAAAGTTATAGAACCCTCTCCTTCCTTCGTTTTGGTTATTAGAGCCAGCTCTTCTTATATTAAAATGTGATAGAGGCCACATAGCCGACAAGTGTTACTGGGCGGGCTCGCGGGGCTCTCTATACTCTTGATTCAAGAAACCTATTTTTGCGGTTGGTGTTATGTCTGAGTTCCCCTCTCACAACGTCAAAGTGGTCCCTATAGGCACTGAGCAGCGCCGGCCAGACAGTAGATCTTTGGCGCGCCTGCCAGCCGAAATGCATCAAGTGCGGGAAAAAGCCCGTCATCACTTGCACGCCATGCTGCGAGGCCTGTTTGATAAAACCGACGACGCTTTGTTTGAGCTGGCGGATCAGGCCACCAATAACCATGATCAAAACCTGTATTTTGACTCTATGCGTCAGGTGCGTTTGCGCCGCCGGGAAACAGAAGAGGGTTTTTTCCGTCAATTGGACAAAGCTTTTGCCCGCCTTTTGCACGCCTCTGAGGTGCAGCCGGAATCGGCTGACGAGCCGGAGCTGGATAATCTGAGCTTGGTAGGTAATGACGAGCTGGAAGAGATGGTTGCCAGCGACACCATGATTAATCGGGCCAATGAGCAGTTTGCCGAGCGGTTGCAACATTTGATCTTGCGCATGAATCAATTGGTGCCGGTAAAGATTTATGGCAAAAATAACCCGCTTGGCTGCGAAAGTATTTGCCACTCGTTTGTGGATATGGCCGGCAAGATAGATATTGATGTTAAAGCCCGTCTGGTGCTCTACAAGCTGTTTGATAAATACGTGATGACGCATTTGGGTGAGCTGTACGACGCCCTGAATCAGCTCTTGATAGAAGCCAACATTTTGCCTTCATTGCCCGGTGCCCAGAGACGTCAGCCAAGACCAACCTCTTCTAAAACAGCAGGAGCTGGCCGGAGGCAAAATCAGGAAATCTTGGCCGAGGAGAGTGGCGAAGCCGAGCAACTATTGGGTACTTTGCGGGAGTTGTTGAATCGAGCCACAAGCAGTGATGGAACCGATCTTCCACTGGCCAGCGGTGGTGCGACAGAGGCGGGTACGAGTACAGGCAAGGCCGTATCTTCCCAGGAACTTATGGGGGTATTGACCCAGGCGCAACAACAGACTCCTGTGACGGGTACGAGTGCCGCAAGCGTGCAGGATGTTAAAGCCCTGGTAACGCAACTGCTCGGTTACCCCGGTGGTTCGAGCAGGTTCAACCAGATGGATGAAGATGTCATCAATTTGGTGAGCATGATGTTTGAGTTTATTCTGGAGGATCGCAACTTGGCGGCGCCGATGAAAGCGCAACTGGCGCGCCTGCAGATTCCCATGATCAAGGTGGCGATTGCCGATAAATCCTTTTTTGGCAAAGGCGGGCATCCTGCCCGGCGCCTGTTGAACGAAATGGCAACGGCGGCTTTGGGATGGCAAGACAGTGGCGATCAGGTGCGAGAAAAAGACGCGCTCTATCAAAAAATCGATACTACTGTGGAGCGCGTGCTCAACGAATTTGCACACGATATCGACGTTTTTGAAACTCTGTTGCTGGAGTTTCGTGCCTTTCAGGAAAAAGAAAAGCGCCGGGCGAGAATTCTGGAACAGCGTACTATTGATGCCGAAGACGGCAAGGCTAAATCCGAGCGCGCTCGGGCACAGGTTAATGCCGCTTTAACGGCGGTGACTCAGGATCGTGTCGTGCCAGTGGCGGCGGCCAAACTTCTGGCGGATGCCTGGGCCAATGTGCTGTTTATTACCTGCCTTAAACAGGGCGTGGACAGTGAGGATTGGCAACAGCAGTTGGCTACGGCGGAAGATCTGGTGTGGTCGGCAACGGTGGAAATGACGGCTGAAAATCGTCAAAAGCTACTGAATATGGTGCCTTCGCTGCTTTCTCGTTTGCGCAAAGGGCTGGAAGAAATTGCCTTTAACCCCTATGAAATGGGCCAGCTCTTCAAGGCGCTGGAACAGTTGCATATCGATATTTTACGCGGCAAAAGTAAGCCAGACCCGGCGGCTGCTGCCGAAACTTCGGCGGTTGTTATACAGCCAGAACCGGCCAGCGATACACCAATCAGTGCTACGCCAGCCAGTACTGAATCGGCCAATGTGGCACCCAGCAATATTGAACCAACAAGTGCTGCGCCAGGTGAAATTGCAGCCCCCGAAGCGGGCAATCAGTCTATCTCTGCGCCTGAGGCGGAAATTGAAGCAAAAGTTGTAGAGTCCCAGGCCGCTAACGCCAGCCGTGAGTTGGACGAGCAGCATCTGTCACTGGTGGATAATTTGACCCAGGGTAGTTGGTTTGAGATGGCGCCGTCTTCGGGCGAACGTTATCGTTGTCGGCTGGCAGCCATTATTCGCGCCACCGGCAAATACATTTTCGTTAACCGCGGCGGCATGAAAGTGGCCGAAGAGACTCGGGAAACTCTGGCGCTGGCTATCAAGCACGGTCGTCTGCGCATTCTTGATGACGGTATGCTGTTCGACCGAGCACTGGAATCGGTGATCAGCAACCTGAAAGCCTCGCGCCAAGTGGCACGCTAAAGCGCTGCTCAGTATATTGGGGGCTTCCAGGTTGGAGCCCTGCATGCAAGATCATCTTACAATTCAGGCGGGTTGGTTAAGCAACGCCCGCCACTTACCCTCACCAAATCATAGCCTTCGCCCCGAGGGCGCCGTGGTGAGCCTGTTGGTTATTCACAATATCAGCTTGCCCCCCGGAGAGTTCGGTACCGGTTGCGTACAAGAATTTTTTACCAATTGTCTGGACCCCGAGCGCCATCCTTACTTTGCCAGTATCGCCTCGCTGCGTGTCTCTTCTCATTTGTTGATTGAGCGCACAGGGGAGGTGACTCAGTTTGTGAGCTTCGATCAAAGAGCCTGGCACGCCGGTGAATCCAGTTTTGCCGGAGTGGACCGCTGTAATGATTACAGTATTGGCATTGAGCTGGAAGGCACTGACACCCTGGCTTATACCGAGGCGCAATATCACGCCTTGGCAGCGATAACGCGCGAGCTGCTTATTGTCTACCCTGCGCTTAACGCTCGGCGTATAGTAGGGCATTGTGATATTGCCCCAGGGCGCAAAACTGATCCTGGAGAGGCCTTTGATTGGGCGCGGCTGAGGGTCGAGCTGGAGCAGATGGAAAAGGTGAGGACATGATTTTCCTGAGTCTGATAGTGGTATTGGTGCTGGTACAGTGGTGGGGTAGCGGCGGACCTATACAGTGGGATGGCTGGTTTTATCGCTGGACTGATGCGCTCACCGAGCGTTTGTCGGGCTGGCCCGCTTGGACATGTGTGTTACTGGTAGTGGGCATTCCGGTATTGGTGCTAACGCTGGTGGTGGGGTTGCTTTATTACTGGCAAGCTTATTGGTGGCTGCTGTGTATCAACCTGCCGGTGTTGCTTTATAGTCTGGGTCGGGGTCGCTTTACCCACACGGTGCAATCGTATATTGAAGCGGCGCATATCGGTGATACGGTAAGAGCGGCGCATATTCTCGATCAGCAAAATCTGGATCCAGCTTTGCGAACCCAAGTGCGCGAAGATAATTGGCAAGCGCTGCACGCTGAGGCTTTGCGAATTTTTAGCTATCGTGGCTTTGAACGTATGTTCGCGGTGCTGTTCTGGTTTATTGTGCTGGGTGCGCCGGGAGCTTTGGCTTATCGCCTGCTGTCGCTGTACTGGTGTCGCTTGCTGGAGCAGAACCAGCCGTATGCTGCGCGGGTAACTGATTGGATGACAATGGTAGAGTGGCCAGCGGCGCGCTTAATGGGTGTGACCTGGGCGCTGGTCGGCAATTTTGAATACTGCATGCATCAGTGGCGTGAACAGTGGTGGCGCGCAAAACGGACGCCGGTTTTTCTCGCCGCTGCTCTGCAAGGAGCCTTGGGCGCTGCAGGTTCGCAAGGCCCTGACAGTACGATAAGACCGGGGCAGCCTCTGATTGAACCTGGATATTCTCTCGGACTGGTCGAGAATATTTTACCGATGTTTTCCCGGGCCCTGTTGGCCTGGGTGTTTGTAGTGGCGTTGATAACGCTTTTACGATGATGGAGATAATAGGGTTATGCCTTCGTTTGATGTGGTTTCGGAAGTGGATAAGCACCATTTGACCAATGCGGTGGATCAAGCCAATCGCCAAGTGACTAACCGCTACGATTTCAAAGGTGTGGATGCACGTTTTGAGCGCAATGAATACACGGTGACACTGGTGGCCGAAGCTGAGTTTCAGATAACGCAGATGCTCGACATACTGCAAAGCGCGCTGCTGAAAAATACGATTGACATTGCTTGTCTTGATTATCAGCCGATAAAAACCAGCGGCAAAGAGGTCAAACAAGAAATTCTGGTGCGTACCGGTATCGAGACTGAGCTGGCCAAGAAAATTGTAAAAATGATCAAAGAGCAAAAGCTCAAAGTGCAGGCCCAGATCCAGGGTGACCAAGTACGGATATCGGGCAAAAAACGCGATGACTTGCAAACTGCCATTGCCTTTTTGCGCGAAGCCGAGCTTGAACTGCCGCTGCAATTTACCAACTTTCGCGACTAGCACCATGCTTGGCGCGCGTCTGTTTGCATTGCTTGGACTGTGCTTGTTGCTTTGTCCGGTACAGGCCTCAGTGTTGCAACGACTGGCCTTGCCTGCCCATGAATCTCCCGATTTACCCCGACACTTGCCCGAAACCTGGCAGGCAGGCTATGTGCGCGAGCCGGTTTTTAACAGTCGTATATTGCTGGTGGAGGCGGGGCGCGGACAGGCCGAGACGGTGATATTGGTGCACGGACTGGGACAAAACGGCCATCGCGACTGGCTGAACGTGATGCCCGAGTTGGCTCGACACTATCATGTGCTGGCACTGGACTTACCCGGTTTTGGTTTTTCTGACAAACCTGCGGGTCGCTATTCTCCTACACAATACGCGCGAGTCTTGCAGTGGTTGGTGGCTGCGACCGGTCGTGAGCGGGTGCATCTAGTAGGGCACTCGATGGGCGGCGCTGTGGCCTTGCGTTTTGCCACCAGTTTTCCCGATCAACTGGAGCGGCTGACACTGGTGAGTGTGACAGGAGTTTTGGAGCGCAGCGCTTTTGTCCAGCACTCGTCGGCTCTGCCCTTGCAGTGGGACTCCATACCGGCGCCGGTGCGTGGGCTGGCCGCCGAACCGCTGCGACATTGGGGCGGTAAGCTGTTAGATATAGCCAATAATTTGCCCGACCCCACGTCGCTCTTGCATCAGTACCAGGGTGCCTGGGATGCTTTATTGGGCGACAGCCCCAATATCAATGCGGCGCTGGCGCTGATGGAGGAAGATTACACCGCCGCTTTGGGGCAGGTCACTGTTCCCACCTTGATTATCTGGGGCGATCAAGACCCGGTGACGCCCATGCGTACAGGCGAACTGCTGGCAAACAATCTGCCCACCGCCGAGTTAGTGGTCTTTCCTGCCACAGGCCATGTGCCCATGCAGCACCGAGGAAAGTTTAGCGAGCTGTTGCTCTCTCACCTAAGCGGTAAACGCCAGCTACAGCCGCTGGCGGCTCTGCCCACAGAACCCAACGAGGATTTGTTTTGCCAGGGACATAATGGCCAGCGCTTTACCGGCCGTTATAAAGCGGTCAAGTTGATAGCGTGTAAGGGTGTGGTGCTGGAGAATCTGGTGGCCGACTCGATTCATCTGGAAAATGCCGAGGTGACGCTGCGCAATGTGCGGGTGACAGCCGATAAGGCCGCGCTGAGCGCTTTTAACTCCCAGGTTAAGGGTACTAGCGTGGAGCTGCGGGGCGAGCAGGCTATTCGCGCGGGCAATAGCCGCCTGGACCTGGCCGGTGCGCGTTTGTACGGGCGTCACGCTGCGGTTGTGGCGACGGAGGAATCGCGCTTTATTTTTTCGGTAAGTCACACGGAATCTCCCGATTATGAGGGAGGCTTACACGGGGTTTACCGGCTGGGAGCGCAGCCGCAATAGCGCTTGTGACGGGCTCTAATAGCCGCCATTTCAAGCCCGATGGGTTGCTTGTCAGCTTATCTCTTTTAGCATATAGTACATATGACCATATCTGTACGGTTAAAGTCGGTGAAGCCCGGCCAACAGCGTGGTAACCTCTAACAGGCAAGCTGATCTGTAGCCTCAGAGGTTAACAACCAGCGAATTTTACACCACCTACAATAAGAACCTGAGCTATGCATACTCAATCACATATCCTTACTTTTCGCGAGAAGTTTGGTTACAGCCTGGGCGACCTGGCGGCCAACCTGGTTTTCCAGACTCTGGTAACCTTTATTGCCTATTACTACACCGATGTTTATAAGCTCGAGGCGAGTACTGCCCAGTGGGTGATTGGTACCTGCGGGATTATTGGCGGGGTGATATTTGCGCCGGTAATGGGCATGATTGCCGACCGCACTCGCACGCGCTGGGGGCGCTACCGTCCCTGGATACTCTGGACTTCAGTACCCTTTGGTGTGATGGTGTTACTGACCTTTACCACGCCGGATTTGAGCTATAACGCCAAAGTGACCTATGCCTTTGTCACTTACCTGGCGCTGATGCTGCTCTACTCGGCCAACAACCTGCCCTACGCCTCTCTGAGCGGTGTATTGACGGGCAATATGTCTGAGCGCAACAGTCTGTCCAGTTACCGTTTTGTGGCGGTAATGGTGGCTCAGTTTGTGGTGCAGGTACTGTTGCTGCCGCTGGTGCTGGTGCTGGGTGACGGCGATCAGGCGCTGGGCTTTGAGCGCATTATGACGGTGTTTGCGGTCGCGGGCGTTATCTGCTTTTTGATTACCTTTTTCATCACTCGCGAGCGGGTTATTGAGCAGAACACGACCAATAATACCATCATGGAAGACCTGACTGACTTGCTAAACAATGGCCCTTGGCGGGTGATGTTGCTGGCGACTATTCTGGTGTTTGTCCACCTTTCCCTGCGTGGCGGCACCTTGGTCTATTATTTCCAGTACTATGTCAGCCAAAGCGATTTGACGTCATTTCTCAACGGTATTGGCTTCACTGGTTTAATCGCCTCGATCCAAAGCGTCTGGCCTAATTTCAAATGGCCAGAAGAAGTACATGCCTCGGCTTTTGGTCTGTTTAACGGCGCCGGTATCATTATGATGATTATCGGTATCAGTTTCTCACGCCGGTTGGCGGATCGCTTTGGCAAGCGCAATGTGTTTGGTTGTGCGCTGTTTATTTCGACGCTGTTTATCCTGGTGTTTGTCATTATCGGGCGCGAAGCGGTAGGCATGATGTTCCTGTCGCAAATACTGCACGGCTTTTTCTACGGTATTACTATTCCATTGCTCTGGGCCATGATTGCCGATGTGGCTGACTACTCCGAGTGGAAAAATCACCGTCGGGCCACGGCCATTATTTTCTCTGCCATGATTCTGGGCTTGAAGCTGGGCCTGACTATCGGCGGCACCCTGGTGGTGACCTTCCTCGCTGCTTACGGTTATCAGGCTGGACTTGCTGAGCAGAGCATGGAGTCAATCTATGGTATCCGTATGACCATGAGTGTGTTCGCTTCTATACCTTTCTTCCTCGCTTGTGCGCTGTTGTTCTTCTATCGGATCAACAAGCGAGTGGAAGTACAAATCGAACAGGATCTGGCGGCGCGCCGGGTGGCTCAGACCGTCGAAGAACCGCTTTTGTAACATCGAGGTCGGGAGCAGTATGCGCCCGACCAGTGTAAGTAACTATTGCAGGAATGATTATGTCTGACAGTAACGATAATGTGGATTATGAAGAGTTGGCCAAAAAAGCCATTTCGCAACCTCTGGTAACCCATATGTACACCGCCGATCCTTCGGCGCATGTATTCGAAGGAAAGCTTTACATCTATCCTTCGCACGACATCGATGCGGGCATCCCTTTTAACGACAACGGGGACCACTTCGGCATGGAAGATTACCATGTGTTGCGCATGGACTCGCCCGATGGCGAAGTGGTGGATTGCGGTCAAGTGCTGCATGTGAAAGATGTAGCCTGGGCAGAGCGCCAGCTATGGGATTCCGATGTGGCGAGCAAGGATGGCAAGTACTATATGTACTTTCCGGCCAAAACTACCGACGGCTTGTTCTACCTTGGCGTCGCTATTAGCGATAGCCCGGAAGGTCCGTTTATTCCCGAGCCCGAGCCAATGCCCGATAGCTATTCAATTGACCCGTCCATTTTCCGCGATGATGACGGCGAGTACTATATGTACTTTGGCGGTATTTGGGGCGGTCAACTGCAGAAGTATCGCGATAATGTGTACGCCGAAAGCAATGAAGAGCCCGCCGACGATGAGCCGGCCCTGGGTCCGCGCATTGCGCGTTTGACCGACGACATGAAGGGCATGGCAGAAGCTTCACGCGAAGTGATTATTCTGGATGAAGACGGCGAGCCTCTGAAGGCGGGCGATCACGAACGGCGTTTCTTTGAGGCGTCCTGGATTCATAAGTACCAAGGTAAGTATTACCTCTCTTACTCTACGGGCAACACTCACTTGTTGTGTTACGCCACTGGTGACAATCCCTATGGTCCTTTTACCTACCAGGGCGTTATCCTGACTCCGGTAGTGGGCTGGACTACGCACCACTCCATTTGTGAGTTCCAGGGTAAATGGTATTTGTTTTACCACGACTGCGTGCTATCCAAAGGTGTGACTCATTTGCGTTCTGTCAAAATGACAGAGTTACACCACGATGCAGAAGGCCGTATCAAAACGCTTCACCCTTACGGCGAATAAACGCAGGGCCTATCAGGCTTTGCTCACGCCCCCTTGGCATATACCGAGGGGGCGTTTTTTTTGGCTGTGGGTTATTTACTGGCGTAAGTGTTGGTTGAGAAAATCAACAATATCTTGCAGTGGCTCAATGGCATGAGTGGCAAAACAACTGCCCAGAAACTCATTGCAACCCGTATCGAGGTAGGCATGGTTTAGATCGGGATAAACCGTGTAGCTCACCGAGTGGCCATTCTCCTGCAGAGCGTCCACATAAGCTTTCACCGCATGAGGTGGGGTGGTTTTATCCTCACTGCCCACATGAAAAAATTGCGGCGGCAGAGGATGGTTTGTGGCGGCAGGAATTAAATAGGCGGGTGAGACGGCGCGATAGTATTCGGGATTATCAGTTACATTGATCTGATCGCCAAATAACCCTCGGGCTTCAGCACCGCCTAATTGCCAGAAAAAGTTTTCTGCTTTTTCAAAACCGCCTTGTGCCGAAGCGAGCATATCGAAAGCGCCGTAGCTAATCACCGCCGCCTGTACTTGTAGGCCATTGTCGCGAGCAATCTGCTCTGGGGTTTTCCCGGCAGGCAGATAGCTGGGGGTGAAGGCAAAGGATTCGCCGTTAAAGCCCTCGCTGCCCAGTTGTTGGCCCGCCAATAAAACCATACTGCTCAGATGTCCGCCGGCGCTATCACCAGTGACTGCAATGCGCTCCGGGTCGCCGCCGTATTCGGCGATACGTTCTTTCACCCAGAGCAATCCGCCCAGAGCATCTTCCACGATCTGGTTCATAGTGGTGGTGTTGTTATTATCGCCCAGCAAGCGATAGTTCATATTGGCCACCACGAAGCCACCTTCGCGCGCCAGGTAATCACTCATGGCATCCATAATGCTGTTGTCGTTAATCAGCCAGCCGCCGCCGTGATAAATCACCACCACCGGATAGGGAGTCTCGCCCTTAGTGGGAGCGTGGATATTCAGGGTAAGTTGTTGTTTGGGCTCCCAGAGAATATCAGAATGCTTCTGCACATCCGTTGCCAGAGCAGTGTTTATATTGAATGAGAGTATAAGGCCGAGACCGATAAGATAGTGCTTGAACATGGCAAACTCCGTGATCTTTATGGATGGTGTAACATAGCATAACAGCGGGGACGGAGGTGTTAAGGTGGGTAAACAGAAGTGGGCGCTAGCTGCTGCAGTTGTTGCGTCCAATAAACGGCGGCTCCGGCCACCGCAATCGGCATAATAAAAATATTGACGATCGGCACCATGCTGCCCGCCATAATTAGCCCGCCAAAGCTGTAGCTGGTAAGGGGCCGGGCGCCGAGTTTGCGGCGCAAAACAGGGAAGGGAGTGCGATGGTTATCCGCCGGGTAATCGCCGTATTGCACGGCCATGCTCCAAGCAGACCAGAGAAGGGCAACGGTCAGAGCCAGCAGGTTTAACAGCGGAATAAACCAGCTGATCAAGACCAGCAAGAGCACCAGAAGTCCACGGGTCATAAAGTACCACAGCTTGATTAATTCGCGCCCCAGTGTGCGGCTAATCAAGCTCGGCCAGGATTCGGGCGACGGCTCTTGTCCGGTCAAAATTGTTTCGATCTTCTCGGCTAATAAACCGTAGAAAGGTGCGGCAATTAAGGTGGTGATAAGGTTGAAAGTGTAGCCGTAAATAATAAACAGCCCAAGCAACAGCAACACCCAGAGCGCCCAGGCGAGAAAAGCCAACCAATCGGGCAGCCACTGCATAAGTTGCTCAAGTAGATGACTAAAGCGACGGATGAAAACCGTGGTCACCGCGACAAACACCAGCAGATTAATCAGCAGCGGCACTAACACAAAACGCTTTAAGCCCGGCTGCATTAACAGCCGGGCGCCACGTCCCAGATAGTGCACTGCCTCGGCAGGGCTGCCGCGCATCACTGAAAAGGCGCCGCGTGTTACTGAGCGCCCGCTTGCTCGAGAACGAGGATGTAATCTTCGCTCTGGCGGTGAGAGCGGATCACTTGCAGAAAGGTTTTTCCGGTGGGGCCGGCGGCGTTAAGATCGCGACCCGCTTGTTGAAAAAAACCGACAAAGGTGGCGAAGTTTTCCTCGCGCATACCGCGGTAAGCTTTTTCCAGAACATGATAATCGGCGTGTGTGCCCTCGGGTGCAGGATAGCTGAGAAAACTTTTGATGCGCTCATCATCAAATACTTCGCCCAGCACTTTCTTTTTGTCTTTGCGTAAACTCATAGTCGTCACTTTAATTTTTTCAGCAGAATGTCATTGACAGCCTGCGGGTTAGCTTGGCCTTTACTGGCTTTCATAATTTGGCCGACAAAAAAGCCCAGCATCTTGGGCTGCTTGGATGGATCGGCACTGCGATAATTTTCTACCTGAGCCTGATTGTTGGCGATAACTTCATCCACCATTTGCTCCAGTGCTCCGGTATCACTGACTTGCTTCAGGCCGCGGGTTTCGATAATGCTATCCGGATCGCCTTCGCCCTCGCACATGGCCTCGAACACTTGTTTGGCGATTTTTCCCGACACAGTGCCGTCCTTGATGCGCTTGATCAGCGCCGCCAAGTGTTGCGCGCTAACCGGGCTGCGGCTAATGGAGATTTCGGCTCTGTTTAAATAACCTGCCAGCTCTCCCATCACCCAGTTGGCAGCCAGCTTGGGTTCGTCTGACTCGCTGGCGACAGCTTCAAAATAATCCGCGGTGGCACGCTCTGCTGTTAGCACTGCCGCATCGTAATCGGATAAACCATAGTCGTTGCAAAAGCGCTGATGCTTGGCATCGGGCAGCTCCGGAAGATCGCGCCGGATCGCTTCGATATAATCGTCATCGAGGATAACCGGCAGCAGATCAGGGCAGGGGAAGTAGCGATAATCGTTGGCTACTTCCTTGCTGCGCATGGATCGGGTTTCATTTTTCTCGCTGTCATAAAGTCGGGTTTCCTGTATGACTTTGCCGCCTTCTTCAATCAAATCGATCTGCCGTTCGACTTCAACCTTGATGGCTTTTTCCACAAATCTAAAGGAGTTGATGTTCTTGATTTCCACCCGCGTGCCCAATGTTTCGGTGCCTTTGGGTCGAATCGAAACGTTGGCGTCACAGCGCATGGAGCCTTGCGACATATCGCCGTCACTGATGCCGAGGTAAGTGATAATGGCGTGGACTTTTTTCAGATAGGCCACCGCTTCTTCGGCGCTGCGCATATCCGGTTCGGTCACCACTTCAATCAAAGGCGTACCGGCGCGGTTAAGGTCGATGGCGCTCATGCCGTGATAGTCTTCGTGCATAGACTTACCGGCATCTTCTTCCAGATGAGCATGGTGCAGGCGAACAGCCTTGTGGCTGCCATCGGCCAGCTGGATGTTGAGTACGCCCGGGCCGACGATGGGCTCTGCCAACTGGGTGGTTTGGTAGCCCTTGGGCAAGTCCGGATAAAAATAATTTTTACGCTCAAATACGGAGCGCTTGCCAATTCCTGCATTCATGGCCAAGCCGAACATAACCGCATAGTGGAAGGCTTTGGCATTGGCGGTGGGCAAGGTGCCGGGCATGGCCAGATCAATGGCGCAAGCTTGGCTATTGGGCGCGGCGCCAAAAGTAGTGCTGGCGCCGGAAAATAATTTGGTGTGAGTGGAGAGCTGTACATGGATTTCCAGCCCGATAACTGTTTCCCATTCCATTGTTTGTCCCCTTTATGCCGCGCCGGGCGCGATACGAGTGTGAAAGTCGGTGGCCTGCTGGAATTGATGGGCCGCATTGAGTAACTGTGCTTCGGCAAAATAATTGCCGATCAATTGCAGCCCCACTGGTTTGTCATCCACTAAGCCGCAGGGGATGGACAGGCCGGGCAAACCTGCCAGGTTGGTGGCGATGGTGTAGGTATCTTCGAGATACATGGCCACCGGGTCTGCAACCTTGTCGCCAAAGGGGAAAGCCGGTGAGGGCGAAGTGGGGCCAAGAATCAAATCCACTTCCGTAAAGGCATCAAGAAAATCCTGCTTGATCAATCGACGTACCTGCTGCGCCTTGTGGTAATAAGCATCGTAATAGCCTGCCGACAGGGCATAGGTGCCGATAAGAATACGGCGTTTGACCTCTTCACCCAGCGCCTCTGCTCGCGAGCGCTGATAAAGATCGGTCAGGTCCTGTGGATTGTCGCAACGGTAGCCGTAACGAACGCCATCAAAGCGGGACATATTTGCCGAACATTCTGCCGGGGCGATAACATAATAAACCGGTACCCCCAGGTGCGTGTGAGGCAGACTGATCTCGCGTATCTCTGCACCCAGGCTCTCATAGGTAGCAATAGCTTCTTGTACTTTTGCGGCGGTTTGCGGGTGCAGGCCAGCGCCGAAGTATTCTTTGGGGACACCAATTTTTAAACCGCGCACGGATTGGTTCAGCCGGGCGCTGTAATTTTCCACCGGCTCGTCGACACAGGTGGAATCCTTGACGTCAAAGCTGGTCATTGCTTGCAGCATTAAAGCCGCATCTTCCGCAGTACGAGTCAGTACCCCGGCCTGATCCAGGCTAGAGGCAAAGGCGATCATGCCCCAGCGGCTGATACGGCCATAAGTGGGTTTAAATCCGGTGAGGCCGCACAGGGCTGCCGGCTGACGAATAGAGCCGCCGGTGTCGCTGGCGGTGGCTGCCGGGGTTAACAGAGCTGCTACCGCCGCGGCTGACCCGCCTGAAGAACCCCCGGGTACGCAGTTGGTGTCCCAGGGGTTTTTCACTGGGCCATAAAAACTGGTTTCGTTGGAAGAGCCCATGGCGAACTCGTCCATATTGGTTTTGCCCAGCATAACCGCGCCCGACTGCTGCAGATTCTCTACCACGGTGGCGTTATAGGGAGCGATAAAGTTGTCCAGCATTTTTGAGCCGCAACTGGTGCGTACACCGGCGGTACAAAAAAGATCCTTGTGGGCGATGGGTATTCCGCACAGGGCGGGCGCGTCTCCGGCGGCCAATCGTTGATCGGCGGCTTCGGCTTGTGCCAGCGCCTGCTCGCGAGTGACGGTAATAAAACTGTTGTAACGCTCATCACGCTGATCGATACGCTGGAGAAAATGCTCGGTCAGCTCTCGGCTGGACACTTCTCGACGGCGCAGCAATTGCGTCAATTCGGCAATGGTTTTGGTATGCATGGATAATTCCTTGGCTATTCGTTCGATGGAGGCTTATTCGATAACGCGCGGTACTAAATAGAAGCCATCCTCGGTGGCGGGCGCTATCGCTTGCAGTGAGTCGCGCTGGTCTTCCTCGGTTACCTCATCGGTGCGCAAGCGCTGTACGGCATCCAGTGGGTGAGCCATTGGCGCCACGCCTTCGGTATTTACCGCCTGCAGTTGATCCACCAGCATCAGAATATCCGAAATGCTGCTGGCGACGTTTTCGGCCTCGGCATCGGTAATGGCAATGCGTGAAAGTTCGGCAAGTTTTTCAATATCAGATCGTGTGACGGGCATAAACAGTACTCCGGTTGCCAGTGCCCCGGCCAGGGCAGGCGCTCATTTTACGGGTGAAACTGGCCGCTGGACAGCCAAAAGGGGGCCTTTATGTCTCTTAAACCCAAAAAGCCGGTAAAGTTATCACATTTGCGCCTTGCCCTGAATCCCCGCCGTTGATAGAGTTCCAGCATTCTCGAACCTGATTCTGCGCGATCGGCGCTGGGCCACCCTGGCTCTTACGTTGACTATGTCACACTAGTGACTTCGGCGGGGTTCGGACATGACTGATTTTCACAGGGATAGCCTTTGGGTGGCTGTCCGGCAACAGAGCAGAATACATGTTTAAATTTATTCGCGGTGCGTTTTCTAACGACTTGTCCATCGATTTGGGTACAGCTAACACTTTGATTTATGTCCGCGGTCGCGGCATTGTACTGGATGAACCCTCGGTGGTGGCGATTCGCCATCACAATGGCCATAAAGTGGTCGAGGCCGTGGGCGGAGAAGCCAAGCGGATGTTGGGGCGCACACCGGGCAATATTACCGCTATCCGCCCCCTCAAGGACGGCGTGATTGCCGACTTTCGGGTAACTGAAAAAATGCTGCAGCACTTTATTCGCAAAGTGCACGAAAATAGCTGGTTCTCGCCCAGCCCTCGCGTTTTGATCAGCGTTCCCTGCCTGTCCACCGAGGTGGAAAAGCGTGCGATTCGTGAATCGGCCCTGGGCGCGGGTGCGCTGGAGGTTCGCCTTATTGAAGAGCCGATGGCGGCGGCATTGGGCGCAGGTCTTAAAGTTTCGGAAGCCTCGGGCTCCATGGTGGTAGATATCGGCGGCGGCACCACCGAAATTGCCGTCATCTCTCTCAATGGTATTGTCTATTCAGATTCTGTACGCATAGGCGGCGATCGTTTTGATGAGGCGATTGTCAATTATGTACGCCGCCATTACGGCAGCGTGATTGGCGATACTACGGCTGAGCGAATCAAGCAGGAAATTGGCTGCGCTTTTGCCAGCAGCGAGATGCGCGAAATTGACGTGCGCGGACGCAACCTGGCCGAAGGGGTGCCGCGCAGCTTTACTTTGAACAGTGATGAAATTCTTGAAGCTTTGCAGGAGCCGTTGGCGGGTATTGTCCAAGCGGTCAAAAGCGCGCTGGAAAAATCACCTCCCGAGCTGGCCTCAGATATTGCCGAAAGTGGTGTGGTGTTGACCGGTGGCGGAGCTTTACTACGGGACATTGACCGCCTGTTGGCTGGCGAGATGGGTCTGCCTTTTGTGGTGGCTGAAGATCCGCTTACCTGCGTCGCTCGCGGCGGCGGCCTGGCGATGGAAATGAATGACAAGCGCAATATCGACTTGCTGTCATCCTGATGATTTGCAGCCCTCTGTTCCGGCGCGGGCGGGGTTAACCCGGCAGGAGAGTTCACCATTAAAACACTGTTTACCAAGAGCCCACCGATTACCTCGAGGCTCTTGCTGCTCAGTCTGATGGCGTTGATATTGGTGTTGGTCAGTGTACAAACTGACTGGCTCGATCCTGTGCGCCGTCAATTGAGCGTGGTGGTAGCGCCGCTTTATCGCATCACTGATTTCCCCTCTCGGGTTAACGAATGGCGCCTGGAAACTTTTGTCGCGCGCGCTGATCTGCAACAGGAAAATGAAAAGTTGCAAACGGAACTGTTAATCCACCAGCGCAAACTCCAGCAAATGGCTTCTTTGTCGGCAGAAAATGTCCGTCTGCGGCGCCTGTTAAATGCCGCGGAACAGTTTGAAGAAGAAATTCTGGCGACGGCTATTATTGGTGTCTCGCCCAATCCTTTGACCCACACAGTCATTATTAATCGCGGCCTGGAACACGGTGTTTATGTGGGCCAGTCGGTGCTAGATGCCCGCGGGTTGATGGGCCAGGTGACTGAGGTGGGACGCGGTTACAGTCAGGTCTTGCTGGTGACCGATACCGCCCACGCCGTGCCAGTGCAGGTGAACCGCAATGGTGTGCGTGCTATTGCCGAAGGGACGGGCGATATACACCGGCTCAACCTGCGTCATGTGGCCAACACTACCGATATTCGCGAGGGTGATTTGCTGGTGAGCTCGGGCCTTGGTCAGCGCTTTCCGCCCGGTTATCCGGTGGCGGTAGTGGAGACTATCGAACGCGATCCGGGGCAGGCTTTTGCGGTGATCAGTGCGCGCCCTATGGTGCAACTGGAACGGGTGCGCAACGTATTGCTGGTTTTTAATGAGTCCCTGTCCGAGGGGCATTAGATGACGATTCGCTGGAGTCTGTTGTTTCTTCTGTCGCTGTCAGTCTTGCTGGCGCTGCTGCTGGATATCTACCCGCTGCCGCTGGAATATCGCTTATTGCGACCACAATTTACTCTGCTGGTGGTGGTGTATTGGTTGCTGGTGTTGCCGCAAAGCGCCAGTATGCTGGGGCTGTTGGCCTTGAGTTTGGTGCAGGATATGTTGCTCGCAGCTCCCTTGGGACAACATGCCTTGATGCTCCTGCCGGTGGCTTGGTTGTGCCTGCGCAGTTATCGGCGAGTGCGCCACTTCTCCCGCTGGCAGGAAGTATTCTGGGTGGGGCTGTTAATGGTGATTGCCTTGCTGATGAGCTACTGGGTACAAAGCTTGTCCGGTATAGAATTCAGCAGTGCCCATCTGTTTTTACCCGCCTTGGCCAGTGCCATATTTTGGCCATTTATTGTTCTGGTGCTGGACGGCTTGCGCCGTCGTTACCGTATTTCTCGCGAGGTATAAAAGGTGTCTTCAGGCTTCGGAGACTGCCCAAAGGTGGATCTGTATCTGGCCTCGGCCTCGCCGCGCCGGCGAGATATTTTGCAGCAGATTGGTGTTCGCTTTGCGGTGGTCGCCGCCGGGGTTGAAGAGCGACGAAGCGAAGGGGAAAGCCCGTTGGATTACATCCAACGGCTGGCCAGCGATAAAGCGCGCGCCGGCTGGCAGCAACTCAACCACAAGGGCTGGCCGCTGGCGCCGGTGCTGGGAGCGGACACTGTGGGACTATTGGATGAGCAAGTACTGGAGAAACCTCGCGATCAAGTGCATGGCGCCGAGTTGTTACGCCGCATGTCGGGCCGTGAGCATCGGGTCATCAGTGCCGTGGCCATAACCGATGGGCAGCGAGAAACCGTGAGTTACAGCGAGACCCGGGTGCAGTTTCGACCCCTCACTGAAACAGAGATAACGCGTTACTGGGAGACCGGAGAGCCGTGTGACAAAGCCGGCGGTTATGGCATCCAGGGATTGGGAGGCGTGTTTGTCCAAGCGCTTTATGGCAGCTATAGCAATGTTGTCGGACTGCCTGTAGAGGCGACAGTACCGCTGCTGGCGGCGTACAATGTACCCTGGTGGCAATAGGGCCAGTGGTACATACGAGAAGCGGCTGTGAGTGAAGAGATTCTAATCAATGTGTCCCCTGTGGAAACCCGCGTGGCGCTGGTGGATAACGGCGTATTGCAAGAGTTGCACATTGAGCGCAGTCACCGCAAAGGTTATGTGGGCAACCTCTACAAAGGCAAGGTGGTGCGCGTTTTGCCGGGCATGCAGGCGGCTTTTGTCGATATTGGCCTGGAGCGCACGGGATTTATCCACGCCCAGGAGCTGGTGCCCGAGGCTCTGGAAGGGGAGCCGCGCCGTCAGGAATTACCCGATATTCGCTCGCTGGTACGCGAGGGACAGAGTGTGCTGGTGCAAGTCAGCAAAGATCCTATCGGCAGCAAAGGAGCCCGCCTCACCACGCATCTGAGCTTCTCTTCGCGCTACTTGGTGTATATGCCCAACAGCCCGCACATCGGTGTGTCTATCCGTATTGATGATGAGCCGGAGCGCGAGCGTCTGCGCTCGGGTGTGGAGACAGCCGTACGTGAACAGGCGCTAGCGGGAGGTTTTATTGTCCGCACCGTGGCCGAAGGTATAGCGACGGCTGACATAGTGGCTGAAATTCCTTTTTTGCTGAAGCTCTGGGGCGATATCCAACGCCGTCTCAGCAATGCCTCTGTGCCATCACCCATCTACGAAGATATGCCGCTGACGCTGCGAACGCTGCGCGATCTGGCCCGCTCACCGCTGGAAAAAATACGCGTGGACTCGGCGATCAGTACCGAACAGATGCGCGCTTTTGCTATGGATTATTATCCGCAATTGCTGCCGCTGATCGAACACTATCAAGGCGAGCGACCGTTACTGGACTTGTACGGGGTGGAAGATGAAATTGCCCGCGCCCTGGATACTCGCGTCCGTTTGAAATCCAATGGTTATCTGATTATTGAGCAGACCGAGGCCATGACCACCGTGGATGTGAACACGGGAGCCTTTGTCGGCAAGCGCAATCTGGAAGAGACAATTTTCAAAACCAATATGGAGGCGGCCAGCGCCATCGCCCGGCAACTGCGCCTGCGCAATATCGGTGGCATTATTGTTCTGGATTTTATCGATATGCAGGAGCCGGAGCATATTCGCCAGGTCTTGCGCACTTTGGAAAAAAATCTGGAAAGAGATAAAGCCAAGACCCGTATTACCGGCGTGTCGGAATTGGGGCTGGTGGAGATGACGCGCAAGCGCACGCGTGAGTCTCTGGGACAGATGCTCTGCGAACCCTGTCCTATCTGTCAGGGCCGCGCCAAGGTGAAGTCCTCGGAAACCATTTGCTATGAAGTGTTTCGCGAAATACTGCGCGAGGCGCGCGCCTACGATAACGATAAATTTCTGGTGCTGGCCGCCCAGGTTGTGATCGACCGTATGCTGGATGAAGAGGCCACTTATGTGGCGGATCTGGAAGCCTTTATCAATCGGCCCATCGAGTTTCAAGTGGAGCCGTTATTCACGCAGGAGCAATACGATATTGTGCTGGTCTAGTGATTGCGCACCTTGGGGCCATCGCCGTGAGTGAGGCCGAGGCATGAGACGGTTGCTGCGCTACCTGTTGCGCAAGTTCTACCTGCTGTTGGTTATCTGTGTGATCACCTTGGCTGTACTGGTGCAGTTGGGACGCAGCTTTTCCTATCTGGTGGCCGACTATCAGCCGCAACTGGAAGCTTATTTATCTCAGCGCTTACAGGGCAGTGTGAGCTTTGGCGACGTGCACGCCCAGTGGGAGGGATTGCAGCCGGTGCTGGAGTTAGCCGAGGTGACTCTGGCTGATCAGCAGGGCGAGACTTTATTGAGCCTGCAAAAAGCGCATGTGCGTCTGGACTTGCAGGCCAGCTTGCTGGCGCGTGAGCTGGTATGGGGTGAGATGAACATTGTCGGCGCGCAGCTCGAATTGCGCCAGTTGCAAGATGGCCGCTGGCAACTGATGGATACGGGTGCCAACACTGTGGCTCGGGGTGCCTATCGTCGGGTGGTGGATATGTTGCTGGCGGCTCGGCGCATCGCCTTTGATGATACCGTTTTTCACCTGCATTTTTACGACGATCAACCGATGACCTTGAGAGCCCCGACCTTGCAGTTGGAAAATCAGGGTAACTTTCATCGCCTGAGTCTGCAGCTAGGACTGCTTGATAACCCCGATGCCCTGTTTTTTATTGCCGAAGCCGAAGGTGATCCACGCTCCACCGACTCCAACGTAAAGGCCTATCTGCAATTGCATGAAGTGCCCACCGATACACCCATGACCGCTTTGAGCGCACTCTTGGCCGGCTCGGTGGAAGGGCTGCCTATCGAGGCCCAAGGCGGGCAATTGGAGGCCAAGGTATGGTTGTCGCGCGCGCCGGATCAGACGGACTACCAGGTTCTGGGCGAGCTGTCGCTGGGGGCATTTGAGCTCACCGGAGCCGAAGGGGCGATGGGTAATATGGATGCCTTTAGCACTGTGCTTGCCGGCGCTTTCCAGCATCCGGGGCAGTGGCAGTTAGGATTGAGAGACGGCGTATTACAAGTCGATGATGCGCATTTTTCGGGTTGGCAACTGGGACTGTCCAGCAGTGGTGACGAGGCGCTGCAAATTCATTTTGACGCCCTTGATCTTGAGCGCTTGCATTATCTGGTCACCCGGGCTGCGGTACTGGAACCCTATCCCGCGTTGGTGGATCTGTTCGAGCAATTACAGCCTCGGGGAGAGCTGACCAACCTCTGGGTTCGCCTGCCGTTTGCGGCTCCCGCGGACTGGTCACTGGCGACAAACTTACAGGCGGTAGATGTTTCCCATTGGTATGAAGTGCCGGCCTTTCAAGGCGTCAGTGGTTATCTTTATACCACCGCGCGCAACGGCTATGTTCAAGTGGATACCGAGGCGGGTTTCAGTGCCGCCTTTGCCGATGTCTACGAGCAGCCCCTGCAGTTCGATGCGGTGCGAGGGCAGGTGGCCTGGTCTCTGCGGCCCGAAGAAAATCTGATTTATATCAACAGCGGCCGGTTGCAAGTACGCGATGGTGAAGAGCTGGCGCAAGGTCACTTTTGGTTGTCTTTACCCTGGCAACCAGACAGTGGTGATATCGATCTGATTATTCATCTCGGGGCGCAACAGATGAGTGCTGATCAGCACCGCAAGTATGTGCCCGTATTGTTGCCTGAAGGCTTGCGCGAGTGGATCAGTCGCAGTCTGGGCAATTACAACCCAGGATTTGTGGATCGCGGTGGTTTTTTATTTCGTGGCACTCTCAATTCCCCGCTTCACAGCATGCGCAGTTTTCAATTGTTGTTGGAAGTGGAAGAGGCCGAGCTGGATTACTATCCCGGCTGGCCCGGCGTTAAAGATATCGCCGGTCGAGTATTACTGGATGATGAGGCGGTCACAGGTCACCTGAGCCAAGGTCGGGTATACAATTCGGCAATTACCAGCGCTCAGGTGCAGTTATTCGACAACCCCGAAGGCGAAGGTTTATTGCTGACGGTAGAGGCGGATATGGATGGCCTCGCCAGCGATGGCTTACGCATATTGCGCCAGAGTTTACTGCGCCAGTATGTGGGCGACGCCATGGATACCTGGTATCTGCATGAAGGATTAACTGGACACTTGTCGCTGGCCATACCGCTGCAGGAAGATCAGCCGGGCACCCATCATGCGCTGCAACTGTCGGTGGCGGCGCCCAGTTTTTCTCTGGATAATTACCGTCTCGAGTTGACCGAGTTTAATGGGCAAATTTCTTACGACTCCGACACGGGCATTGCCTCGCAAGGTTTGCAGGCTAAGCTGCTGGGCGAGCCGGTAGAGATTCAGTTGGCCACCCAAGACAGTGCCGGAATCTTGGCCACTACAATTGATGTCGCCACACAA
>Ga0079223_10000037_pt1 | contig 38878 bp, 34 predicted proteins | sample Stecom2011_FD_75072 | JGI IMG/M metagenome (GOLD analysis project Ga0079223, IMG submission 75072) | Agricultural soil microbial communities from Utah to study Nitrogen management - Steer compost 2011 | ecosystem: Environmental > Terrestrial > Soil > Agricultural land | place: USA: Utah...
AAACTTAGGTAAGCCAGTAATTGTTACTGGCTCACAAATTCCATTGGCGGCCTTACGCTCTGACGGCCAAACAAATTTACTTAATGCCCTGTACTTAGCGGCCCACTTCCCAATTCATGAAGTGAGCTTGTTCTTCAACAATCAACTCTTTCGCGGTAATCGTGCAACCAAAGCTGATGCAGATGGTTTCGATGCTTTTGCATCGCCCAACTTTTCACCATTACTACGGGCAGGTATCGACATTGATTTAATTGAAGGTGAAGTGAAGCCTGTGTGCGAAGAGCCATTAATTGTACACCCAGTCACGGCTCAAGACATTGGTGTAGTGACACTTTACCCTGGCATGAGCGCCAATATTATTGACAGTCTTGTTGCTCAACCAGTGAAGGCATTAATTATTCAAAGTTTTGGTGTTGGCAATGCCCCTCACACAGGCCCCCTGCCCGAAGCTATTGGTCGTGCGGTACAAGCAGGTATTCCGGTACTCAACTGTACCCAATGTTTTAAAGGCACCGTAAACATGCACGGTTATGCCACAGGGAACGCATTAGCCGACTTGGGTGTGATCAGTGGCCATGACATGACGATTGAAGCCGCACTGACTAAATTGCATTACTTACTCAGTAAGAATTTATCCGGAACTGAGCTTTGCCAACAGTTGAAGAAAAACCTACGCGGCGAGCTAAGCTAAAAATCACTGTTCTTATTTGGCAAAACTTCAATAAGCTGACTACTATTAAGTTAGTCATGTTTGATTGAGTGTTCTCCCCTTCAGGAATCAATCGACGGCTCGCTAAGAGCCTTTTCCCTCAGCTCGGAACAACCTCTTTGGTTCCGAGCTTTTTCTTGTCTTGCAAACCAATCATGTAACGTTAAGGCTTTGCTAAGCTGAATAACTCGTAGAAGTTCTGACGTGTTTTTTCCGCAACTTCAGATACAGTGCATTTTTTTAATGCCGCAATACAACGCGCCACTTCAGTAACATAAGCGGGTTCATTTTCTTTACCACGATGCGGTACTGGGGCAAGCCAAGGTGAATCTGTTTCAATCAAAATACGATCAAGCGGTAAGTATTCCACCACCTCGCGCAATTCATTCGCACTAGCAAAAGTAACAATTCCTGAAATTGAAATGTAAAAGCCAAGATCAAGTGCCTGTTCTGCCATTTCAAGGCTTTCAGTGAAGCAATGAAGTACGCCACGGCAACGTTCAGCACGGCCTTCCCGCAACATTGCTATGGTATCTGCCCGTGCATCGCGAGTATGAATAATTAATGGTTTATTCACCTCACAGGCAATTTCAATATGGCCCGCAAAGCTTTCTTGCTGTGCTTTGTGGAATTCTTTGTCATAGTAGTAGTCGAGGCCAGTTTCGCCCACAGCCACTACTTTTTCGTCTTGCACCAGTTCGCGCAAGGTTTCTGCCGAATAGCTTTCATCTTTCATATACAAGGAGTGAACCCCGCAAGAAAAGCTAACGTTATCGCGATTACCAACTAATGCGCGCATTTTCGGATATTCCGCCAAAGTTACATTCACGCACAGCATATGCTCTACGCCTGCACTGTTAGCACGGCCTAATACGGCGTCAATTCCTTCTGTAGCAACGGCTTTTATTCTATCTAAATGACAATGCGAGTCGACAAACTGCATGTTTACTCCACTTCAATTTGAATGCTATTCATATACATTGCACTGAGCAGCTGCTGAATTAGGTTTTTCCCATTTACACCACTGCCTTGTAACTGACGTTTAATGGTCAGGGCGCGATCATACCAAACGGGTAGCTTACTCGCGAGGTGCGGAAAAGCATTCAATAGTTCGCGCCATTCTAAATCTTCCCCTTCACCATTCTCTGCTAGCGCAGCCGTGCGGGTACCGCGAATTAGACTGCGCAAAAAATCGTCAAGCCAAAGCAATTGTTCCGGCGCTTTATCTGGAATGTCTGTAGCATTTCCTTGAAACACACTCAAAATTAAATTGTTATTTACGGCGTTGCCGCTTTGTATTCGCTCAAGAACAGTAACTGGCTGCATTTGCGCTTCCGTCAGTAAGGCTTGATCGCGAATGTTTTCACCACTATGGCGTTCAAGCCATTCTTGGATTTCCGTAAGGCTTGGTCGTGGTAAAGGGTACACGGTTAAACGGCTTCGCACCGTCGGCAATAAGCGTGAGAAACGCTCTGGGCAAATAATTAAGTAATTATGTTCCGGTGGCTCTTCTAGGGTTTTCAATAAAGCATTCGCTGCCGCTTCTGTCATCTGTTCTGCTTTTTCAATCACGATAACTGTTGCGCCCGATTGGCTAGAACGTTGCCACACTTTATCTTGTAGCTCGCGAATGCGATCGACACCTATTTTTTTACCATCTTCTGGCGCAATACGTAGTGTGTCTGGGTGGTTACCTGCTTTATGCAGCAAACAGCTTTTACACTTGCCACAGGCACTGTTACCCGGCTGTTGGCAGAGCAACCAAGCCGCCAATGCATTAAGCAGTTCAGAGCTACCAGCTTCAGGCTGCCAAGGTAAGCCAATCGCATGGGGTAAGCCTTGTTGCCGTTTTGCCACAAGCCATTGCCGCCAAATCGAGCCTAACCATGGGTAATCTAACGCGGCCATTGCTCCTCCAATAGTTTAACTACCTGTGTTTTTACTTCTGCGGGCGATTGCTCAGCGTCAACTGTTTTAATACTCGAATCCAGTGCTGCTAATTCTAAATAACGTGCCCGTGTGCGTTCAAAAAACGCCAATTCTTCGCGTTCAATACGATCAAGTTCGCCGCGGACTGAAGCACGGGCAAGGCCAACACTTGGGGTAATATCCAAGTATAAGGTGAGATCTGGCTTAAAGCCTTTCAAAGTCATCGCACTTAGTTGAGCTAAAATTTTTTCGTCCAACTGGCGACCACCACCCTGGTAGGCACGCGACGACAGGTCATGACGATCGCCTACGACCCAAATGCCTTGCTTTAACGCCGGTTGAATCACTTCGTTAACCAGCTGAGCACGTGCCGCATACATCACCATAAGCTCTGCTTCGGGGCTAACGGTTTCGTCCCAGTCTTGTTTGATCAAGCCACGTAAAGCTTCTGCTAATGGTGTACCACCTGGCTCGCGAACGGTAATAAAGTCAATACCACGCTGTTCTAACCACTGTGTAATAACCGAAAGAACAGTGCTTTTTCCTGCACCTTCAAGACCTTCAAGAACAATAAATGGTGTTTTCATTTGTTTCTCTGATATTGCTGTACGGCCCTATTATGCTCTTGCAGGGTCTTAGAAAAAACATGTGTGCCGTCGTTCTGACTCACAAAGTATAAGTAACCGGTCGTTTCCGGTTGTAATGTAGCGGCAATAGCCTCTCTTCCGGGCATAGCTATTGGCGTTGGCGGCAAACCATTAATACGATAGGTATTATAGGCGGTTGTTTCATTAATATCAGAACGATAAATTACCCCCCTGTAACGCTCGCCCAGCCCATACACTATAGTTGGGTCAGACTGTAGCCGCATACCTTTCACAAGGCGGTTGGTAAAAACCGACGCTACTAAACCACGTTCATGAGCCGCACCTGTTTCTTTTTCAATTATAGAAGCAAGTACAAGCGCCTCATAGGTGCTTGCGACCGGTAAGTTATCGGCTCGGCTCGCCCATAACTCGTCCAATACACCTTGCATACGCCTATAAGCTTGCTGATAAATTTGTCGGTCGCTGGTATAAGCATGAAACCTGTATGTGTCTGGAAATAACAAGCCCTCAGGTAATGGATAATTTTTATTTGGGGCCAATGAGTGAGCCACCTGCTGTGGCGTCAGGTCTTGCCATTCGGCTTTTAACCAGGGGTGTTCCGCAATATGTTCGCGCCATTCTGCAAAGTTTAAGCCCTCTGCAAAAGTAATAGAAAAATAATGTTGTTCACCGCGGCCTATTTTCTGCCATAAGCCACTGATAGTGTCGTTTGCTGTTACAGCGTACACTCCCGCCTGTAAATGCTGTGCGTCTGTAAATAGTCGTGCTGCCCAGTAAGCTAGTTGAGGTGTTTCAATGAAGCCTTGTTCAGCTAATAGCAATGCCACACTACGGCCATGGCTACCTCGCACCACTTCAACAAGTTGCGAGCTGTTTTCAGGAGCAACGTGCAAATGCGTTGTTTCATACCAGTGTTGCAACCAAAAGTAGCCGGCAAAAACAGCAGCAAAACCACTCGTAATCACAGCAATAATCACATTACGAAGAAACTTCAGCATATTTATGAGTCCATTAACACAGGCGTTTGATACGAAGAGTAGTCACGTACCACCGGAAATGTATAACCACTGACCTGTTGCAAGCTAACTTGCCCCACTAAAGCGTTGCATACGAAAGCTTCATCGGCCCCCATTAATTCTTCTATAGTTGCATTCACAAGGTTCACTTTCGAGTACTTTTGAATTAACGCTTGGCGTACAACTCCATGAATACCACAGCTTGCAAGTTTAGGAGTAAACCAGGCTTTATTCTTTCGCCAAAAAACATTACCCGCACTTGCTTCTGCCACATACCCTTTGGCATCAAGCACTATTACCTCATCGGTTTGGTAAAGTGCTAATTCTTGTTTGATCATTACTTGTTCAATACGGTTAAGTGTTTTTAACCCGACCAAAGCTGGGTGAACATCCGCTAAGTAAAACTGGGCAAGCTCGGCCTTAACCCCCTGCTTTTGCCACTGCGAATAATGTTCTGGGTAATCAAAAGCAGTCACTATTCGGCTGACCTGCTGCTCTGTAAAGCTGGACGCAGGAGCATAGCCTCGCCCACCCACACCACGCGTTAAGCTAATCCGAACACCACAGCGTTCATTTAACTGCGTTACGTAATGTAATTCTGCTAACAAGGTGTCCAGCAACGCGGCAGGGAATATATCCCAGCCAAACAATACTCGAGCACATTGTGCTAAACGCTCTTGATGCAATTCCCATAATTGCGGTACACCCTGATCTACACAAATAGTGGTAAAAAAACCATCGCCATAAAGTAAGCCGCGGTCTGTAGGCGAAACACTTGCCATTGGTGCACCGTTCACTAAAGTGCTTGGCCTATTATTGGGCATATATGGTTACCAATTAATTGAGTTTAGAGAAAAGCACACTGCCATTCGTGCCACCAAACCCAAATGAATTACACAACACATGCTTTACAGCCATTGGTCGCGCTACATGTGGTACAAAGTCTAAATCGCATTCATCGTCAGGCTCGTCCAAGTTTATAGTGGGCGGCGCAACTTGATCACGAATAGCCAGAATAGAAAAAATAGCTTCAACAGCCCCAGCTGCGCCAAGCAAATGGCCTGTCATTGATTTTGTTGAGCTTACAGCGAGTGTTTTAGCTGACTCACCAAATACCGACTTTACCGCCCGCACTTCTGCAATATCACCCGCTGGCGTCGAAGTGCCATGCGCATTAATATAATCCACCGCAGCAGCATTGAGTGTGGCGTCTTTTAACGCGTTTTGCATTGCTGCACTGGCACCTGCACCATCTGCCGGTGGTGCTGTCATATGAAACGCATCAGCACTCATACCAAAGCCGGTTAGCTCTGCGTATATAATGGCACCACGCTTTTTCGCATGTTCATATTCTTCCAACACGATAACCCCCGCGCCGTCGCCAAGCACAAAGCCATCACGGCCCTTATCCCAAGGGCGGCTTGCGGCCTGTGGTGCATCGTTTCGGGTTGAAAGCGCTCGGGCGGCGTTAAAACCAGCAACGGCAAGTGGTGTTGATGCTTTCTCAGCACCACCAGCCACCATTACGTCTGCGTCGCCGTAGGCAATAACACGCGCAGCCTGACCTAAGTTATGCACGCCGCTGGTACAAGCGGTCACAATGGCCATATTGGGGCCTTTTAAGCCGTGCATCATGGACACTTGGCCGCTGATCATATTAATAATCGATGAAGGGACAAAAAATGGTGACACTCTTCTTGGCCCACCTTGTAGAAGTTTGTCGTGGTTTTCCTCGATACCTTGGAGGCCACCAATCCCGGAACTAATCATGACTCCGATACGGTCGCGGTTACTATCATTTATTTCTAGGCCACTGTGAGCAATCGCTTCTTGTGCAGCAACAACACCATACTGAATGAAAGTGTCCATTTTACGTGCATCTTTTGCACTCATATAAGCCGTTGCCTCAAAGCCTTTTACCAATGCGGCAAACTTAGTGGCAAAAAGCTCAGTGTCAAAATGCTCGATGGCGCCAACACCAGACTCTGAAGCAAGAATGCTCTGCCAAGTGGAAGCAACGTTCAGCCCATTAGGTGTAATCATACCTAAACCAGTAACAACGACGCGACGTTTCGCCATAGCAACCTCCTGTTTTATTATTTGTAGCCATTCTACCTAGGCTAATTATCTTTTCCATTAAAAAGCAGGCAAAAAAAAGGGCGGAATAAAATATTCCGCCCTTTTTTAAATATGTTCGCTTAGTCAGCTGAATGATTCGTTACATAATCAATTGCAGCTTGAACCGTGCGGATTTTTTCTGCTTCTTCATCTGGAATTTCAGTTTCAAATTCTTCTTCCAAAGCCATAACTAACTCAACTGTGTCAAGTGAGTCTGCACCTAGGTCATTTTCAAAAGAAGCTTCTAGTTTAACTTCTTCTTCTTTTACACCAAGTTGCTCAATGATGATTTTTTTAACGCGTTCTTCGATAGTGCTCATTGTGATCCCTCAAAGGTATCTTGAATTAATTTGCGGCTAGTTTAGACAATGTCGCCGCACGATTAAAGAGAAACTTCATAGAAAGGTCGAGGTACGACCTCACTTATGTCTTAATTAAGCCATATTCATACCACCATTCACATGAATGGTTTCACCGGTAACATAGGCTGCGCCTGGGGATACCAAGAAAGATACTGCTGCTGCAATCTCTTCTGGCTTACCCAACCGAGCTGCCGGAATTGTACCAAAGATTTGTGCTTTTTGATCATCCGTCAGTGTTTTTGTCATATCTGTATCAATAAAACCAGGCGCAACTGCGTTCACAGTCACTCCTCGCGAGGCTATTTCTTTCGCTAAAGCTTTAGTAAAGCCAATTAAACCTGCTTTTGCCGCACAGTAATTCGCTTGCCCTGGGTTACCCGTAGTGCCAACAACAGAGCCAATATTTACAATACGACCCTGACGTTTTTTCATCATGCCACGCATCACTGCTTTACATAATTTAAATACTGACGTTAAGTTAGTTTGAATAACATCATCCCACTCGTCGTCTTTCATGCGCATTAATAAATTGTCACGGGTAATTCCAGCATTGTTAACTAAAATATCAATAGTCCCGAATTCTTTCTGTACCTCGGCGATGAATGTATCAATGGCACCCGCTTCATTTACGTTTAAACGAAAACCTTTGCCTTGCTCACCTAAATACTCGCTAATCGCTGCAGCACCGCCATCGCTGGTTGCTGTGCCTATTACCATAGCACCTTGCGCAGCTAAAGCTTCTGCTGTTGCTCGGCCAATTCCACGGCTGGCACCCGTTACAACTGCAATTTGTCCTGACAAATCACTCATTATTGTCCCCTTCATTACCTAAAATTAATGGTTAAATGCTTGCACACTGGCTAAATCGCTAAGCGATTGGCCTGTTACTGCTTTATCAATACGTTTCGTTAGGCCTGTTAGAACTTTTCCTGGGCCCACTTCAAATAATTCGGTTACGCCTATCGCTGCCATATGTTGCACTGTTTCAGTCCAACGCACAGGTGAATACAACTGAGCGACTAATGCTTCACGGATATTTTCGGCTGAACTGGCAACTGTAACGCTTACATTATGAACAACCGGAATAGTTGGCACGCGAATATCAATTGATTGTAAAGCCTCGGCTAATGCTTCAGCAGCGGGCTGCATCAACGCACAATGAGACGGTACGCTCACTGGTAATGGCAGCACACGTTTTGCACCCGCAGCCTTACAAGCTTCGCTAGCGCGTTCAACGGCAGCTTTGTTACCTGCAATAACCACTTGGCCTGGTGAATTGTAGTTCACTGGTGCAACAACCTCATCACCTGCGCTTTGCTCACACGCTAAAGCAATTGCGGCATCATCTAAGCCAATAACAGCGGCCATTGCTCCCGTGCCTTCAGGTACGGCGGCCTGCATCGCTTGGCCACGTAATGCCACAAGTTTAACTGCATCAACAAAGTTGAGCGCACCCGCGCACACTAAAGCTGAATACTCACCTAAACTATGTCCAGCCATAATTTCTGGTTGCTGGTAAGCTGGATCAAGCGAGAGCACACGAAAAATAGCCACACTCGCTGTTAAAATTGCCGGCTGTGTCACTTCGGTTTTATTTAAACGACCATCAGCATTACTTTCAACGACAGTCCAGAGGTCGTAACCCAGCGCTTCACTCGCTTCACTAAAGGTTTCCTGCACAATTGGATATGCTTCATATAAATCTGCCAACATGCCCACGCTTTGTGAGCCTTGGCCGGGAAATACAAATGCTTTCTTGGTCATTATTATTACCTTTAATCACTCAATATTTTTCAAAAAATAAAAACTAATATTCAATCAGCGCCGAACCCCAAGCAAAGCCGCCACCGAAGGCTTCTAACAATAAACGATGGCCACGTTGAATTCGCCCGTCACGTACAGCCACATCAAGGGCTATAGGAACTGAAGCCGCTGACGTATTCCCCGTATACTCAAGTGTTAACACCACCTGTTCCAATGGCATTTTCAGCTTTTTAGCCGTTGCTTGAATAATACGAAAATTAGCCTGGTGAGGTACCAGCCAGTCTACTGAGTCGGCTGACAGGTTATGCTCTTGCAAAGTATCTTGCACTAACTCGGCCAATTTTTGTACTGCAACTTTAAACACTTCGTTACCTTTCATATAGATCCAAGCTTGTTCGCTAATAGGATCTGGGCTACGACTAGGTAAGTCCGCACCAAGCAACGCAGCATATTCACCGTCACAATAAATATGCGTCGACAAAATTCCCGGTTGCTCCGACTGGCTTAACACCGCAGCACCGGCGCCATCGCCAAACAAGACAATGGTATTACGGTCTTCAGGATTACATAAACGTGATAAAACATCCGAACCAATCACTAGAATATGCTTAGCCATACCCGTTTTTATATATTGGTCTGCCACACTCATGGCAAAAATAAAGCCTGCACAAGCAGCCGCTACGTCAAAAGCGGCCGCTTTTTTAGCACCCAGCTGAGCTTGTACTTCACAGGCTGCACTTGGGAATGCCTTATCTGCTGACGTTGTTGCAACGATAATCATGTCGAGATCTTGAGCGCTAAGTTGTGCTGCTTCTAATGCTTGTTGCCCCGCTTCTACCGCCATAGAAACAACGCTTTCATCAGCTCCGGCAATACGGCGTTCACGAATACCAGTACGCTCCAGAATCCATTGATCTGAAGTATCTACACGTTGTTCAAGGTCTTTATTAGTAAGGCGTTGGGAAGGTAAGTAGTGCCCCGTTCCGGAAATGCGTGAAAACATACTGTTCCTTTCCTTTCTATAAGGAATGCAAGGAAGCTACTGCGTATTTAGTAGCGCCGATTCAACTCGGTCATGAATGCGTTCTGGTAAGTGTATAGACGCTTCTGCGTGCGCTTGTTTAATGGCATTATAAAATGCATTGGCAGACGCATTACCATGGCTTTTCATGACCACTCCGCGCAATCCTAACAGACTTGCACCGTCATACTGGTCGGGGTTGAGCCAGCTCCATGATTTTTTAAAACGCTTAAATAAAAACAATGCCATAAGCCTGCTAAACCAATGGCCCTTCATGCTTTCATGAAGGTTTTGATAGACTAAACGGGCCATACCTTCACAACTTTTTAATGCCACATTGCCAGTAAAGCCATCGCATACCACCACATCCGCTTTCCCTGAGAAAAGATCGTTGCCTTCAATGAAGCCAATGTAATTAATATCGGCGCAATCTTTTAGCTGTTGTGCCGCATGGCGAACGGCATCAGGGCCTTTAATATCTTCTTCGCCTATATTCAACAAGGCCACTTTTGGTGCCGCAATGCCTGCAACTTCCTTCGACAGCACAGAGCCCATGACACCAAATTGGAACAGCGTATCAGCGTCGCAGCGAGGATTAGCCCCAAGGTCGAGCAAGAAGCCAGGGCGACCATGTTCTGTGGGAATTTGTGCCACTAAAGCGGGTCGAATAACACCAGGTATGGTTTTCAGCTTTAAATAAGCAATTGCCATTAACGCTCCCGTATTGCCGCAACTTACACAGCCTTGAGCACGCCCTTCAGCCACAGCTTCAATTGCAAGGCGCATGGATGCTTTAAGTTTCGAACGAAGGCATTGACCAGGTTTATCGGTCATTTCGATCACTTCCTCGGTATGTTCTAAAGTAACCCGTGGATGATCTTGAATTTTTTCAGCATTGAAAAATGGCGTAAGTACAGCTTGGTCGCCGAATACTATAAAATTAGTTTCGGGAAATGACTGCAGCGCTCGACTGAGCGCTGCAACAACAATAGCGGGACCGCGGTCACCGCCCATTGCATCAATAGCGAGCGTGAGCGAACTCATGCACTTTATTTAGCAATAACTTGCTTACCTTTATAGTAACCGTCAGCAGTTACATGGTGACGACGATGCGTTTCACCACTGGTCTGATCGATTGATAATGCAACACCACTTAGTGAGTCGTGTGCACGACGCATACCGCGCTTAGAGCGGGTTTTACGGTTCTTCTGTACTGCCATTGGAATACTCTCCTAAAAACGTTTTCTTAAACTGTTATTTCTTTAACTGTTGCAACACCGCGAATGGGTTCTTTTTCTCCGCCTCAGGCGGCAATTCCCCAAATTTCATGGCATTACGATCAATTGCGCAATCATTTACAGCATGCATAGCGACCAGCGGCAACCCAAGAATAAGTTCATCTTCAATAATTTCATGAAGATTTACTTCTCCGAGTTCGTTTATTTCCACTGCATCGTAATACCCAGGCAAATCTTCGGCGGTTACCTTCTGATTTATTGGTGCATACTGAAACTTAACCGTTACCGGCATGTTCTTCATCGGTTCACCACAACGCTGACAGGCTAAAGTAACTTCTACTTTCGCATCACCATTGAAAAACACGATACCTTGCTCGTCCCTGTCAAATGCGAGGTTAACCTCTACATCTTCACTTGGAGTGAACAATATCTCTTGCAGTCTTGGTAAGTTCGACGACGGCACTAAACCGTCATAAGTCGTTCCTTTACCTGCGCTGCGAACCGGGTCTACCGTTATCGGCACTCTAACTTTTTTCATAGCGCGCGAATGATACTGTTTGTAAGGCTTTGAGTCAAAGTTTTTTATGATTAAACATCTTCTTTATGGCACTATTTTCAATACCCACACACATTAACAATGAAGTGCTCTTACAAATGTCTAAACCTTTGCTACTTGCGTCAAGTTCGCCTTTTAGAAAAGAACTATTACAACGGCTAAATTTGCCCTTTGAGACTGCTAACCCTGATATTGACGAAACAGCCTTTGCAACAGAAAGCCCTATTGAGCTCGTACAGCGTTTAGCCCACGCTAAGGCCGCAGCGCTAGCAAACCGTTTTTCCCACCACCTTATTATAGGCTCTGACCAAATTGCTGTTTTTAATAATCAGATTTTAGGTAAGCCACACACGGAAGAAAACGCCTTTAAACAACTACAAAGCTTTAGTGGCTCTAAGGTAATGTTTTATACTGGCTTGAGTGTTTACGATAGTCTTGAAAACAAACATATCACTACAGTCGCCCGTTATGCGGTCTACTTTCGTATTTTAACTGCCTCTGAAATTCATACCTATATAAGGAAGGAACAACCACTACAATGTGCAGGTAGTTTCAAAAGCGAAGGTTTGGGGGTTTGTTTATTTGAACGTATGGAAGGTGACGACCCAACGAGTTTAATCGGCTTGCCGCTTATTCAGCTTTGCAATATATTACGCGAATTTGGTGTCAGCCCGCTTTCTACACATTAAAATTGTGTACTCGATAACCAAGCGTGCAGTGTTTCAATGTTATCCGCAATGTACTCTGGGTTTTCTCGGCTCAGTGTGTGTTGGCAATGCACGCCGTAAGTAACGCCAACGCTAGGCATATTTATGCTGTTGGCCATGCGTAGATCAAACTTCGAGTCGCCAACCATTAGGCTACGCTCTGCAGCTTGTTGCTGCTCGCTTAAAATAAGCTGTAGCATTTCTGGGTGCGGTTTCGACTGCGCTTCTGATGCGCATCTCGAGCTGCTAAAAAAATGTTCTGTACCTGTTTCTGCCCACGCCCGCAGTAAACCAGGTCGTGCCTTTCCTGTTGCCACTGCTAATATTGCGCCCTGCTGCTTTAAATCAGTCAGCATATCTTCAACGCCCTCGAATAACGGGCTTGGTGTAGGATCTTCGTCTACATAATAGTGTCGGTAAAATGCAATTAATCTTGCTTGCTCCGCTGGCTCGTGGCAATCAAATAACTGCACTAAAGCAACGGGTAAGCTTAAACCGATAATATCACGTACCGCACTTTCTGCAGGCACTGCAAGACCAGCCGCTAATGCCATTTTTTGCATACAGGAAACAATGCGCGGTACCGAGTCCATTAAGGTACCGTCCCAGTCAAAAATAATTAATGGCGCAACAGAACGACTCATTTCTGCTGACGCTGTGGTCGTGGTAAAGCTCTTAATTTATCCAACACAGCCGTTAAATGTGAATCAATGGGCGCTTCAATGCGCATAGTGGTTTCACTACGTGGGTGCATGAAGGTTAATCCGCGAGCATGAAGAAATAAGCGTCCAAGTCCATTTTGCTTGGTGAGCGTATCGAAAGCAGCCTCACCATACTTGTCGTCACCCGCTATAGGATGTCCGGCTATTTGAGTGTGTACACGAATTTGATGAGTACGCCCGGTAATTGGCTCTGCTTCTATTAAGGTACCCACAGTAAAACGTTCTAATACTTTAAACCGTGTCAGTGAGGCTTTTCCTGTCGCATCAACACGGACAACCCGTTCGCCTGACTTCAATGTGTTTTTTTGCAGAGGAGCGTCTACTTTTCTCTTACTTTCAGGCCAACTACCAGCAACCAAAGCAACGTAACGTTTATCCATTTTATTTTCACGCAACTGCTCATGCAATGAACGTAGTGCAGAACGTTTTTTCGCTACTAAAATAATTCCTGAAGTGTCTCTGTCTAAACGATGTACAAGCTCAAGAAATTCATGCTTAGGCCGTAAACTGCGCAAGCCTTCAATTAACCCAAAACGCAATCCTGAACCACCGTGTACTGCCAAACCCGAAGGTTTATTAATCACTATTAAGCATTCATCTTCAAATAAAATTGCGTCTTCTAAACTAGCGATCTGAATAAGCTTAGGGTTGGGTAATTCTTGTTCTGGGGCCACACGAACCGGTGGTATACGAACTTCATCGTTCGTTGATAATTTATAGTCCGCTTTGCAGCGCCCTTTATTTATACGCACTTCACCTTTGCGAATAATGCGATAAATCATGCTTTTTGGCACGCCTTTAAGGCGAGCAAGCAGAAAGTTATCCAGTCGTTGGCCTGCTTCGTCAGCAGAAATAGTGTACCAAGTAACCTTTACCGCGCTTTCTGATGCATCTTTTAGGGTGCTATTTGAATCCATACTTAAGCCATCCGCTGCACCTGAAGCGGCTGTTGCTGCAGGTTTTAATGTAGGTTTTGTCTTATTTATCATAGCCTCGAATTATATCATGAGTTTTTACTAGCTAACTGCTTTTCTACTAATATATTTGTTACTTGTCAGCTGCCCTTATTTAATGCGACAATGCTGTGTCAGAACCATTTTAATGGTCGAGGCGTAGACGAAATCGTCCGCCTGTTGAATTTTCAACCGAGCGACAACACTGGCTAGGCGAAGGCGCCTGTTTCGGTTCAGCAGAAATTTAATGTTACACGTGGCAATGACGCAGTTTGCAACATGTCGGCACACGGGTAACCCCGCCTCACTCCAATGAGTCAGGCGATGAAATTAGAAAGCAGACAAAACGTATATTGTACTATCGGTAAATTGACAAGGTTCCCCGCCATCTGCGCTATGTAAGCAATGGCATCGATAGATTCAGTTGACGGAACAGAGCCGTTAAACGGTGCAGTGTTGTGGCCCTATACATTTAGAGTATGAGTCACAATTTATGAAAAGAATGCTAATTAATGCCACGCAACTTGAAGAGCTTCGTGTTGCCTTGGTAGATGGCCAAAAGCTATACGATCTTGATATTGAAAGCCCTGGCCACGAACAAAAAAAAGCGAACGTCTATAAAGGTAAAATAACACGAGTAGAACCGAGTTTAGAGGCTGCTTTTGTTGACTACGGTGCTGAGCGCCATGGTTTCCTTCCCCTTAAAGAAATTGCTAAATCGTACTTCCCACAGGACTACAAGTTAAACGGCCGCCCAAGCATTAAAGATGTTGTGCGCGAAGGCCAGGAAGTAATCATTCAAATTGATAAAGAAGAGCGTGCCCAAAAAGGCGCTGCCCTAACAACCTTTATTTCTTTGGCTGGTAGCTATTTAGTGCTTATGCCAAACAACCCTCGTGCAGGTGGTATTTCACGCCGTTTTGAAGGCGATGAACGAACCCAGTTAAAAGAAGCTATGGCTGACTTAGCGCTCCCTAATGGTATGGGCCTTATTGTCCGTACTGCAGGTGTTGGTAAGTCTGGTGAAGAGCTTGCTTGGGACTTAAACGTACTCTTGCACCATTGGAACGCTATTGAAGAAGCAGCAAAGGAACATCCTGCCCCGCTTCTTATCCATCAAGAGAGCAACGTTATTTTTCGTGCTATTCGCGACTATTTACGCCGCGACATCGGTGAAATTCTTATTGATGACGAATCTGTTTTCGAACAAGCACAAGAGCACATTAAAATTGTGCGCCCTGACTTTTTACAGCGTGTAAAACTGTATAAAGGCGACGTACCATTATTCAATCATTATCAAATTGAAAGCCAAATTGAGTCCGCCTTCGAACGTGAAGTACGTCTTCCCTCAGGCGGCTCTATTTCAATTGACCCAACGGAAGCCCTTACGTCGATTGATATTAACTCGGCAAAGGCCACCAAAGGCGGCGATATTGAAGAAACCGCATTACAAACAAACCTTGAAGCCGCCGACGAAATTGCTCGCCAATTACGTTTGCGTGACGTTGGTGGTTTGATCGTTATCGACTTTATCGACATGACGCCTGTAAGAAACCAACGTGAAGTTGAAAACCGTTTACGTGACGCTCTGAAACAAGACCGCGCCCGAGTTCAAGTAACGCGTATTTCTCGTTTCGGTTTATTGGAAATGTCACGTCAACGTTTACGCCCTTCTCTTGGTGAGTCGTCAAATCATGTTTGCCCTCGATGTGACGGTCAAGGCACTATTCGTAGTGATGAGTCGCTCGCTTTATCAATTTTACGTTTAATTGAAGAAGAAGCTTTAAAAGACAATACCGGCCAAGTAACGGCACAGGTTCCGGTTGTTGTTGCGACTTACTTGTTAAATGAAAAACGTGAATCATTACAAACTATCGAAAAACGGAATAAAGTTCAGTTAGTTATTATTCCTAACCCGTATTTAGAAACACCACACTTCGAAGTTGTCCGTACTCGTACTGATGAAATGTCAAAATCACAAAGTATTGACCTTATTCAGTCGCCACCACAACAACGCGTTGAATTTAGTGGTTCAGAAACAAAAACTATTGAAGAGCCTGTGTTGAAAAACATTGTTGCTCCTAAGGCTCCTGCTACTTCGACTGCTAAAGTAAAGCAGCAAAGCAAAAAAGAATCTGGCCCAGGTTTACTTACTAAACTTGCAAACTGGTTCAAGACTATTTTCGCCAGCGAAGAAAAGCCAAAGACCTCAGCTAAGCCTCAATCAAGCACTAATAATCGCTCAGGTAGCCGCCCTAATCAGCGTAGCAACCAAAACCGCAACCGTCGCCCTAGTTCAAACCGGAATGATCAAAGCCGTCAACGACCTGATCGTACTAAACAGAACAAACCGGCCGCTCAAACTTCTGAGTTGGTAGAAAATGCAAATAGTGCTGAGCAAAAGTCTGCAACAAGTACAACGAACGAGTCGCGCAACCGCCGTAACCGTCGTCGTAAACCAAGCGACCAAACACAACAAACACAAGAAACAGCGGCACCGCAGCAGCAAGATGTCACTGCAAATATTCCAACGAAACGCCGTGAACGCCGTCCGTTGGAAAAGTCGGTACGTGCAGGTGGCACTATTTCTGAAAATATAACTGAAGCGAGCGTTGAAAAAACAGCAGCTCCTGTACAGCAGGAAGTCGTTGCCGAAGCACCGGCTAAGCCGCATACACGTCAGCGTAAACCAGCTGCTGTTGAAACCCCAGCCGCTGTTGAAGAAACAACTAAAACTGAAGTAATCGCAGAGCCTACTGCTACACCAGCGGTTGAAGAAGTTACAGCCAAACAAACAACTACGCCCGTTGAAACTCCAGCAGAAGCACCTACTGTAGAAGCAACTCCTGCTGTAGCAGAAGCACCTACTGTAGAAGAAACTCCTGCTGTAGAAGAAACTCCTGCTGTAGAAGAAACTCCTGCTGTAGAAGAAGCTTCTGCTGTAGAAGAAGCACCTGCTGTAGAAGAAACTCCTGCTGTGGAAGAAACTCCTGCTGTGGAAGAAACTCCTGCTGTAGAAGAAGCTCCTGCTGCAGAAGAAACGCCTGCTGTAGAAGAAACGCCTGCTGTAGAAGAAGCGCCTGTTGTAGAAGAAACCAAGGTAGAGAAACCTAAAGCTGCTGAAAAAGAAGTTAATGCAGTTAAAACGAAGCCCGTAGCATCTAAGCCTCGTTATGTTCAATCTGCCATGGTGAAAGCCTCTGCTGCTCCTGCAAGCGGTGAACCTGAAGTATTAACAGCTCGCGCTGCGAACGCTGGCACAGCCGTTAAAACCGCAGGGAAAGCAGCTGGTTTCGTTTCGCCTTCAACAAAAAGCAGCTCTGAAACTGTACGTTGCAGCGTCGATTAGAAATACTGCTTTAAATTGTTATAAAAAGGCCGGACTTAAATAGTCCGGCCTTTTTTTTATAAACGAATATGATCTCGATTCGCATCTAAAATACGCACCCCTAATCCCCGCACTTCTAGCAATTGATCAACATCAGTAAAACCACCTAGGCGCTCTCTGAGCTCAATAATAGCTTTCGCTCTCGCAACACCAACCCCTTTTAAACCGGCAGCTAGTTCTTCCGCAGTGGCCTTATTAATATTAACTATTTTTTCCGCTTGTTTAGCTGTGCTAGATTTCTCTGTAGCGACCGCTTTACTCGGAACGTCTGATGCATAGACCTGTGGTGGACAGGCTAATACTAAAGGTGAAATAAGTGAGGCAAATAAAAATGTTTTTCTTAGCATGTCTTGCTCCTTAAAATTGAACACTGCCATCCGTGCAGTGCTCAAGAGTATAGACAGCCTAGATAAAAAATCGAGGGAATAAATTAACCGATTTGCTGGTTGATGGCTGACAAAGTTGAGATAGGATCTTCACTTTCACGAATAGGACGCCCCATTACAAGGTAGTCAGCCCCTGCCTCAATAGCTTGTTTGGGGGTCATTACCCGTGTTTGGTCTTGGCTAGCGCTGCCTTCAGGCCGAATGCCGGGAGTAACCAAGCAGAATTGATCACCAAGCTCGACACGTAGTAATGCTGCTTCTTTCGCTGAACAAACAACACCGTCTAAACCAGCGTTTTGTGCTGTTCGAGCTAAATGCAGTACATGTTCCATTAACGGGCGCTGAACTCCCGTTGCTGCAAGCTCCGCTTCACTCATGCTAGTTAATACAGTTACAGCAATAAGTAATGGCGCTTTGTCGCCAAACGGCATCAATGCTTCCCTGGCTGCGCGCATCATACGTTCACCGCCGCTGGCATGCACATTCACCATCCAGACACCCAGCTCAGCACTTGCTTTTACAGCTTTGGCAACCGTATTTGGAATATCATGAAATTTAAGATCAAGAAAAACATCAAAGCCCAATGCCACAAGCTCTTTTACTAACTCAGGCCCGCCACAAGTAAACAACTCTTTGCCTACTTTTAAGCGGCATGAGCTTGGTGACAAATTTTGCACGAAATTAAGAGCTTCTTCAGAGTTATTAAAGTCTAAGGCAACAATAATACGTTTCATTATTCTCCGTCTAATCCTTGTGTTGGTTTCATACTCCCCCATGACTTACATGAAGGGCAATGCCAGTACAATGTTTGGGCTGAAAAGCCACAATGAGTACAGTGATATTTGGTTCGTATTTTAAGCTGCTCAGCCACAATACCGCGTAATAATTCTAAGCTTGCGCGTTCGCGACCTGGTGCTGCGTTCTCAACATGCAGCTCAATGAGCTTGTGAAAGCCTTTCATTGTCGGGTTGCGACGCAGTGCAGCGAGAATGAATTGCTCAGCATCGGTACTATCATTAGCCTCAGCCACATGAGTAGCTAACATAATGACCGCCGACGCACAGGGGTTACTTAGTACTATGTCATGCAAACACGCCATTAATCCGTCGCGGTCTTTCAAACCTTCGTAGGCCCTTTCTATTAAGGGTAGAACTTCGGAAGTATAATCTGGTGCGTGATTCACAATAGGCAGCAAAAAATCAAGAGCCCGTTGATATTGCTTTTGCCCCAACCACCAATGTCCTAAAGCTAAACGAGCTCGAACGGAGTTTTTGTCATGCTTTAAGGCTTTTTCATAGAACTTCAAAGTACTTTCTAAGTCGTCTTGTACAGACGCAAGCTCACAATAGTAGTGAGCAATATTATTACTAATAGATGAATCGTAGCGGCGTGTTTTGAGCGCTATTCTTATTGCCTTATCCCATTCATTGGTGGCTTCATAAATTTGCAGTAATAATACTTCGCTTTCTTCACGATAATCTTTATGAACACTTAATTCAGTCAGCATTTTTTCAGCGCGATCGTAAAGCCCAGCCGCTAAATAGTCTTTACCAAGTTCAAGCATAGCTTGATGACGTTGGAATTCAGTAAGCGATGGCCGACTAATTAAGTTTTGATGAATCCGAATAGCACGTTCAATTTCGCCACGGCGGCGGAAAAGATTTCCTAAGGTCCAGTGAGTTTCAATGGTTTCACTGTCTACATCGAGCATATCGACAAACATGTCGATCGCCTTATCGCTCTGCTCAGAGAGTAATAAATTAATACCTGCAACGTAGTTTTTAGAGAACTCTTCTTGTTCGCGACGTTGTTCTTGTCGAACACTGTTTCGCCCCATAAACCAACCGTACGCAGCGGCAACTGGAAGCAGAAGAAACAGTAACTCAAGCATTGTTATTTACCAGACTTCACGCGCTGAGAAAGCTCTTTACGCATACGCCGGTAACGTATTCGCATACTTAAATGACTGGCAAGAAAAACGAACAAACCAAATAAAAATCCAATACCTAACGTCCACGCAAGTAATGTTGACAGTTTTAGCTCTGGTTTTGCTATAAGCAAATTAACTATGACTGGCTCTTGGTTTTGTGAACCAATAGCAAGCGCCAAAAGGAAGAAAACCAACAATGGAATTAAACTAAGAATAAATCGCGCCATGAATATTCCTTTTTCGCAGGGGAAAATAAAAAAGGGCATGCCAGTATAGCATGCCCTTCTATTATTCCGAGTGCTTTCAGCTAAACACTTGCGTTAACTCGCTCGCGAAGTGATTTGCCTGGTTTGAAATGTGGAACATATTTCCCTTTCAAATCAACTTTTTCACCAGTTTTAGGGTTACGCCCTACACGAGGACGGCGGTAATGGAGCGAAAAGCTACCAAACCCCCTAATCTCAATTCGTTCTCCTGTCGCAAGCGACTGGATCATCGACTCAAGAATACTGCGCACCCCAGCTTCAACCTCTTTAGGCGCTATGTCTGGTTGTTTACTTACCAGTATTTCGATCAGCTCTGACTTAGTCATAACAGATATTTCCTTTTCCGTAAGCCGCCATAGCACCAACGAAATTAATCGTCGGTTTTAGCTGCTTTAAATGCTTCTGCCATTGCACTGCTGAACGCACTGTCGTCTTGCTTGTTTAAAGTATCGATAGCTTCTTTTTCATCAGCTTCGTCTTTCGCTTTAATTGACAAGCTTACAACGCGATTCTTACGGTCAATTCCCATGAAGCGAGCTTCAACGCTATCGCCTACATTCAGAACTGTCGAAGCGTCTTCAATACGCTCACGAGCGATGTCTGAAGCACGAACGTAGCCTTCAACACCTTCACCTAAATCAACTACAGCACCTTTCGCATCAACTTCTTTGATAGTACCAGTAACAATAGCACCCTTCTTGTTAGACGCCAGATAATTATTTACTGGGTCTTCAGAAATTTGCTTGATACCTAAAGAGATACGCTCACGTTCTGCGTCAACCTGCAATACAACTGCTTCAACTTCTTCGCCTTTCTTGAAGTCACGAACAGCTTCTTCACCTGTTGAATCCCATGAGATATCAGACAAGTGAACTAAACCGTCGATGTTGCCATCAAGACCAATGAAGATACCGAAGTCAGTAATTGACTTGATCTTACCGCTAACTTTATCGCCCTTCTGGAAGCCCTTGGCAAACTCTTCCCACGGGTTAGGCTGACACTGTTTGATACCTAAAGAAATACGACGACGTTCTTCGTCGATTTCAAGGATCATAACTTCAACGGTGTCGTCTAAGTTAACAATCTTAGATGGGTGAACGTTCTTATTCGTCCAGTCCATTTCAGAAACGTGTACTAAACCTTCAACGCCTTCCTGTAGTTCAACGAAACAACCGTAGTCAGTCAAGTTCGTAACACGACCAGACAAGGTTGAACCTTCAGGGTAACGGTTCGAAATTTCGCTCCATGGATCTGCGCCTAATTGCTTCAGACCTAAAGATACGCGTGTACGTTCACGATCAAACTTCAACACTTTACAGTTGATTTCGTCGCCAACGTTTACGATTTCGCTTGGGTGCTTAACGCGCTTCCAAGCCATGTCAGTGATGTGCAGAAGACTGTCAACACCACCTAAGTCTACAAACGCACCGTAGTCAGTCAGGTTCTTAACGATACCCTTAACTTCTTGACCTTCTTGCAGGTTCTCAAGAAGCTCATCACGCTCTGCGCTATTTTCTTTTTCAATCACAGCACGACGAGAAACAACAACGTTATTACGTTTCTGGTCAAGCTTAATTACTTTGAATTCTAAATCACGGTTTTCTAGGTGAGCCGTATCGCGCACTGGGCGAACGTCAACTAATGAACCTGGTAAGAACGCACGTACGCCATTAAGGTCAACTGTGAAGCCACCTTTAACTTTGCCGCTGATAATACCAATTACTGTTTCTTCTTTTTCGTAGGCAGCTTCTAACTGTACCCAAGCTTCAAAACGCTTCGCTTTTTCACGAGAAAGAATAGTTTCACCGAAACCGTCTTCTACTGCGTCAAGCGCAACTTCTACAGAATCACCAACCGCAATTTCTAAATTGCCTTCGGCATTCATAAACTGCTCTGCAGGAATAGCACTTTCTGACTTAAGACCAGCGTCGACCAATACTAAGTCTTTAGTGATCGCAACCACAACACCAGTAACAATAGAGCCTGGACGTGTTTCGACTGTTTTCAGGCTTTCTTCAAATAGTTCAGCAAAATTTTCTATCATAGTTAGATAACTTCGTTTAAGTTAAGACATCCGCACAAAATCCATATCGACGGGGTTGTTATAATTAATCAGTAACATCCTGTCACCGACGCTTGAGTGATAAACCAACGGCTCACCATTTCAATTTTCTGCGTTGCTACTTAACACTTCTACTTTTGACGCCGAGAGCTTTTCGTGTGCAAATTCAAGAACTTCACTTAAAACCTGCTCAATCGACTTACCTGTAGAATCTAGCAAAAGCGAATCCTCCGCAGCCTTCATTGGGGCAACGGAGCGATTTGTATCTCGCTCATCACGGGCATTTATCTCCGCAATAATATCGTTCATATTAACATCAATATTCTTTTCTTGCAATTGCAGGAAGCGCCGTTTCGCGCGCTCTTCAGCACTTGCCGTCAGAAATATTTTCGCTTCCGCAGATGGGAATACAACTGTCCCCATATCGCGGCCGTCAGCGATTAAACCAGGCAGTTCACGAAACGCTCGTTGCCGACGTAGCAAAGCTTCACGAACTCGCGGCAGCGCAGCAATACGCGATGCGTTCATACCGATCTGCTCCGCACGAATAACCTCGGTTACGTCTTCCCCCTCGAGCACCACATGAGTGTGCCCTGTTTCCTCATTAACCAGAAACTCCACGTCAAGATCTGTAGCCAGCGCCACTAAACTTTCTTCATCGCTTTCGCTGACGTCGTGGTGCATTGCTGCTACAGCTAAAACTCGGTAAATAGCGCCACTGTCGAGTAAACGCCAACCGAGTTTTTCAGCCACTAAGCGGCAAATGGTCCCTTTACCAGACCCACCTGGGCCGTCGATGGTAATAACGGGTGCTTGGTCTGACACTGCTTGCTCTGAAACCGCATTTTTTGAAGCTGGAAAAGACATATACACCTCAGTTTAAAGTGGACAACGCTAAGAAAGCATATTAAAGGCGGGAAGATTATACGGAGTTCTACGGGAAATGCATTAACGACGATAGATTAACTATGTCTGCGTTAAACGTGAAAAGTCTGCAAAGAACTCGGGGTAGGTTTTATGGCAGCAATCAGGATCTAAAATAGTTACGCCCGCTTGATCGAAAGATAACAGCGCAAAACACATGGCCATTCGGTGATCATCATAGGTTTCTATTATCGCGTGCTTTAGTTGTTGTGCGGGTTTAAATGAGCGAGGTGGCGTTACAGCAATCCAGTCATCACCCTCTTCAACACTTGCACCTACTTTACGAAGCTCGGTGGCCATTGCATGTAAACGGTCGGTTTCTTTTATCCGCCAATTACCAATATTTCGAATACGTGTGGTGCCTTCAGCAAACATGGCTAATGTTGCAATGGTCATAGCAGCGTCAGGGATTGTGTTCAAATCAAAGTCACCTCCCTGCAGTTTGGCTGCGCGCACTTCAATAGCATGAGATTCTATACGAACGTCTGCGCCCATTTCCGTGAGTACATCAGCGAATGCCTTATCGCCTTGCAGGCTTGCACTACCAACCCCTTCAACGCGAATAGAACCAGCGATAGCACCGGCCGCTAAAAAATAAGAAGCCGACGAGGCATCGCTCTCAACATAATACTTTCCTGGGCTCTGATATTTCTGCTGGCTAGGTACAACAAAAGTACGCTCATTACGCTGTTCTATTTGAATGCCAAAGTCGCGCATAATCGCCACGGTTAATTCAATGTAAGGTAATGACACAAGACTACCCGTTAGCGTTAATTCGGTTTCGCTGCCTTCTTCCTCGCCAGCTATTAATGGCAAAATCATTAATACAGCAGAAATGTATTGGCTTGATAAACTGCCATCAATGCTAATTTTATCCGCTTGTAAACGACTACCATTAATTAATAATGGCGGAAATCCTAGTTGCTCGCCGTATTGAATATCGGCTCCTAAGCTAATAAGAGCGTCCACTAATGGCCCAATGGGGCGTTCTTTCATACGCGGCTCGCCAGTTAGTTCAAACTGTCCTGTTGAAGCCGCAAGGGCTGCACACAAAGGCCGCATAGCCGTACCCGCATTACCAAGGAATAAGCTCAACGTTTCAGTGTTCGCTGTGTTAAATAAGCCACCTGCGCCTTGGACTTCTATGTAGTCGGCATGTTGTTGTACATGAATACCAAGCGCGGTTAACGCGCTAAGCATCCAATGGGTGTCATCACTAAACAATAAGTTTTCAATTCGGGTAGTTCCCTGCGCTAAAGCAGCCAAAAGTAATACCCGATTCGAAATACTTTTCGAGCCGGGTAGTTGAATGGTTCCTTGGGTTTGGCGCGGGCCCTGTAATTGAATTGACTTACTTTTCATTTGCAATAGCTATCATGGCGTCAATAAAGGTCTGGTTTTCAGACTCTAAACCAATGCTAACTCGTAAATGACGAGGCAGCTCGTAGCCTGTAACAGGCCGTACAATCACCCCTTTATGGAGTAGCTTGTTATATAGTTCTTCAGCATTATTGCCCACTTCAATCGTTAAGAAGTTGCCGTGTGAAGGGATAAAGTTCAGCCCTTGGTGCTCACAAAATGCCACTAATTGCGCCATTCCCTCACGGTTTAGCGCAACAGAACGCTGTAAAAAGTCTTCGTCTTGCAATGCTGCCATGGCTGCTGTTAATGCCAGCTCATTCATATTAAAAGGCTGACGAATTCGGTTCATTAAATCAGCAACTGCGGGGTGCGAAATAGCATAACCAGCACGTAGCCCAGCTAAACCATAGGCTTTTGAAAAGGTACGGCTAACAACAAGATTAGGAAATTTTTCAATCCATTGAATGGAAGGCGCCCGCTCTGCTTCCGCTACGTACTCGTAATAGGCCTCATCAAGTACCACTAATACATGAGCAGGAACTTTTGCTAAAAAGGCATGCAATACGTCTGACGCGATAAAAGTACCGGTTGGGTTATTCGGATTTGCGATGAAAATCATTCGCGTACGGTCATTAATTGCCGTCAACATCGCATCCAAATCGTGCCCGTAATCAACGGCTGGAACCGCTACTGGGGTTGCACCAATTGCTTTCGTTACCAAGGGGTAAACCACAAACGCATGCTGCGAGAAAATCACTTCGTTCTGTGCCGAAACGTAGGTGCGCGCTAACAATTCAAGCACGTCATTCGAACCATTACCCAGCGTAACTTGACTCACTTTTACATTGTATTTATCAGCAAGAGCCGACTTTAAGTAAAAGCCATTTGCGTCGGGGTAGCGCGCTAAACTGCTCACTTTTTCGCTTAATGCTTTTTGCACCATTGGGCTAACACCCAATGGGTTTTCATTGGACGCCAACTTCACAATATTAGTCAGACCGAGCTCCCGTTCGAGTTCTTCAATGGGCTTCCCTGCTTGATAGGGCTGTAATTGGCGAATGCCAGGTAATGCAAGTTGTCCAGCATCAAAGTCACGCATGATCACGTCCTTTTTATTATTTTAATTATTATGTAGCTTAATTATTTATGTTTGTTCGCAAAGCGCGTCATAAAGTCGACTAATGCTTCTGCCCCTTCATAAGGCATGGCGTTATACATACTCGCTCGCATACCACCAACAAAACGATGGCCTTTGAGTGCTAATAAACCTTCTTGTTCTGCCTCATGTAAAAACTGCTCGTCAAGCGCAGCATTTTTTAACTGAAATGGAACGTTCATTTTTGAACGGTTTTTTAGGTGAATTCTATTTTCATAAAAAGTGGAGTTATCAACACATTCGTAAAGCAACGACGACTTCCGAATATTCAAGTCAGCCATAGCCTCAACACCGCCTTCAGCTTTTAGCCACTTAAACACTTCACCGGCTAAGTACCATGCAAAAGTGTTTGGCGTGTTATACATCGACTTCTCAGCAGCCTGCACCTTGTAATTCATAATGGTGCACACGCTATTTTGCTGGGTTTCAAGCAAGTCTTTGCGAATAATTACCACGGCCAAGCCAGAAGGCCCAATGTTCTTCTGTGCTCCTGCATAAATAACGCCAAATTTTGATACATCGATTGGTTCTGACAAAATCATTGACGACATATCTGCCACCACAGGCGCCCGAACATTGGGCACTTCGTGGACAGCAATACCGTCAACGGTTTCATTAGGGCAATAATGAAAATAAGCGGCTTGCTCGCTCAGTGCCCATTGTTCCGGGGCCTTAACTTGCTTTAAACCGTCAATTTCAGTCATTACGTCGAGCACATTCACATGGCTAACGTATTTCTGCGCTTCACGAATAGCGAAATCAGACCAAATACCCGTGTTTAGGTAATCGACCGTGGCAGTAGGCCCTGCTAAATTTTGCGCTACGGCAGAAAACTGACCACGCCCACCACCGTGCATGAAAAGCACCGCGTAGTTGTCTGGAATGGCCATTAAGTCGCGTAGATCTTGTTCAGCGGTCTCAGTCATTTGTACATAGATTGGATCACGGTGGCTCATTTCCATGACGGAAACACCCAAGCCTTGCCAATCTAGTAATTCAGCTTGTACTTTTTTAAGCACTGGAGCCGGCAACATAGCCGGCCCCGCAGAGAAGTTATATACCACAGGATTATTCCTCTGAATCGTCGCTTACGTCTGCTTCTGGCGCGTCGTTAGCGCTTGCGTCTGCATTACTTTCCTCAATGAAGTCTTCACCTTCTACAGCTTCCTCTTCATCTATTTCAGCAATCCGCGCTACACCAACGACAACCTCTTCTTCAATGGTTCGAATCAGAGTCACACCTTGGGTATTTCGACCTACTTGCGACACTTCATCTACCCGCGTTCTTACTAAGGTGCCACGGTTGCTGATTAGCATTAAGTGTTCGCCTTCAACCACTTCAAGCGCACCCACAACACTACCGTTACGTTCGCTCACCTTAATAGACACAACACCTTTAGTGGCGCGGCCTTTAATCGGGTATTCACTAAGTAACGTGCGCTTACCAAAGCCATTTTCAGTAACTGTTAAGATAGCTGATTCAGTAACGTCAACAGTTTCCTGCTCAGCAGTATCCGGGTTAGCGCCACGTGGAATGATCAGCGACACAATACGTTCGCCTTCTTCAATACGCATACCACGAACACCTGTGGCGGTACGGCCCATAGAGCGTACTTTGTCTTCATGGAAACGTACGGCCTTACCCGCATCAGAGAACATCATGACGTCGTTACTACCGTCGGTAATATCTACACCTATTAGTTCATCGCCTTCGGCTAAGTTCAGGGCAATAATACCGCTTGCCCGTGGGCGTGAGTAATCGACTAAAGGTGTTTTCTTAATGGTCCCGTCGCGCGTTGCCATGATAATAAATTTATCATCGACAAAATCAGAAATTGGTAATATCGCAGTAATACGTTCATCTGTTTCTAGCGGCAACAAATTCACAATGGGTCGCCCACGTGCTGCTCGGCTAGCATACGGCAACTGGTAAGTTTTCATCCAGTACACGCGGCCTGCGCTTGAGAAGCAAAGTATATTGTCGTGCGTATTGGCAACTAACAAGCGTTCAATGAAGTCTTCATCTTTCATTTTAGTAGCGGCTTTACCTCGGCCACCACGACGCTGTGCTTCGTATTCTGATAGCGGTTGGTATTTCACATAGCCTTCGTGCGATAAAGTCACCACAACATCTTCGCGGTCGATTAAGTCTTCCATATTAATGTCATGGCTTGCCGCAGTAATTTCTGTACGGCGTTCGTCGCCAAACTCTTCTTTAACTTTTTCCAGCTCTTCTCGAATCACTTCCATTAAGCGCTCTGCGTTATTCAAAATATACAGAAGCTCTTCAATGACAGTTAATAAGTTCTGGTACTCATCAAGAATTTTTTCGTGTTCAAGACCAGTTAGACGGTGTAAACGCAACTCAAGAATAGCCTGCGCTTGAACTTCCGTTAAACGATACTCGCCACTGCTAAGAACACCGAAACCTTCTTCAACCCACTCTGGGCGAGCAGCGTCAACACCTGCTCGTTCAAGCATGGATGCCACGTTACCTAATGACCAAGCACGCTCCATTAGTTGAGCTTTCGCTTCAACAGGGGTTGGCGATGCTTTAATTAAATCAATAATTTCATTAATGTTAGCCAACGCAATCGCGAGGCCTTCCAGCGTATGTGCACGCTCTCTGGCTTTACGCAATTCAAATACAGTACGGCGAGTAACAACTTCACGGCGGTGGGTAATAAAGGCTTCAAGCATTTCTGCGAGGCTGAACAATTTCGGCTAGCCTTTATCAAGAGCAACCATGTTCATACCAAAGGACACTTGTAATTGCGTATTACGGTACAGCTGGTTGAGCATAATATCGCCCGACTCACCACGGCGCATTTCAATCACAATACGCATACCATCTTTGTCAGACTCATCGCGCAGTGCACTAATGCCTTCTACTTTTTTATCTTTTACTAGCTCAGCTATTTTTTCAATGAGCTTTGCTTTATTCACTTGGTACGGTAATTCGTGTACCAAAATAGTTTCTCTATTCGTTTTCTCGTCAATTTCAACAGTGGCGCGAGCACGGATATAAATTTTACCACGCCCTGTGGTGTAGGCATCGATAATACCCTGACGGCCAGAAAGAATACCTGCCGTTGGGAAGTCTGGGCCTGGAATATATTCCATAAGCTCAGGCAATGTAATATCTGGCTTATTGATCATAGCTAAACAACCGTCAATGACTTCATTTAGGTTGTGTGGCGGAATATTTGTTGCCATACCAACAGCGATACCCGAAGACCCGTTCGCAAGTAAGTTAGGCACTCGCGTCGGTAATACTTCTGGAATCTGTTCAGTACCGTCATAGTTCGGCACAAAGTCGACGGTTTCTTTTTCAAGGTCGGCAAGTAATTGGTGCGCAATTTTCGACATACGCACTTCGGTATAACGCATTGCTGCTGCCGAGTCGCCGTCTACAGAACCAAAGTTACCTTGGCCATCAGCTAACATGTAACGTAATGAGAATGGCTGCGCCATACGTACAATAGTGTCGTAAACAGCAGAGTCGCCGTGCGGGTGATATTTACCGATTACATCACCGACTAGACGGGCAGACTTTTTATACGGTTTGTTAAAGTCGTTCCCTAAAACATTCATCGCAAAGAGTACACGGCGGTGAACAAGCTTTAACCCGTCTCGAACATCGGGCAAAGCACGACCAATAATAACGCTCATAGCGTAATCTAGGTACGAGTTTTTTAGCTCGTCTTCGATATTGACCGGTACAATTTCGTTGGCAAGATCGCTCATATGTTATTTTCCTGAATCAATCGACTTCATCGTTATAGTTATGCGTCTAAATACCATTGCGGTAGATTGAAATAGCATACCATAAGGTTGGTTTTATCGCACGTCCATATCGTACTCGCAACTAGTTTCCTTCGTTCTGCTGGGGTAGACTGTGCGCCTTACCCGATAGAAACAAAAAGAGGCCAAAGGTGAGCCAGTCCACGAACGTAGACCCTGCAGAAATTGAAAAGTTTAACGCCATGGCATCCCGTTGGTGGGATCCAGAAGGCGACTTTAAGCCGCTTCATAAAATCAATCCACTGCGCGTGCAGTTTATTGATCAACATGGCGCTGGTTTAGCGGGTAAAAACATACTTGACGTGGGTTGCGGCGGGGGTTTGCTGACCGAGGCTATGGCACAAGCTGGTGCCAAAGTAACCGGTATTGATATGAGCCCTGACGCCTTGAGCATCGCTCGCTTACATGCATTAGAAAGCCAACTCAGCATTGATTACCAGCAAATCACAGCGGAAGAGTTTGCCAGCCAACACGCGGGTACTTTCGACGTGGTTACTTGCTTAGAAATGCTTGAGCATGTGCCTGACCCTGCAGCCGTGGTTAAAGCCTGTGCGCAGCTGGTGAAGCCCGGCGGTAAAGTTGTATTCTCCACCTTAAACCGCACCTTGAAAGCAAAATTATTAGGCGTATATCTAGCAGAATACGTGCTCCAGTGGTTACCAAAAGGAACCCACGACGCTAGCAAATTCATTCGCCCTTCTGAGCTTGTTCGTGCCACTGAAAACGCGGGGTTACAAGCGAAAGCCATGACGGGCATTCACTATAACCCGCTCACTTCAGGTTTCTTTTTAAGTGACCGTAATCTTGATGTGAATTACTTGCTGGCCTGCGACAAACCGACTTCACAAGAATAAAGCGAGAATTATAAATGTCTGCAGTTCTTCCCTGTAAAGCTGTTCTATTTGATCTCGATGGTACTTTACTCGACACCGCCGCCGACTTAGGATTGGCCTTGAATGCCATGTTAATGGAACGGGGAATGGCTCCCCTACCTTATGAAGTCATTCGCCCTTTAGCCTCACACGGTTCAAATGGGTTGCTTACATTAGGCTTCGCTGAAGCATACTCAGCAGCTCCTAGCGCTGTGCAAACTCAATTAAAAACCGAGTTTTTAGAGCGCTATGCGAACAATGTCTGTGTTAAAACCACATGGTTTTCTGGCGTTGAAGTCTTATTGGAAGAATTAAACCGACTTGGCATTCTGACCGGAATTGTAACGAATAAACCCGACCGCTTTACTCAACCTATTGTGGCCGCCTTTCCGTTGCTTGCACAAATGCCAGTCGTGGTCAGTGGCGATACACTTGCCGTTGCTAAACCCCATCCGCAACCACTCCTGTTTGCTGCAAAACAAATCAATATGGCCCCCGAGCATTGTTGGTACGTCGGTGACGCAGAGCGCGACATTACAGCTGGGCGTGCAGCAGGTATGGCAACTTTCTTAGCTGAATGGGGTTATATAAGCAGCAGCGACACACCGGAAACTTGGGGTGCAGACTTCCATATTGCACAACCTAAAGACTTAATTTTAGGTAACCATTAAAGCACTAGAACAAGTGTCATAAGACATCTGTTATATACTAAGTGAGCGATTTCATTGGTGTGTACTTTTAGTGAATAAATAATTCCCAACCCCTACCCTTGTTGAAGTGACAGCAAAGCCGCGTCACTCAAGCAAATCTAATTTTTCAATCAATTTCCAAGAATATATTTAGGTAAATTGCCTTGATCGAAGGCAAGTTCCTGACTAAAGTAGCGCACATACCCCAACACTATATGTTGTGTTGTTTTGGCAGTTGATGCCTAAATGACCACTATATATAGTGATAACAACAAACCCAATGAGGGAGCCATGAACCAGTCTATTCAGGTAACAAAACGCGACGGTCGTCGTGAAGCACTTGATCTTGATAAAATACATCGAGTTGTTGGCTGGGCAGCAGAAGGTTTAAATAACGTTTCTGTATCCCAAGTAGAAATCAACTCTCAAATTCAATTCTATGACGGTATGCGTACCGACATCATTCATGAAACCCTTATCAAGGCTGCAGCAGATTTAATCTCTGAGGATTCACCCGATTATCAATATATGTCGGCCCGCCTCGCTATCTTCCATTTACGGAAGAAAGCCTACGGCAAATTCGAACCGCCCCATTTATTTGACCAAGTTACACGTATGGTTGAACTCAAGCGCTACGACAAGCATTTATTAGAAGATTATTCTAAAGAAGAGTTCGAGCAAATGAACAGCTTCTTAGACCACAGCCGTGACCTTAATTTCTCCTATGCAGCGGTTAAGCAACTTGAAGGTAAATACCTCGTTCAAAACCGGGTTACCGATGAAATCTTTGAAAGCGCTCAATTTTTATACATTCTTGTGGCGGCTTGTTTGTTCGCTACATACTCAAAAGAAACGCGACTCGACTATATTCGCCGTTTCTACGACGCAGCTTCAACTTTCAAGTTATCACTACCTACACCCATTATGGCCGGCGTACGTACACCAACTCGCCAGTTCAGTTCGTGCGTACTGATTGAAGCCGACGACAGCCTCGACTCAATTAACGCAACGGCCAGTGCCATTGTAAAATATGTGTCACAACGTGCAGGCATTGGTATTAACGCAGGCCGCATTCGTGCTTTAGGCAGCCCTATTCGTGGTGGTGAAGCTTTCCACACGGGTTGTATTCCATTCTTTAAATACTTTCAAACCGCTGTTAAAAGCTGCTCACAAGGTGGTGTTCGCGGTGGTGCAGCCACGTTATTCTACCCCCTGTGGCACTTGGAAGTAGAGTCGCTTCTAGTACTGAAAAATAACCGTGGTGTCGAAGAAAACCGTGTTCGCCATTTAGACTATGGCGTACAGTTTAACCGCACCATGTACCAACGTTTAATTAAAGACGATTTTATTACCCTATTTAGTCCGTCGGACACACCTGGGTTGTATGACGCTTTCTTCGCCGACCAAGACGAGTTTGAACGTTTATACGTGCAATACGAAAACGACCAAAGTATTCGTAAGAAACGTATTAAAGCCGTCGAACTGTTTAGCCTATTTATGCAAGAGCGTGCGAGTACAGGTCGTATTTATCTACAAAACGTTGACCACACGAATAACCATAGTCCGTTCGATCCTGAAGTCGCCCCTATTCGTCAAAGTAACCTGTGCTTAGAAATTGCATTACCAACGAAGCCGTTGAAGCACATTAATGACGAAGAAGGCGAAATTGCCTTATGTACGCTTTCGGCCTTTAACCTTGGTGAAATTAAGTCGTTAGACGACTTCGAAGAGCTAGCCGATTTATCGGTACGTGCCCTCGACAGTTTACTCGATTATCAAGACTACCCGGTGCCAGCAGCCTATAACGCAAGTATGAATCGTCGCACCCTAGGTATTGGCGTTATTAACTTTGCCTACTACCTTGCGAAGAACGGTGTACGCTATTCCGACGGCAGCGCAAACGCTTTGGTACATCGTACCTTTGAAGCCATGCAGTATTATTTGATGAAAGCTTCAAACGAATTAGCAAAAGAAAAAGGCGCTTGCCCTAAGTTCAACGAAACCAGAACATCAAAAGGTATTCTGCCTATCGACACCTATAAAAAAGATGTCGATGCGATTTGTTCTGAGCCGTTACACTACGACTGGGAAGGCTTACGTGCGTCAATCAAGCAATACGGCTTACGTAACTCCACCCTTTCCGCGCTGATGCCGTCAGAAACCTCTTCGCAGATTTCTAACGCCACCAATGGCATTGAACCGCCACGTGGTCACATTTCAGTAAAATCGTCGAAAGACGGTGTTATGAAGCAAGTTGTGCCTGAGTTTGAACGCTTAAAAGACCAATATGAGCTGTTGTGGAGTATTCCAAGCAACAAAGGCTATTTGGAATTAGTTGCAATCATGCAAAAGTTTGTTGACCAAACAATATCAGCCAACACCAACTACGACCCAAATAAATTTGAAGGTGGCAAGGTACCCATGCGTCAGCTACTGCAAGATTTACTCTATGCATACAAGCTTGGCGTAAAAACCATGTATTACCACAACACGCGCGACGGCTCGTCTGACAACCAAACCGACTTGTCTCCAGCTGTTCGTGAAAAACTTGAAGAACGCTCAAACGCTGCAGTTGTCGCAGTTATCGAAGACGATGACGACTGTGCCGGCGGCGCTTGTAAAATTTAAGGTATCTGAGGTAATTATGCGCTATACAACATTTAATCAGAATAACGTTAATCCTCTTGGGGAACCGATGTTTTTCGGTAACTCAGTGAACGTTGCTCGCTATGACCAACAACGTCACCCTATTTTTGAAAAGCTTATTGAACAGCAACTCAGCTTCTTCTGGCGCCCTGAAGAAGTTGATGTTAGCCGTGACCGGGTTGACTTCCAAGCAATGACAGATAGTGAAAAGCATATTTTCATTTCTAACTTGAAGTACCAAACCTTGCTCGACTCGGTACAAGGCCGTAGCCCCAACATTGCTTTTTTACCTATAGTGTCACTGCCTGAGCTTGAAACTTGGATTGAAACTTGGAGTTTCTCTGAGACTATTCACTCACGGTCATATACTCATATTCTACGCAATTTATTTACTGACCCTGGCCCTGTGTTCGACGATATTGTAACGAATGAGCATATTCGTAAACGCGCGTCCGACATTTCAAAGTATTACGACGATTTAATTTTCTACGTGCAATTGTGGCAAATTCATGGCGAAGGCAACATCGAAATAGACGGCGAAATACATGATGTCAGCATGCGTAACTTAAAACGTAAGCTATATCTGTGCATGAACTCAGTAAATGCTCTCGAAGCGGTTCGTTTTTACGTTAGTTTTGCCTGTACTTTTGCTTTCGCTGAACGCGAAATGATGGAAGGTAACTCGAAGATTATTCGCCTTATCGCTCGCGACGAAAACCTCCATGTAACCTCTACTCAGCACATTATCAACTTATGGCAATACGGCGACGATGATCCAGAAATGAAAGAAATAGCAGAAGAGTGCCGTGAAGAAGCCTTCAACATTTTCACCTCTGCTGTTGAACAAGAAAAGGAATGGGCCGGTTATTTGTTTGAAAATGGGTCAATGATTGGCTTAAACAAAGACATTCTTTGTCAGTACGTGGAATACATCGCCAACTTGCGTATGCAAGCTATTGGTTTTGAACCACATTACAAGCAAATCACGAACCCACTGCCGTGGATGAACAAATACCTAGTTTCAGACAACGTACAAGTTGCTCCACAAGAGTCTGAAATTAGCTCGTATCTTGTTGGTCAAATTGTCAGTGAAGTAAGTGCTGGAGATTTCGGGGACTTTGACCTGTAATAGTTATGTCCTCAACCTACAAAGTTCAGGTAAATAAGCTGCCGGTGGTGGAAATAGCCACCGGCGAGCCAAAAACTCTACTACAAGCTCTCGAATCTGCTGGGCTTGAATTAAGCTACCACTGCCGCACAGGCTTTTGCGGCGCTTGCCGTAGCACTTTGAAAAGTGGTGAAGTGGAATATCTGAATGAGCCTTTAGCTTATATTCGCCCTGGTGAAATTTTACCTTGTATTTGTGTTGCGAAAAGCGACTTAACAATTGACCATTAAAACCTATTAAGGGTATCGCCACAGTCGATTGTTCCACTGGCCAGTTCGGTGGCATAATAGGCCCAGCTCGAGATCAAAAGGAGTAACCGATGCTAGTAGTTATTTTTGGAAGAGATTCCTGCCCGTACTGCGTGCGTGCAAAACAAATTGCAGAAACGCTCACCAATAACCGTGAAGACTTTGAATACCGTTACGTTGATATTATTGCTGAAGGCATTAGCCAAGCAGACTTAGAGAAAACCATTGGCAAACCAGTGCGTACCGTCCCGCAGATTTTTGTCGATGAAAAACACGTTGGTGGTTGTGACGAGTTTGAAGCTTATGCAAAAGAACATTTAGGCCTTTACGCTTAAATTGATCTCTTCATAAAAAAACCTGCTGCGGCAGGTTTTTTTATTGCTACAAACTCAAAACAGCTTTTAATTCATCGAGTTGACGCTTTAAGCGCTGTTCTGATACTGGAAACGCAGTACCCAATGCCTGAGCAAAGAGTGACACTCGAAACTCTTCTATATGCCAACGGAATTCAGCCAGAGCTGCGGGTTGCTCTTTATAGTCCGGTATTTTATGGCATAGGCTGTGCCATTGGCCGGCTATTTTCTCCACTTGCAATACCCGCAACCTGTCTTTGTTCGGGTCCACAGGGAGCTTCTCCAAGCGATACGCAATACCTTTCAAATAACGTTCTAAATCAACTAAACGAGCAACGCCAAAAGCTGTTACAAAGCCAGGAAATATAAGTGACGCTAAATGGCTTTTGATGTCGTTATACGACTGCACTAAACGTAAATCAACTTTCCCCTTCAGGCCTTTATTAATCTCGTGACTTAACAGTAAACAGCGTTCCACTTGTTCAACAATGGCAAGCGTCACGTCATTCAACTCTGCGCGCACATGACTTACCAAGGCTCTGAAGTCATCTTCAGTGGCCACAGATTGAGCAGCGATAAGCTCATCGATAGCCGCCATAATACAATCATCAATTAAGGCTTCAACACGCCCCCATGGATTGAAGTACATGGCCAGCTTACTTTTCGCAGGTAAAGCTTTCTGCAAATATTTTAAAGGTGACGACACTTGTAAATAAACCAGCCGACGCAAGCCTTTTTGGTGTGCACGCGCTGCTTCCTCTGGCTGATCAAATACACGAATAGCAGCGTTTTTTCCTTCATCTTTCAATGCCGGATAAGCTTTAATCGCAAAGCGACCCTGGCTACGTTCCACTGGCTGTGGCAGCTCACCAAACGACCAATCAGTTAAACCTTCACGCTCAACGTCTTCGCCAGCCGTTTCAGTAATGGTTTCTTGTACTTTCCCTTTCATACGTTGCTGTAACTCGGTGAGATTACGGCCCTGCTGTACTATGTTGTTATCTTCATCTCGAATTCGAAAGTTAATACGTAGATGATCTGCAACCAAACTGGCGTCCCACTCTTCCATTGGAATAGTTAAACCCGACATGCGTCTTAACTCACGCGTCATAGCCTCGCGTAAAGGCTCTTTAAAGGGCGTCATTGCGTCGAGTAAAGCTTGTGCATAGTCTGGCGCAGGCACAAAATTACGTCGCCAACGCTTTGGTAGGCTGCGTATCCAAGCGGTTACTAATTCATGCCGTAATGCCGGTACTTGCCAGTCAAAATCAACGTCCTGAACCTGGCTTAAAGCCACTAAAGGAATATCAATATTCACACCATCGTCTATTTGGTTTGGTTCAAATACGTAGTCAAGCGGTAAACGTAACCCCCCCTGCTGCCATTCATCTGGGTAAAGTTCGTCGGTAACATGCTCAGCGCTTTGTGCCATTAGGTCATCACGTTCTAAAAATAACGCCTGTTGCTGCTCTTTTGTTGCTTTGCGCCACCAAGCATTTAAGCTGCGATCATCCATAATTGAATGATCAAGAACCCGCTCATAGGCAGCATAAAGCGCTTCTTCATCAACTAATATATCGCGTCGACGCGACTTAGCTTCCAGCTCTTGAATGTTATCGATCAGCCCTTGGTTCACCGCGACAAATCCTGGGGCCCGATTAATTTCACCAGCAACTAGCCCTTGTCGTATAAACAGTTCACGCGACACTTCAGGGTTAATCCGGCTATATTGCACACGCCGGCCAGGTACTATAAGCAAACCATATAAAGTCGCTTGTTCTGTAGCAACCACAGCTCCTTGGCGTTTCGAATAGCGCGGCTCGTTATAGCTTTTCCGTAATAAATGCGCCCCAACCTGTTCCACCCACTCGGGTTTTATTTGTGCCACATAACGGGCATATAAACGCGATGTCTCCACTAATTCAGCGGCCATCAACCATTTCGGCTGCGCCTTAAAAAGCCCAGAACCAGGAAAAACAAAGAAACGTGTTTGCCGTGCGCCCATGTATTCATGTTTTTCATCGCGAGTACCAATATGCGACAGTAGCCCTGTTAACATGGCTTGGTGAATATGGTCTTCGCTAGCAGGCTCATCGCTTAAGGGAATACCTAATTCACGTACGCTATAACGCAGCTGTGTATAAACGTCTTGCCACTCACGAACTCGCAAGTAATGAATAAACTCTTTCTTACAACGCTTACGAAACTGGCCAGCACTGCCTTCTTTTTGAATGCCTTGCAGGTAATCCCAAAGCTTCAGAAAGCTTAAAAAGTCGGAGCTTGCCACACTAAAGCGGCGGTGTAATTCGTCAGAGCGTTGTTGTTTGTCGTGTGGGCGTTCGCGAGGATCTTGTATACTCAGAGCCGCAACAATCACTAACATTTCACGAGAACAATGCAGTTTCGCACTTGCTAAAACCATAGCGCCTAGCCTAGGGTCAAGCGGTAAACGCCCTAACTGCCGCCCTAATGGCGTTAACGATAATTGTTTATTGCCACGTTTCCCTTGCGGCTGAAGCGCCTGTAGTTCTTCTAACAGTTTCATGCCGTCATTTATAAAGCGTTCGTCTGGTCGCTGTAAAAAAGGAAAGCGACGAATATCACCCAAGTTCAAACTGGCCATCTGCAAAATAACCGACGCTAAGTTAGTGCGCAGTATTTCCGGATCAGTAAACTCAGGCCTATTTAAGAAATCGTCTTCGGCGTACAAGCGAATACAAATACCCGGTCCTAAACGGCCACACCGGCCTGCTCTTTGATTCGCACTGGCTTGAGAAATAGGCTCTACAGGTAAACGCTGCACTTTCGTACGGTAGCTATAACGGCTAATTCGTGCCAAGCCGGTATCTATCACATAACGAATTCTAGGTACCGTCAGCGAGGTTTCAGCAACGTTGGTGGCTAATACAATACGCCGCCCGCCATGGGGTTGAAATACGCGGTTTTGTTCTTGTGCAGAAAGGCGAGCATAAAGCGGCACAATTTCTAGTGTTGCAGCGCCACTTGGGCCGTTGAATGCTTCGTTTAGGCTATCAGCGAGATCTCGAATTTCGCGCTCACCGCTTAAGAACACAAGAATATCACCCGGCCCTTCGCGCATAAGCAGTTCAGCTGCGTTAATTACGCCTTGGTGGAAATCTTGTTCACCATCGTCAGAAACTGGCTGATAACGTACATCGACTGGGTAGGTTCGACCACTCACTTCTATTACTGGAGCGTGATTAAAATGTTCCGAAAAGCGTCCCGTTTCAATCGTTGCTGAAGTGATAATAAGCTTTAGATCAGGGCGCTTTGCCAGTAATTTATGCAGCACCCCAAGAAGAAAATCGATGTTTAAACTACGCTCGTGCGCCTCATCGATAATAATAACTTCGTAATCACTTAAATAGGGATCGTTTTGCAGCTCCGCAAGGAGTATACCGTCGGTCATTAATTTAACTGACGTTAGGTCACTGGACTTATCTTGGAATCTAATTTTATATGAAACAATAGCTTGGGCATCAGCTCCAAGCTCTTCTTGAATACGCGCAGCTACCGACCGAGCAGCCAATCGCCGTGGTTGTGTATGGCCTATTATGCCTGCAGCACCATAACCTATATCAAGTAGCATTTTAGGTAATTGAGTGGTTTTACCTGAGCCTGTCTCACCCGCTAATACAGTTATTTGATGTGCTGCTATAGTGGCTTGAATACGTTCTTTTTCTTGGCTAACCGGTAGCTCTTCAGGAAAATGAATCAGAGGTATATGGCTACGCCGTTCGCTCACCCACGCACGCGACATTTCAATGTCATTTTGTAATGCAGCAATTTCTTCGTGGCTTGCCTTTTTTTGTAATCGACGCAGTCGTTGCTGCAAAGGAAATCGATCACGGCTTCGACATTCAGGTAATAAACTAAACAGCTGCTTCATATACTCGCTAC
>Ga0079223_10000038_pt1 | contig 38495 bp, 41 predicted proteins | sample Stecom2011_FD_75072 | JGI IMG/M metagenome (GOLD analysis project Ga0079223, IMG submission 75072) | Agricultural soil microbial communities from Utah to study Nitrogen management - Steer compost 2011 | ecosystem: Environmental > Terrestrial > Soil > Agricultural land | place: USA: Utah...
CCTTCTTTTTCTACTAAAGCGATGACCTTTTCTATTTGTTTATTTGCTTTACCTGTTTTCATACGATCTTAAAAATTTAGAACACAAATTTAACACCTTAAAGGAATTAACGGTAAGATTTACTCACTTTTTAATTAAACACGTAAATCAAACCGATATTTGCTCCAAAAACTTGTGTATTTGTATTGTTATTTAAATTGTTATTATTGAATACTACAAGGTATTTTAAGGTCAAATCGACTAAAATATTCTTTGTTATTTCAATATCAACACCTGCTTTTGGATAGAGTGCAAAGTGGCTTTTTGCATAATACGAACCTCCATTAGTATTTGTTGATAGAGAAACTACACCAAGGTTTAAACCTGCAAAAGGTTGTACCTTACCTTTTAAAAATCTATAATCTATCCCTGCAGTAATAGGTAGAATACGATAATTTATTTTGTAATTTACGTTCCCAAATACGAAAAGGTTTTCTTGCTTGAACAATCCTTCAAACAAAACCTCTCCGCGAAGTGATTCTGTGATGTCATATGTCAACCCAAGATCAAATCCATAATATAATCCTTGTCCTGTATTTACGCGCTCACCAAGTGCGAACCCTGCTTTAACCCCAATTTGAGAATATGTAGCTGTACTTAATAGAAATGAGCTCAGTACAGTGAGTAATATCTTTGCTTTCATAAATTATTTGTTATTGTGTTTATTGATTAAATATAGTACATACTGTTCCATTCTCAATCGATAAGTTAAAAATATTTATGTTTTTTCGTAAATCAATGAGAAGTTATGCCTTGTTAAGCTTCGTTAGTTCGAAGAAGAACACCTGAATCAATTGACTTTATTTTCAAAATAGTAGTAAGTCATCCACAAATACAAACAAAAAAATCCTGACGATAGCGTCAGGATTTTTAATTTTTATTAATGGATTTTTAAATTCTAAAATTTAAAAGTATCCATGAAAGCTGTTGTAAAATCACCTTCATTAAATTTATCATCTAACATCAGTTTTTGATGAAAAGGGATTGTACTTTTTACACCTTCAATAATATACTCATCTAATGCACGACGCATTTTAAGTATTGCTTCTTCTCTGGTTTGAGCTACAGTGATTAGTTTCGCAATCATTGAGTCATAGTGAGAAGGAATAGTGTAGCCAGCATATACATGCGTGTCAATTCTTATTCCATGTCCACCTGGTTCATGATATTCTGTAATCTTACCTGGAGAAGGGCGGAAGTTATTGTAAGGATCTTCAGCATTAATACGGCACTGAATAGCGTGCATTATAGGCTCATAATTTTTACCACTGATTTTATGACCAGCCGCTAATTTAATTTGCTCTTTAATTAAATCGAAGTTAATTACCTCTTCCGTAATCGTATGTTCAACTTGAATACGCGTATTCATTTCCATAAAATAGAAATCTCTATTTTTATCTACAAGAAATTCCACTGTACCTACACCTTCATACTTTACCGCTTTTGCTGCTTTAATAGCTGCAGCACCCATTTCTTTACGCAATTTCTTGGTCATGAATGGAGAAGGTGTTTCTTCTACTAATTTTTGGTGTCTTCTTTGAATAGAACAGTCACGCTCTGAAAGGTGACAAACATCTCCGAATTGGTCACCTGCAATTTGAATTTCAATATGACGTGGTTCTTCAATGTATTTTTCCATGTATAAACCATCGTTTGAAAACGCTGCTTTAGACTCTTGTTTCGCTTGATCCCATGCATTTGGAAGTTCTTCTTTTTTCCAAGCCAAACGCATTCCTTTTCCACCACCACCGGCAGTTGCTTTAAGAATTACTGGATACTTGATTTTTTCAGCAATTTTATAGGCTTCGTCTAAGTCTTTTAGAAGACCTTTTGAACCTGGTATACATGGAACACCTGCCTTAATCATTGTTGCTTTCGCATTGGCTTTGTCTCCCATTCCATCAATTTGTTCTGGAGTAGCTCCAATAAACTTGATGTTATGCTCTTGACATACCTTAGAAAATTTAGCGTTTTCTGAAAGGAATCCATAGCCAGGATGGATCGCGTCTGCATTCGTAATCTCTGCAGCAGCTATAATGTTTGGTATTTGCAAATAGGATAATGCGCTAGGTGCTGGACCTATACATACAGCTTCATCGGCAAAACGAACATGTAAACTCTCTTTATCAGCCGTACTATATACAGCAACAGTTTTAATGCCCATTTCCTTACACGTTCTGATAACACGTAAGGCGATTTCGCCCCTATTGGCAATCAATATTTTTTTGAACATGCCTCTTGGGTATTTAAGTTCTACTTATGAATAATTATGATGGATCAACTAAGAATAATGGTTGATCATACTCAACTGGTGTTGCATCATCAACAAGTACTTTTATAATTTTTCCTTGTATTTCTGCTTCAATCTCGTTGAATAACTTCATTGCTTCGATAATACAAACAGTATCTCCTACTTTAACGTTGTTACCTACTTCGATAAATGCTGGTTTATCTGGTGACGATGAACGGTAAAAAGTACCAATCATTGGTGACTTTACTGTTATGTACTTACTGCTTTCATCCTCTACTGGAGCCGCTGCTGGAGCCGGTGCTGCTGCTGGAGCTGCTGGAGCCGCTGGAGCTGCGATTTGCTGTTGAGGCATTGCTTGCATCGGTTGTTGTTGGATGTAAACTACATTGTCATCATTGTCACCTTTACGTCTTTTTGGTTCAGACTTAATAGTGATTTTAAAATCTTTTTCTTCGATTTCAACTTCTGTAACACCAGATTTAGAAACAAATCTAATTAATTCTTGGATTTCTTTTTGATTCATCATGTGTGAATATTTATAGGATAAATGTACGTAATTTTTTTATTATGAATTATATGCCCACTTGAGGTAAATCGCTCCCCAAGTAAAACCTCCACCAAATGCCGAAAGGATAATATTATCACCCTTTTTTAATTTGCTTTCCCAATCCCAAAGACATAAAGGAAGTGTTCCCGCAGTGGTGTTTCCATATTTTTGAATATTGATCATAACCTTGTCTTTAGATAAGCCCATTCGGTTTGCAGTTGCATCGATTATTCTCAAATTCGCTTGATGAGGTACCAGCCAATCAACACTTTCTGAAGTTAAGCCGTTGCGCTCCATTATCTCGGCAGAAACATCTGCCATATTGGTTACTGCAAATTTAAAAACTGCTTTTCCTTCCTGTTGAACAAAATGCAATCTTTCATCAACTGTTTCGTGACTTGCTGGAAGCTTAGAACCTCCTGCAGGTTGAACTAAATATTTTCTTCCTTGACCATCGCTTTTTAAAATGCTATCAACTATTCCTAAACCTTCATCATTTGGTTCCAAAAGAACAGCCCCACCACCATCTCCAAATATCACACATGTTGCGCGATCTTCATAGTCGATAATAGAGGACATTTTATCTGCTCCGATTACAATCACCTTCTTGTATTTTCCAGTCTCTATAAATTGAGCACCTGTCGTTAAAGCGTAGATAAAACCAGAACACGCTGCGTTTACATCAAAACTCCATGCATTAATCATTCCTGTACGGTCTGAAATAACGTTAGCAGTCGCTGGAAATGGATAGTCTGGTGTAACTGTAGCGCAGATAACTAAATCAATTTCTTCTGGAGAAATCCCTTTTTTCGCTAAAAGTCTATTCACAGCTTCAACACCAATGTCTGATGTAGGATTACCGTCCCCAAGCATGCGCCTTTCCTTAATACCCGTTCGTGAAGTTATCCACTCATCAGTCGTATCAATCATTTTTTCAAGGTCCTTATTGCTAAGAACGGTTTCAGGAACCCATCCTTGAACGCCAGTTATTGCTGCTGTAATTTTTCTCATTATTTAAAAGCTTCTTTAATCTTCTTTGTTAATTCTGACTTGGCAACATCATATGCCAAACACATCATGTTCTTCACAGCTATATCGTTAGAAACACCGTGACCAATAATTACATCAGAATTGACGCCCAATATAGGAGTTCCGCCGTAATTTTCATAATTAAAGCGATCAAAGTAAGTATATTCTATACCAATTTGCTTGGCTATATTATACATCCCTTCTGCTTGCTTCAGTACTATATTACCAGTAAAACCGTCACAAACCACAACATCTGCTTTACCATTAAATAAATCGCCCCCTTCAATGTTTCCAATAAAATTGAAATCATCTGAGCCTTTCATTAATTTATAAGCTGATTGTGTAAGTAGATTCCCCTTCCCTTCTTCTTCGCCAATATTAAGGAGTCCTACTTTAGGATTCTTAATATTAATAACGTTTTGTGCGTATAATGAGCCAAGACTAGCAAATTGATACAATACATCTGGTTTACAATCGGCATTTGAGCCAACATCTAATATAATGGAGTTTCCCCCACCAACTTTAGGCAAAACAGAAGTAATACATGGACGTATAACGCCAGGGATAGAGTTGATCTTATAAATAGATCCAACAAGCATTGCACCGGTATTTCCAGTGCTTGCAAATGAATCAATTTTCTTTTGTGCTAATAGTTCAAAACCTACCGATATTGAACTGTTGGGCTTTTGCGGTATTGCACGCGTTGGGTGATCTTCCATCGTAATAACGTCTGGAGCATTCACCACAGTAATACGGTTTGATACCACCCCTTTTTCTTCGAGAATTGAGGCAATATCATCCTGACGACCAATGAGAACAAGTTCCACATCGTCGGGCAGTTGATCAAGGGCTAATATCGCACCAAGAACGTTTGCTCTTGGCGCAAAATCGCCACCACTAATATCTAATCCAAGTTTCATAAGTGTGTAAACACTTTTTTAATGCTGGATGAGCACTATTATACTGCTACTTCTTTTTCAGCAATTACTTGACCTTTGTAGTAAAGTTTTCCCTCGTACCAATGTGCGCGGTGAAACAAGTGTGGCTGTCCTGTTGTTGGACATGTTGCTACGTTTGCAGCGATTGCTTTCTTGTGTGTACGTCTCTTATCTCTTCTTGTAGTCGACGTTCTTCTTTTTGGATGTGCCATTTTACTTTATATTTAAGTTTTTAATTCAAGTTTTTTAATACGTCCCAACGTGGATCGATATCGTCCTCGTCAGAATCCTCTTCTTGTTCTGATGAATCAACATATTTATCTATTAAATCAAGCATTTCTTCATTGCATTCATCTTCTTTATGTACTGTACGACTCGGTAACGCTACCGTTAATAATTCATACAATGTAGAAGATAAATCTATTGAAAATGCTGAAATAGGAAGAACAATTAAATTTTCATCTTCGCTTTCATCTTCACCAAATTTAAAAATAATTTGATGGGAAATGTCCACGTGAATGTCCATTAGATCTGTACAACGATCACACGGTTTTTGAATTGTACCAGACATTTCAATATCACCAATCATCATTGTGTCCTTTTTATTCAACTGAAAGTCGACTTTTATGTCACCTCCTTGAATAATAGAATATGTTAACTCTTCAAAGAACGCTGCCGTTATATTAAACTCAAAAGAATGTTTTCCATTCTTTAAGCCCTCAAACGGTATAATAAAATCATTATTCGAACTCATATTGTTCAAAATTTTGGAGTGCAAATGTATAAAAATTAATAGACATTGTCCCTCTTCTTACAAAAGAATCAACAAAGTTACAGTTTTTTAAGCAAAACAAGTTATGAACACATGTTAACTTTTATTTTTTATTTACAACTACTGCTTTATTTATAAGCTCTTTGTTTACTTTCTCCTCTGTGAATGTTACTTTTACGACCATGTTTCACACCGAAAATATTAAATATGGGCCGGTTTCGGTTTTCTTGCTCTATTACGATGATTTCGTAACGGAAGAACATCTCCACAATCTACTTCCGGAGGAACACATTAAGCTAGAAACCCTGAAACATCCTGCTCGCAGAAGAGAATATGTAGCTACTCGGGTTTTAAGAACTATGCATTTTGGAAATGAACCAATTCTTTATTCAACTATTGGAGCTCCTTATGTAAAAGGAGAAGGTTTTATTTCTATTTCTCATGCCAATCATGTGGTTGGAATGGCCTACTGTAAGTCTTTTCAAGTGGGACTCGATTTAGAACCTATCCATGAGAAAGTGATGAGGGTCAAGGGTAAATTCTTAAGTGAAGAGGAAAAAAAATTGACAGACACCTCCTCTGTTGAGGAAATGATAAAGGTTTGGTCAGGAAAAGAAGCACTTTACAAATTAGCAGGAAGGAAGAAAATCATCTTTTCTGAAAACTTATTACTAACGCGGGTCAATGAGCTCATTTGGAAAGGAAAAATTTATTTTCCAAACAATAAAAAAGAAGTACTACTGACAATTGATACCAAAAACGATTTTGTTATCTCCATTAATGCATCTCCAGTATATGAAGTTAAATAAAAATATATTTCAAAAACTTAAATCTAGAACTGGTCAAATCGCTGTTTTGATTGATCCAGAAGAGACCAATACAAGAGAAAAGTTAGAGAGAATCATTGAAAAATCTGAATTCGCCAAAATAGATTACTTTTTTATTGGTGGAAGTACAGTTACACGTGCTGATTTTCAAAAGACCACTTCAATTCTAAAAGAGTTAACCCAAATTCCTTTGGTGATATTTCCTGGGGATCATCAACAGTTGTCAAATGACGCTGATGCATTGTTGTATTTAAGTCTACTTTCTGGTAGAAATCCTGAATATTTAATTGGTCAACATGTGAAAAGTGCTCAAGAAGTGATTCAATTGAATATAGAAGTAATTCCTACAGCATATATTTTAATTGATGGAGGAAATCAATCTTCTGTGGCGTATGTCAGTCAAACAACGCCTATTCCCAGAGATAATTTGGCAATTGCATTAAATACGGCAATCGCTGGAGTGCTTCAAGGAAATCAAGTTGTGTATTTTGATGCTGGTAGTGGGGCCAAACAAACAGTGGAAGGCAGCTTGATAAAACGTGTCAAAAAGCAATTGAATACTGTTGCGATTGTTGGGGGAGGGGTATGTTCTGTTGAACAAATAGAAGGGCTAAAAGCTGCGGGAACCAATGTTATCGTAATAGGAAATAAAATTGAAGAGGACATTGATTTTTTACTGGATATTCAAAATTATAAGTCCAAAGTTTTATCATGAAATTCATTAGTGTAAAGCAATTAGCAACATCTTTTAATTTAGAATATCATCAAATTAACGATGAGTTAATAAAGGACCTGCGAATAGAAGTTGATAAGCACTTTGTTGTGAATGATGTTTTAAAAGTTTTCGAACAAGACTTTACTTTTAATGAATTGACTTTTATCCTCGACCAACTTAAAGATGAAAAAAATCGCATGTTTCATGATTGGGTAAAGGAAGACATTTCTTTGTCCAAATACCTATGCTCTAATGGAGAAGAAATTGCGCTCAATCACCAATTGATTTTATCTAAAAATCATCCATTATTTAAAGATTATCAGTTTTTCCTCACGACTTATTTAAGTCCTGTTTTATCTCATCAGATAAAAATATATATTGACAATCGTGATTTAACTGCTTTAGGAGCACATTTAAAGTTTAGCGAACTTTTACCGAATGATAAACGCATTGAAATTCAACAAAATGTCAGCTTGTTTTTAAGAAAACTGCTTGCTCAGTTAAAAATGAGTCAGCATAAAGCTTTCAAAATGCAACTTCAAACTATTTACTCTTATTCCTTTGTTGATGTGCTAAACGCTTTAGATAAAAAATTTTATACTGATGCAATTTCTTATGTTGAAACAGCGCGGGGAGTTGTTCTTAATAATGAATTAGCTCCTTTGGTGTTGGACAGTATAAAAACCTCTCTTTTGAGCTTGGAACTAAATAGAGCAGATCGTGAGAAAGTATTGGACTTTTGTAAATCAGATGTTTTTACTGTAAGAAAAAAGCCCTCCCAGTCAAATATAAAAAACATTGTTAGGTCACCTTTGTTCTTTGTTGCCGTAATTTCTGTTGTAATTAACTTTGTTGTTTTCTATCCATTAGATAAGCAGAAACAGTCGGATGTTCCAAATAGTGGTTCAAAAAACAAGGATGTAAATAACCCCAAACCTTTAGATACTTTGAAAATAAATGACCAAGATTCTATTCTGCTTTAAAACAAACAGTTTTAGGCTCAATTATTAAAGTACTTATTGCTCTTTAATATATTTTTCAACTACTTCTGAAAAATAGCGGTGTTCTATTTCTAAAACTTTCTTTTGAACGGTATTCACATCGTCTTCTGGAGAAATGTCTGTCTTGTATTGTGCAAGTATTTTTCCTTCATCATACATTTCGTTTACCAAATGAATGGTAATTCCAGATTCGCTATCTCTACTCTCTAAGACTGCTTTGTGAACATTCATTCCATACATACCTTTTCCACCATACTTAGGAAGTAAGGCCGGATGAATATTGATGATGTGTTGAGGATAAGCTTTTATTAATTCTACAGGTATTTTTCTTAAATAACCTGCAAGAATTATGTAGTCAACACCTAATTCTTGCATTTCTTCAGCTAAATAACCACCGTCATTTGCACCTTCATTATTGATGATCATTTGGTCAACCCGATCTTTAGTTTTTTCTAAAACTTTTGCGTTTTCATTGTTCGTAAGCAGTAAAACAACTTCAATTTCATCTGAGTTTTCAAAGTAATCAAGCAGTTTAATGGCATTGCTTCCTCCTCCAGAAGCAAAAATAGCGATGCGTTTTTTATTCATAATACAAAAATAAGCTTATTTCATTAATTGGAATAGGGCAAGATGCGAAAGTGAGAAGAATTATACTACAGCGATAGGATTCTTGTCATCATCTATAGCAACCATTGTAAAGGTTCCATGAACTGCTTGTTCACGTTTATCAGAATACATTTCTTCCACAAATATCTCTACGCATACAACAATACTTGTTCTTCCTACTTTTTGAACATTGGCAACCAACTCAACTAAAGTCCCACTGGGAATTGGTTTTTTAAAATCTACGCGATCAGAACTTACGGTGACTACTTTCTGACGTGTGAAACGTGTTGCACAAATAAAAGCTACCTCATCCATTAATTGAAGAGCCGTTCCTCCAAATAAAGTATCATAATGGTTTGTTGTATTTGGGAATACAGCTTTAAATATCCTTGTTTCTGCTGCTTTTTTACGTTGTTCTAATGCTTTATTCATTGCCTAATATTTCTGAAGTTGAAATTTGATCTACTTCTTTTAATAACACTGCTTTTTTTGGATATTTCGGGTGACTTAACTTATAATAAATAAAGCTTATTAAAGCAGCACCAACATCTGCGATCGGGAAAGCCATCCAAACTCCATGTATTCCAAAGTATAAAGGTAATATTAAAACCAGTGGAATTAAAAATATTCCCTGTTTTGTGAGTGCTAAAAATAATGCAGGAGCTGCTCTTCCAATGGCTTGAAAGTAGGCACTTATTATTAAACTTACTGCAAGTAATGGCGTTGCTAAAAACACAGTACGGATGACTGGCGTTGTTTCTTTAATTAAGCTTTGGTCAGAAGTAAAAAGACCTGATATATCCGCAGCAAAAGTCATTAAAAGTATAAATAAAAGCAGAGAAATCCCTGAAGCCCATGCGATAGAGATTCTTAAAATCTTTTGAACACGGTCTTTTAATCTTGCTCCAAAATTATATCCCACGATTGGAACAAATCCTTGGGTAATACCTAAAACAGGGAAGTTTGCAAACATTAGTACCCGATTTACAATTCCATAAATCGCCAAACCTTGTCCTCCGCCGTAAAAGTATAATGAGTTATTGAGTACAACAGCGAGCACACTAATGACTCCTTGTCTTGCTAATGTAACCGAACCTAAAGCACTAATTTCTTTTATTATAGGGACGGATGGAGAGCAATATTCTACAGAAATTTTCAAAACCGATTTTCCATAAATAAAGTGACGAAGCGTAAATGCAGCACTTCCCATATAAGAAATTGTTGTAGCCCAGGCTGCACCTTCAATTCCCATGTCTAATGCAATGATGAAAATCGGGTCAAGTATGATGTTTAGAATTGCAGGAATTATCATCGCAAACATTGCGACCCTTGGATATCCTTCTGATCTAATGACGTTATTACTCATCATTGACCAAGCCAAGAAGGGCACTCCTATCAAAAGAATGTTAAAGTAAGCAATGGCGGGTTCCTCAATGTCACCTTTTCCTCCAAATGCATGAATGATATCATCAGTGAAAAAAGCACCTAATAGAACAAAGAAAATAGCCAAAGTAATGGTCATCATTACTTGATTTCCAAATGTTTTAAATGCTTTTTCAGTGTTGTTGTCACCTAATGCACGAGAAAGTACAGAAGATCCTCCAACACCAATGGCCATTCCAATACTAGAAATAAGAAATGTGATCGGCAAGACCACAGTTATTGCTCCAATTCCTTCTGGACCAACAAAATGACCTACATATATGGTGTCTACAATGGCGTATATTGACATTGTAAGAATTCCTACCGCTGCGGGAATTGCTTGTTCAGCCAATAATTTGCTTAAAGGTGCAGTACCAAATTTTTCAGTAGACTTCATTCTCTTATGCTAACACATGTACGTTTAAATTGTTGTCGAAGATAATTTATTTTTGATTGTTTAGTTCTAATTCTAATTCATTTGGTTTGCATGATTAATTATATGCCTTTACTGCAAGGGGATATACAACTTTATGATTTTCTGTAAACCACTTGTAATTTAAATAGATCTTAACATCATATTGCTTCCTTCTTATTTTTCTTTTACTTTCTTAAAATTTGTTATAAAAAGCTAAAATGTAGATATATGAGGCTTAGTTTTCAACCCTTTTCTTTTTTTTAACGTACTTGCAGTACACTAAAATTATTTACTAAAATTTTCAAGTATGAAAAAACTTATTTACTCTTTAGGCTTCTTTTTCGCATTAGGAGCTAGCGCACAAACAAATATTGAACTTTTAAAGGACATAAATACTTCTGCAGGTAGTCTCCCTAAAAAATTCGTTGAATTTGATGGGAAAATGTACTTTACTGCAGACAATGGAACAGACGGAAATGAACTGTGGGTTTCTGATGGAACAGAAGGTGGAACTAACATGGTTAAAGATATCAACACCAGTGGCTCTAGCAATCCATTAAATTTATTTGTTTTCAATAATAATCTTTATTTCTCTGCTGATGACGGTGATAATGACATTGAGTTATGGATGACTGATGGTACATCTGGAGGTACAGTAATGGTTAAAGATATTAATTCAAGTGGTAGTTCTAATCCAAGGTCGTTTGTAGTATACAAGGGAAGTTTATTCTTTTCTGCTGATGATGGTTCAAATGGAAGAGAACTTTGGACTACCGATGGTACTGCAGGTGGTACAACTCTTTTTATGGATATTAATACTACAGGAGATGGAGACCCGAGTAACTTTTATGTATTTAATGATACGCTTTATTTTGGTGCAAATGATGGTACAAATGGAAAAGAACTTTGGGTTTCTGATGGAACAGCAGCAAATACCGAGATGCTTGCGAACATCAATACTACAGACGGAAGCCACCCAAATAATTTCATAGAATTTAATGGGAAACTATACTTTACAGCGGAAAGTAGCAATAATAATTATGAACTATGGATGACAAACGGAACAGTTGGTGGAACAGAAATTCTGAAAGATATCCATCCAACAGGAAGTTCTTATCCAAATGATTTAACAGTTTTTGATGGTGCTTTATACTTCAAAGCGGATAATGGAACAGAAGGAATTGAGTTATGGAAGTCGGATGGAACTCCAAATGGTACAGAAATGTTTGTTGATATCAATTCAAATGGAAATAGTTCAGGAAATCCATCCTTTTTTCATGAGTACAACGAAAAATTATATTTTGTAGCTGATGATGGTACGTATGGAGTAGAATTATGGGAAACAGACGGAACTGAATTAGGAACAAAAATGTCTATGGATTTAAATACGGCTCCTTCAATAGGAAGTAGTCCTCGTAATCTCATAAGCTATTCAGGGAAGTTGTACTTTACAGCTCAAGGAACTACAGGAGAAATTCACATGTATGAATCTGATGGAACATTACAAGGTACAACGTTAATTACTCTTGCAGGAGCTACGGAATTAAGCCCTTGTCAATATAGTAATGAGTTTTTAGTTTATAATGAAGCATTATATTTTAATGCAAAGTATACAGCTGATGGAGACGAGGTTTACCGTGTAGTTAATCCTACAGCAGGAATATCAACAAATGAAGTAACTGCTTTTAGCGTTTATCCTAATCCAGTGATTGATCAGTTGACAGTTGCATCAGAAAAAGCTTCTAAATTCAAAATGATTGATTTAAATGGACGTGTTATCCTTACGGCAGATGTACAAGGTGAAGAATCAATAGACATTTCTCATTTGAAGGCTGGAATGTACTTGTTGATTGATGAATCAACTGGGAATCAGCAAAAAATAATTAAGAAATAAGTAGTTAAAATAATGACTTAAAACTCTCACCGAATTTTCGGTGAGAGTTTTTTATTTTGAACCCTATATTAATCTTCTTTTAAAGAAAAGTAATAAAACGTTCCTTCGTCATTTATAACTCGTTCAAAAGTTCCATTAAGCTGTTCAGTAAAAACATCAATTAATTGTGTTCCAAAAGTTGTGTTTTGGTTTTCTACCCAACGGCCATCATCAAAATAAATCATCTTAAAAGTATGCTCACTTTCAGGAGATAATATCAACTCAATTCTTCCGGATTGATCAAAAGCATGTTTTAAAGAATTACTTACCAACTCGTTAATGATTAGTCCTAAAGGAACTATTGTTTTGGCATTAACACTTTTTAAACTGCTCTCAACATTGTACTGAATGTTTTCTTGCGTGGCATTTGTTTCAATAAGATTTTTCATCAATGTAGAGAGGTAATCTTTAATGTCAATATTCATCAATGATTCCTTTTCATAAAGTTTTTGATGAATCAAGGACATGGTTAGAATACGAGTAATAGCATCTTGAAAACTTTCCTTGGCCTCTTCCGACTTTAAATCTCTTGATTGCAACCTTAAAAGACTCACAATAACTTGTAGGTTGTTTTTTACACGGTGATGAATCTCTTGTAGTAATATGGTTTTTTCTTTGTTTTGATGCTCAACAATCTGTTTTTCTGCTTTTAACGCTTCATATGCATCAGAGGTGTTTTTTAGTGCATATTTATTGACCAATCCATATTGAAACATCACAAAACCGATTAAAAACATAGCAATACCAAACTCAATTGACATGAATAACAATAAATCGGGTGTGATTTTATCCATTGTGCTTGTCGCTTGAGCGAACAAAAGATTGAAATAAAAAGCATAAAGTACTGTGTTAGCAATCAAATAAAAAATCCCCCATGCATTTCCTAACGTAAAAAAAGCACACAGTATCAACACTACCATCCACAAAGCTTCTTGTATGTGAAAAGCGTCAGGGACCATAAATACTGAAAGGTTGAGAATTATACAAATTGTAAAGTAAAGTATCCGCGCAACGGGTTTATAGGTTTTAGTAAACCATAGGAAGAAAAGACTTATGGCGGTGATAAAAATAACCGTTAAATAGAAATAGAAAAATCTTCTATCGGTAAAGAAAGTCATCACTGCTAATGCTAACACAACAATAGAAAATACTAAGGTTATGCGCCATACAAAATTAAACCTTGCTCTTTCTTGAAAACTTAACACCTCAGCATTAGGTGTTTTGTAAATACTCATAAGCTTATGATTTAAAAAGTTCAAATATAAGCTTTTAGATAAAACAGCTGCGAAGTTTTTTTAACCTAATTTTCAATTATTTATTCTGAGAATATACGCAGTTACTTTAGCATTTGTTGCACTGTAAAATCGTTTAACCTTAGACAGTCTCATTGAATTTTCTTATATTTGTATGCATCACAAAACTTCAAATTGCATACATGCAAGAAAAGAAATACAAGTTCGGAACAAAAGCAATTCATGCTGGAGTTGAACCTGATCCAACAACAGGAGCGATTATGACTCCAATTTATCAAACCACTACATACGTTCAAGAAAAAGTTGGTCAACATAAAGGTTATGAGTATTCAAGAACTTTAAATCCTACACGTCACACTTTAGAAAACACTTTAGCCGAATTGGAAAACGCTAAATATGGTGCGTGTTTCGGAAGTGGATTGGCAGCTATTGATGCTGTTTTAAAAATGTTTGGACCAGGTGATGAAATAATAACAACTGATGATCTTTACGGAGGAACCTATAGAATATTTACAGGTATTTTCGAGAAGTTTGGTATAAAATTCCATTTTATTCAACTGAATGACTTAGCTTTATTAGAAGAAACAATTAATTCTAAGACAAAGTTAATATGGATAGAAACGCCGACCAATCCAATGATGAGTATTATTGATATCAAAGCAGTTTCTGAGATTGCAAAGAAATCTAATCTTCTGCTTGGTGTCGACAATACTTTTGCAACGCCATATCTTCAAACACCTATTGATTTAGGGGCTGATATCGTTATGCATTCTGTAACAAAGTATCTTGGAGGTCATTCAGATGTTGTAATGGGTGCTATAGTAACAAATAGCAATGAAATTGCGAATGAAATATACCGCATACAAAACAGCTCAGGTGCTGTAACAGGACCAATGGATTCGTTTTTGGTTTTACGGGGTTTAAAAACCCTACACTTACGGATGCAAAGACATTGTGAAAATGGTGAGGAATTAGCTTACTTTCTAAAAGGTCATCCAAAAGTTGAAAATGTTTACTGGCCAGGCTTTGAAGATCATCCTAACCATACTGTTGCGAAAGAACAAATGCGAGGGTTTGGCGGAATGATTTCATTTTCTCTCAAAGAAAACAATGCAAGAACAGCCTTTGACGTAATGGAGAAACTGGAGGTTTTTGCAATAGCAGAGTCGCTGGGTGGAGTTGAGTCATTGGTTTCTCACCCTGCAACAATGACACATGCAGCTATTCCAGAAAAAGAGAGACAAAAAGTAGGGATAGTTGACTCTTTAATTAGGCTAAGTGTAGGGGTTGAAGATATAGAAGATTTAATAGCGGATTTAAAACAAGCTTTGGCTTAGTATAAACAATAAGGTAATTGATACTTGATAGGGTTGTGGTCAAGTGAAATTATTTAAAATTAAAAAATGGGGTTTAATAAATTTGCAGTAATTGGTGTAGGGAAATATGGTTCTAATATTGCCCGAAGATTGGCTGAAAAAGGCGCTCAGGTTTTTGTTTACGACAACAATGAAGAGAAAATTGAAAACATCAAAGATGATGTAGCTTTTGCTGTGACTTTAAACAGTACTGATTTTAAGGCTTTAACTTCTCAGAACTTAGAAGAAATGGACGCCGCTGTTGTCGCAATTGGTGAGAACTTTGAAGCAACAGTTCTTACTGCGGTTCATTTAATGGATCTCGGCGTAAAAAGGATTATTGCACGTGCAAATGGCGCAGACCAGCGATTAATTTTAGAGAAAATCGGAATTAAAGAAATTCTAACCCCAGAAGATGAGGTGGCATTCGTAATTAGAGAGAAATTATTGAATCCTTCGATTCTATCTTTTCTTCAACTTTCTGAAGAATATGAAATTGCTGAAATAAAACCTCCAAAAGGTACGTTGAATAAAACAATTGAAGATATTGATTTTAGAAACAGATATCAATTGACATTAGTAACCATGAGACGCGAATATGACATTAAAAAGAAAGGTCAATATGAAGTCGAGCAACATGTAATTGGTGTTCCGAAAGGAGATACCGTAATTGAATCACGAGACACTCTTGTGGTTTTTGGAACAGCAAAACATGTGCAGCGTTTCATAGATGTAAATGAATCATGATTTATATAATAACAGGAACATCGTCGGGTATTGGTAAAGCCTTAGCTAAATTTTACTTAGAAAATGGAGACCATGTAATTGGAATCTCTAGAAATAACGCTATAGAACATGAGAACTTTAAGCACATCGTATGTGATTTGTCTGATAAGCAGCAATTGCACGACTTAGCTTTGCTTGAACACACAGAAAAAGAGAATTACCCTATCCGTTTAATCAATAATGCAGGAATAATGGGAGACATTCACAGGTCTCATGAGTTGACACTTACACATTATGTGGATATGGCCATGGTGAATCTTGTCGCTCCTCAGTTTTTATGTAGTTATGTACTTCAAACTTTCGGGTTCGATAATGTAGACACCATAATTAACATTTCTTCAGGAGCTGGCCAACGACCTGTTCCTTCATGGGGGGCATATTGTGCATCAAAAGCAGGAATTGACCTCTTTGCAGAAACTTTAAACGAAGAGATTAAAGAGTTAGGAAAATCCACGAAGGTCTTTAATGTTGCTCCTGGCGTTGTAGACACCAGAATGCAAGAAAATATAAGAGGAAGTGATCAAAGTAGCTTTTCGAGACACCAAGATTTTGTAGATCTAATGGAGAATAATGAACTGAGAACACCTGATGAGGTAGCAATTCTGTTGGATAAATTTATGAATACTGAACATGCCGAAGAAGAAGGGGTAATTCATAGAATATAATTACGTATTACTTTACTTTGATACCTTATTCATTAATGACCAATAGGGCGATTACTTATGGCCTGTAGACATAATTTAACTTCATACGCTTAACAGGGGTGATCATAAGCGAATCCTCTTCATTGAAAAAACTGAGAGATTTCGGCAAATCATTTTTGTATTCAATAATTCCTTTTTCCAAGTGTAAAAAGTCACCACTCGTTGTGATTAAACTATCAACGAAGCCTAAGCACAATCCAAGTGAGTCGTAATCAAAGTAGCGCTTGGTAATGAACTCATTCTCATAAAAGGATTGACTTCTAAAGGCTCCTGTAGGGTAAAAAACACGCTCTTCTTTTAAGGATTTCTCAACTAAGTTAATTAGCGTAAATGAGGAAGTGTAGTCTATTGGAGAGCCATAGTAGAAAATGTTTTTTCCTTGAGGAGTGTACTCTTGATCAATAAAGGAAACATTCCAATACGCAGAATCCAATATAAAGTAATGGTGCACTTCTTCTAAACTACTTTTGTCAAGATAACTTATGTGGGTACTGTCAGTTTCTATTAAAACCATTCTTTGGTACTGTTGAAGTTCTTGAAATGTACTAAACAGAGATATGATGCTCTTTTCACGGTATTTGACGTTACTGGAAACAGCAGGGGGTGAATAGCCCATTGCATCTAATGGTGTTTTATAACTAAAAATATACTCTGCAATTTTAACTCCTGCGTTCATTTCTTTTCTAACCACTTTTTTCACTTCACCTTTTGATTTAAAGTCAATAAAAACCTTTCGGTAAGGCATGGTGTCACTGACGTTCATTATAGAATCAGTATAGTTAAAGTTGGTGAATTCAATTTCGATGTGCTCAACGCTTAAGGAGTCTATGAAATATGGATTAAACCAAACAGGAAAACTCATGTTTTTCCATCCAGACTTATTCATTACGCTCCAATTGACAAGTTGTGCTTGAAAAGGAGGGTTTTTCTCCTCTGGTATTTCAATTTCTTCTTGGTTTTGACACCCGATAAGAAGAAAAATAATCGCAATAAATTGATATATGATTTGTTTCTTCATGTGCTAAATGTCCAATTTTTATCTGGGATTACAACATTGTGGTATCCATTTTCTTTCAAATGCTCCTTAAAATTTAAGGCTACCTTTTCATCGCCATGAACCAAAAATAAGCGCTTCACTTTTCCTGAGTTATTATTAGAGAGGTAACGTATCATTTCTTTATAATCTGCATGAGCACTCAAGGACTTGATATAACTAATTTCAGCTTCTACCTTTCTTTCATCCCCAAAAATAGTCACTGTTTTCTCTCCACTTTGTAAGCGTCCAGCTAAAGAATTAGGTTCTGCATACCCCACAAAAAGAATTGTATTTTTCGCATCTTCTAATGCATGATAAATATGGTGTTTTACCCTTCCCGCATCAGCCATCCCAGAAGCTGAGATAATAATGCATGGCGCATCTAAAGTATTTAATCGCTGGGAGTGTTTTTGATCTTTTACATAAATAAGTTTCTTAAAACCAAATGGATCATTTCGAGTTCCCTGTTTAAATCGCTTTACTTCCATGTTTAGTAAATACGAATACTCTCTCATGATATCTGTTGCGTCAATTGCCAACGGGCTGTCAACAAAAATCCTGACTTCGGGCAGTAAACCGTGTAGATCCAACTTGTTTAATGCGAAAACCAACTCTTGGGTTCGGCCTAAACTAAAAGCTGGAATAATTAACTTCCCTCTTTTATTTTTCAAGGTATGAAGCGCAGTATTCAATAAACCTTGCTCTGCATGAATTGTATGATCATGTAAACGGTCACCATAAGTTGATTCACAAATAATGTAATCTGCTTGTGGTGGAGTTTCTGGATTTTTCATCAAAGTAGCATCATAGCGTCCGATATCACCTGTAAATAATACAGTGTGTTTTTCACTGATTTCATCAATTTCTAAATAAATTGCAGCGCTTTCCAATATGTGTCCATTAGGAATAAACCTTGCTTTTATGCCGTCTATAATTGGAATCGTTTCATTTTCCTCAATGATAATGAATTGATCTAGTGCTTGTTCTACGTCTTCGTAAGTATAAAGTGGTTCGTACGCATCATCTCCTTCACGTTTGTTTTTTGTATTTGAATACTTTACATCAGCTTCCTGAATGTATGCACTGTCGCGCAACATAATCTCGCACAAAGCATGTGTAGCTTCGGTACAAAATACCGCTCCATTAAAACCATCTTTTACAAATTTTGGAATTAATCCAGAGTGATCAATATGGGCGTGAGATAATAAGATTGCTGAAACAGAGTGAGGGTCAGTGATTTCTGCTGAGTTTAAGGCGTGAGTTTCTTTTCCCATTCCTTGATACATTCCGCAGTCTAACATTATTTTTTTATTGTCCCACAATTGAATAATGTGTTTACTCCCTGTAACGGTTTTAGCAGCGCCAGCAAATGTTATCTTCATGTATGCGTAGTTTTGGTTCTTCCCTCTAAATTAAGATAATTGTTTTGTCGATTTGCAAATTGTAGGTACTTATTTATATATCTGTAATTTTGGATCATAAAAAAGGGTGTAGCATGAAAAAACTACACCCTTTAGTTTGTAAAACTATGATTTTAAAACTGTGCTGCACTTTGTTGTATTTTCCAAGCCCTCCATAAATCGTAATAACTTTTTGTTTCCATGATAATTACACCTCCTGTGGTATCGCCATAAGAAGCAGGAATTGCACTTGTGTATATAGTTATCCCACCAATTGCTGAACTCGGAACTCCTTGTACTTCTCCTACTTTTACTCCATCGATATAATGAATTAAATCATTTCCCCGCGATCCCCGAATCATCATTTGACCGTCTGCATCGACTTTAATGTCTGAATTACGACTTGCAATAAGTCCTTTTAGATCATTTTTAGCAGGGCTTTTCATAATGTCTAAAGAATTGATTCTGTTTTGTCCGAAATCATGGTTTATTAATGGATCTACATATCCTATCGCATCATAAACTTCAAGTTCGGTAACATCATCATGAAAGTAAATACTTCCTAAATGCGCTATCCCATCTGTTAACACATTGGCCAAGATTGTATGAGTTAGGGTGTCACCAAGGTAGTTTATCTTGAGAACATACATTCCAGTTGGAACAGAGTTAATTTTAAATCGACCATTTTTATCTGTGTCTGTTCCGAATTTAGAAGCCCCTCTTTCTACCCATATCTTTGCGAATGTTGCTGGACGTTCTGTTTCTGAATCTTCAAACAATTGACCTTGGATATCTCCGTATGATCCTTGTGCGATTCCTAAATTGATAAATAACACTGCTGCGATTAAACTTATTGCCTTTTTCATCTTTTTAATGTATTGGTTCACTATAGAGATGTTGAGAGGGTTAAAATTCCATAAACAACCTTAAAAAGAGTAAGAAATAAAGCGCACTTATACTCTATTAATGACCTGTATTAGATAATGTTTGTACTAATAATTTCATAGAGATGGGCTGAAGCCTGTAGAAAGAGAGAAAAAATAAAGGGCAGCTAAAGGTTGCCCTTTATTTATATTAAAATTTGCATTTAGTTATCGTCTTTCTTCTTTTTTCTCTTCTCTGCTTCTACTCTTTTCATTGTTTCACCAATTTGATTTGATGCTGTAAATGAAGCCACCATGTTGTTCAACATATCACTTCCTGCTTGAGGAGAGTTGGGCATTAAAATTAAATTAGAGTTGGTTTCTTCACCAAGTGATTGAAGTGTATCGTAATGTTGAGTAACAACAATTAAAGCTGAGGCTTCTTGAGAGTTAATCCCTACTGTATTCAATACATCAACACTTTCTACAAGTCCACGTGCAATCTCTCTACGTTGGTCTGCAATACCCTGACCTTGTAAACGTTTACTTTCTGCTTCTGCTCTGGCTTTAGCAACAATTTTAATGCGTTCTGCCTCTGCCTCAAATTCAGCTGCTACTTTTTCACGTTCTGAAGCATTAATTCTATTCATAGAAATCTTTACTTGCTCGTCTGGATCAATATCAGTTACCAATGTTTTGATAATATCAAATCCATAATCTTGCATGGCTTCGTTTAATTCTGATTTTACTGCGTTTGCAACGTCATCTTTACGTTCAAACACATTGTCTAAAACCATTTTCGGAACTTCTGCACGGACTACATCAAATACATATGAGGTAATCTGAGTGTGTGGGTTTTCAAGCTTATAGAACGCGTCATACACTTTATCTTTCATCACTTGAAACTGAACAGAAACTTTCAGACGAACAAAAACGTCATCTTTTGTTTTCGTTTCAATGATTACATCCAATTGCTGAATTTTTAAATTAATTCTACCAGCAACTCTATCCACAAATGGGATTTTTAATTGCAAACCTGATGCTCTAACAGAGTGAAATCTACCAAAGCGCTCCATTATGGCAGCAGTTTGTTGTTTTACAAGGAAAAAAATGTTGTACACGATAAAAATGACTACAACAGCAATAATTACGTTTTGTATAGGGAATTCATTCATAGTTATAAGTTTTCAACCAAAATTAAGACAATAGGAAGGATTAACCTATCAGGGAATAGAAAAAAGATAAATCAAGTAAGCAATGGGAAATTATAGCCCTTGCATCGTACTTAGTTTATAATACAAACCTTTTTTAGAGAAAAGCTCTTCGTGTGTACCACGCTCCATAATTTCTCCTTTACTCAATACCAAAATCATATCTGCATTCATAATGGTACTTAATCGGTGAGCAATTACAAGAGAAGTTCTGTTCTTCATCAAGTTGTCTAAGGCATCTTGAACCAGTTTTTCGCTTTCAGTATCCAAGGCAGAAGTCGCCTCGTCTAAGATCATTATTGGTGGATTTTTTAATACAGCACGAGCAATACTTAAGCGTTGTTTTTGTCCTCCTGAAAGTTTGTTTCCGCGTTCTCCAATGTTTGAATGATAACCTTCTTCCATGACAGAAATGAAGTCGTGGGCATTTGCAATTTTCGCTGCTTTTATGACATCTTCTTCACTTACTCCATCCATTCCGAAAGCGATGTTGTTGAATACCGTATCATTGAAGAGAATGGACTCTTGACTAACAATTCCGACTTGTTCTCGTAAATCGTGCAATGAAAATTGATTGATGTTCACCCCATCATAAGTGATTTCTCCCGAGGCAACGTCGTAAAAACGTGGAAGCAAGTCGGCAATTGTAGATTTACCACTTCCTGATTCCCCAACTAACGCAACAGTTTTTCCTTTAATTAGCTCAAAGTTGAGGTCTTTTAATACTGTTTCTGTTTGATAAGCAAAGGATACATTTTTAAAAACAATTCCTTCTTCAAGCGGATGTATAGCAACAGGTTGTTTCGGATCAAGTATCTTATCATCCGCCATAAGAATCTCCTCTATTCTTTCTTGACTTGCTTTCGCTTTACTCAAATTCGCACTGTTCTTTGCAATGTTTTGAACAGGAACTAAAAGCTGAGAAAACACAATGATAAATCCAATAAATTCTTTTCCAGTAAATCCACTTCCTGCTTCCCCATCGAGAATCATTGAACCTCCATACCAAACAATACCTATCATTACCAAGGCGCCCAAAAACTCATTTAAAGGTGATGAAATATCACGCTTTCTAAATGCCCGCGTACTTAATCTTTGGTGATGTAAGTTTATTGCAGCAAATTTTCGAACCGACTCTTCAGTAGCATTGAATGCTTTTACAATTCTTATCCCTCCTAAGTATTCATCTAAGAATGAAAACAAAACCCCCAATTGTTTTTGTCCTTTGCTGGCAGTACGTTTTAAGCTTTTACCAATTTGGGTAATAATTAAAGCAGAAACTGGAAGTAATATGAAAGAGAAAAGCGTAAGTGCTGGACTCCAATATATCAATACACTCACTGTTATAATAACAGACAGTGGATCTCTGAATAGTAATTCTAATACAGCTACAACGGCTACTTCAATTTCATTGACATCGTTGTTCATTCTTGACATCAAATCTCCTTTTTTCTCTTCAGTGAAAAATGAAATAGGTAAGCCCATCGATTTTTTGAATAGCTTATCACGGTAATCTCTAACCACTGCCATTCTCAATTGTGATTGATGATAGATTGCAAGGTAACGGAATAAGCTTTTGAAGAAAAAAGCAATCACTACAGTTACACAAACAAAAAACAAAGCGTACTTAGGATCATTTTGTGCCATTGAAGTCATAAAATAATTATAGTAATTACTTAAAAACTCAATATAAGCGCTGATTCCGTCTTTTTCAAGGATAGGTTTACTTACAATTTTCACCTCTTCTGAAGGGAAAATAACTTGTAAAAAAGGGACAAAGAGGACAAGGGAAAGCAGGTTGAAAACAACATATAATAAGTTAAAAACAATAGTTGCTATTGCTCTTGCTTTGTAAATAAATGTCGCTTTAAATATCGTTGATAATTGTTTCATGCATGGCAAATATAGGATTATTTAAAATTTAATGGGAAGGAGAATTAATTAAAAACATATCGCAAAGAAGGTTTGTAAACGAACCTCCTATTTAATAAGATAAAAGAAGGCTCAACTCTTTGTGATTATCATTACTTTTGTAATATGGGTTCAATAAGACAAAATAAGATTGAGAAGGTCATTCAGGAGGAGGTATCTAAAGTTTTCCAGCAGAATGCCCGAGAATTATGTCAGGGTGCTATGGTTACAGCAACAGTAGTTCGTGTTACTCCAGACTTAAGCTTGGCACGTGTTTATCTAAGTATTTTTGCTGGTCCACCAAAAGAAGAGGTTCTTCAAAATATCCAAATCAATAAGGGTAGAATACGTGGGGATGTTGGTAAAAGATTAAAAAACATGCGCCACATACCAGATCTGGAATTTTTTATCGACGATTCATTAGATTACGCTGAAAAAATCAACGAATTGTTAAAAAAGTAAGCAATGAATGTTGCTCGGTTCATAGCGCGAAGGTATTTTAAGGCAAAAAAATCTCGAAATGTAATTAACCTCATCACGATGATTAGTGTTGTGGGAATTGCTATTTCTACTGCTGCTTTAGTTATTTTACTTTCTGCATTTAATGGGATTGAGCAAATGGTGGTGAAGCTTTATAGCGATTTCGATTCCTCTATTAGTGTGCGTTCGGCAAAAGCTAAAACCTTTAATCAAGGATTTATTGATTTAGAAAAAATCAAATCAGTTGAAGGAGTTCAACATATTTCCCGCGCAATTGAAGAGGTTATTATTCTAAAACATGAAGATAAGTGGGTTCACGCACAAATGATAGGCGTCGATACTTCCTTTTTAATTATGTCTAAAATGAATGACCACCTTGTAGATGGTGTGGCTCAACTTTACAGACATGATGGTATTCCTCAAGCTATTTTCGGTGCCTATTTGCTGGATAAATTAGGGGGTTATATTCCTGTATTCGAGGATCTTCAAGAGCAGATTACTTTTAACGTTCCCTTGAGAGAAGGAAGATTAAGACCAGGGAAAAATCCTTTGAATGTACGGATGGTAAATGTTTCTGGACGAATGAATTATAACCGAGAAGTCAACGCTGAAAAAGTTGTTATTCCTTATGATTTAGCCAATGAATTGCTCGAATACGGTGAAGATATCACTGCATTATATATTGATGTTAGTAAAGATTACAGATTAAACCGTGTAAAGAATGAAATTCAAGCTTTGGTTGGAGATGATTTTGAAGTCAAAACAAGTTTTGAGAAAAATGAGTTGATATTTAAAACAAGCCAATCAGAACGGTTAATCGTATACTTTATATTGGTGTTTATATTTATTTTGGCTTCGTTTAACCTCATTGCCTCAATCGCTATGCTTTTTATAGAAAAGAAATCTGACATTGCTACTCTGTATGGCTTGGGAGCAGATAAACGCACCTTATTCAACATCTTTTTCTTCGAAGGACTTATGATTGTGGGTAGAGGAGTTCTTTATGGATTAGTAATTGGTTATGTTGTTGCTTTTGCTCAAATCTATTTTGGAATTGTTTCTATGCCAAGTGCTCCAGGAGAAAATTTTCCTATGGAAACCACATGGAGCGATGCATTTATGATTATTGCTTCTGTAGCAATCCTTGGATTTATTGTTTCTTATTTCCCCACCAAAATATTGATTCGTCGCCACGAGAACCTCATCAAGTAATAACTTGTTTGCTCATTAAATAACCTAACGTCGAACAATAAAATTTTCTGAGTAATGAAGATATGGTTTTCGTTTTTTTAAGAACGAATTAGGGCCTGCTTTTCATGAAATAAAAGAATTCTTTCTGAAGGACGGCAATATTCAAGCAATAACTATTAAATTTGCACTTTCTAAAAATGATACATTATGTTGGAAATTACACGGATTAGAGCAGAAAAAGATCTCCTTATTGAAGGATTGAAAAAACGTGGCGTTGATTTTAGCCCACAGCTGAACGAAATAACATCGCTGGATGAGTCATGGCGTGTTAAAAAAGCTGAGATGGAATCAGTACAATCTGAAAGTAATAAAATCTCAAAAGAGATTGGACAACTAATGGGCGCAGGGAAAACAGAGGAAGCCAATGCTGCCAAAGAACAAACTGCACAGCTTAAAGGACAAGAACAAGTTCTTAAAGACGAAGTTTCAAAATTAGAGGAAAGAATTCAGGAGTTACTTTATGAAGTTCCTAACGTACCTTTAGATATCGTTCCTTCAGGTAAATCTGAAGATGACAATGAGCTTGTGGAAGAGGTTGGACAAAAGGTTCAGTTTGCTGGAACTCCATTACCGCATTGGGAGTTGGCCAAAAAGTACGACATCATTGACTTTGAATTAGGAGTAAAGGTTACAGGTGCTGGTTTCCCATTTTACAAAGGAAAAGGTGCTAAATTACAACGTGCTTTAATCAGTTTCTTTTTAACAGAAGCAGATAAAGCTGGTTATACAGAATACATTCCACCACTCATGGTAAATGAAGCAAGTGGAATTGGTACTGGTCAATTGCCAGATAAAGAAGGTCAAATGTACCACGCTACAAAAGATAACTTGTACTTGATACCTACTTCTGAGGTTCCATTGACAAACATCTATCGTGATGTACTTCTTCCAAATGAAGAGTTTTCAATCAAAATGACAGGATACACTCCAAACTTTAGAAGAGAGGCAGGTTCTTATGGAAGTGATGTTCGTGGGTTAAATCGTTTACATCAATTCGATAAAGTTGAATTGGTACGCATCGAGCACCCTGATAATTCTGTAAAAGCGCTCGAAGAAATGGTAAACCATGTAAAAGGCTTATTGGAGAAGTTAGGATTACAGTACCGTATTCTTCGTTTGTGTGGTGGCGATTTAGGTTTTACTTCTGCCATTACTTATGATTTTGAAGTGTTCTCTGCAGCACAAGAAAAATGGTTAGAAGTGAGCTCAGTATCTCTTTTCGAAACTTTCCAAGCCAATCGTTTGAAGTTGCGTTATAGAGGAGAAAATAAAAAGACACAACTTTGCCATACTTTAAATGGAAGTGCTTTGGCTTTGCCAAGAATTTTAGCAGCGTTACTTGAGAATTATCAAACACCAGAAGGAATTGAAATTCCAGAAGTATTAGAGAAATACCTTAATTTCAAGATCATTAAATAATAGAACTCTACTTGTTGCTTATGTGACAAATGTAACTGTAAAAACGCTTTTCACTGCGTAAATTTGCATTGTATTTGAATCTTAAAACTATAGATATGAGCAATAACAGAGTAATTATAGATGTACGTTCAGAAATGGAATTTATGGGTGGAAACGTTGCGGGGAGTATTAATATTCCATTGCAAGATGTGCCAAACCGTATAGAGGAAATTAAAGAAATGGAGAACCCAATTCTTTGTTGTGCATCAGGAAATAGAAGTGGTCAGGCAGTTAACTACCTAAAAGCAAACGGAATCGAATGCGAAAATGGTGGTGGTTGGATGGAAGTAAATTATCAAGTAGCACAACAATCATAAGTATGGGTTTTTTCAGTAGGTTATTTGGTGGAGGATCTAAAGTAGATTTATCCGAACTAAAGAAAAATGGAGCGCTTATCTTAGATGTGCGAACTCCAGGAGAATTTAGAGGTGGACATATTAAAGGTTCTAAAAACATACCATTGCAAGAACTCAATAGTAAGATGAAAGGCTTGAAAAAAGGTCAAGTAATTATTACATGTTGTGCTTCTGGGAACAGAAGCGGTAGTGCAAAAAGTATTTTACAAGGTGCTGGTTTTGAAGTTCACAATGGTGGTGGATGGAGAAGCCTTCAAAATAAGTTATAATTAGTAGTGTTTTTTATAAGTTTTAGTAATTAGTGTAAAAAAGCTGTGCTCATTGGGTACAGCTTTTTTGTTTGAATCAATCATCACATGAGCACCTAAATAATTCAAATCGGAAGTAAATGTTGTGTTCTTTACTTTTAATCAGCTCTCTTCATATTTCTCTTTTGAAACGATGAGGTTTCTTTTATAATAGTCGGATACTATTCCTTATATTTACATCTATAAAACATTAATAGAATGGAAGAATACACCCTGCATATCATAGAAACTATAGTCGTAATTTTCGCATATATTGTTTTTAAGTACATCACAAAAAAAGCTACGAAGAGAGTCGCTTTAAAGTTTTCTAAATCGAAAGCAAGGGTAAGTATTATTAGTAAAATAATTAACTTGATTTTGGTGACCATGAGTTTAACTTTAATTCTATTAATATGGGGAGTTAAACAATCTGAATTGATGTTTTTCATTACCTCTATACTTACCGTATTGGGTATTGCTTTTTTCGCACAGTGGTCCATCATATCCAATATCACTGCAACCTTGATTATTTACTTTAATCACCCAGCAAAGATTGGTGATAAAATTGAGATTTTTGATGTTGATCATCCAGTGGTTGGACGAATTCACGATATCGGAATCTTCTTTGTCACCGTTAAAAATAAGGATGGTGCGCGCATAACTATTCCCAGTAATCTTTTCATTCAAAAAATGATTATACGTAAAGAGAATTAATCTTTAGTCACTATGTGTTGAAGAAAAGGCCTTACAATTATACTTGTAAAGCCTTATTTGAGTTATGCAAGTTCGAGTTCCGCCTCTAAACCTGCTTCTTCCATCATTTTATCGAGTTCATCATCAAAGAAGAACTTGTCTCCAAAAACAGGCTTTAAATCATCCATCCAGCTTGCATTAAGATCATACTTGGCAAAGAAAGGTCTTGCAACCCAATCTGGATTTCTTCCTTGTAACATTTGTAAAACAAACACCTTTTCCATTTCTCCATTAACTGGAACTTCTTGTGTTCCTAAAATCTGAACCTTTCCTGGAGTACATGACATACTTGGTCCTCTAACAGTTCTACAAATTCCACTTACTTGTTGATATGCTTTCTGGAATATTTCCCATGTTTTTTCTAAAGGCAACTCAAAGTAATGACTCGCTCCAGTGTCTCTTTCAACAAACATATAATAAGGAATCATTCCCATATTCACTTGCTCTCTCCACATTGCTGCCCACATATTGGCATCATCGTTGATATTCTTAATCAATGGAGATTGTGTTCTGATTTGCACCCCTACATCCAACAGTAGCTTAGTAGCTTCTTTTACTGCCTCCGTCTTAAGTTCGTTGATGTGATTAAAGTGCGCCATAAAAGTTAAATTAATACCACTTTCTGTTATGCGCTTGAATAGATCCAAGAAGTCTTGGGCTCCTTTATCAGAAATGAATTTATAAGGCCAAAACCCTAAAGACTTCGTACCAATTCGAATGGTTTGAATATTTGTTTTGTTATTGGGTGCTAAAAACGGTTCAATATACTGGTTGAAAACCTTGAAATTCATGATCATTGGATCACCACCTGTGAATAACAAGTCCGTTACTTCTTGATGTTCCTCCAAGTATTTCACCAATCCTTCTGTTTCACGCATAGCGAACTTCAAACCATCCATACCTACAAATTGTGCCCACCTAAAACAAAAGGTACAGTAACTGTGACAAGTTTGTCCAGAACTTGGGAAAAACAATAAGGTTTGTTCATATTTATGCTGAATTCCAGGCATCTTTTCTCCATCAACTTCTGGGACATTCATTTCCATTTGACCTGCCGGATGAGGGTTTAATTTCATTCTGATCTCATTGGCTACCTCTTTCAAAGCTTCACGGTCTAAATTGTCTTTTAAAGCTTTGTCCATTTGATTAAAATCCTCTGTCGATAGCATTTCTTTTTGAGGAAAAGTCAATCTGTAAATCGGATCTTCTTTATAGTTATTCCAATCAATTAACTCATCAATAACATAATTATTCACTTTAAATGGGAGTACGTTTCCTACCACTTCAATTTCGTTGATTTCTTCAGGTGATAAATTACCCATTTGAGGAATCGATTTAAAGTTATGGATTAAATAGGCTTTGTACTTCATTTCTTGATTCATCATATTTATATAATTATTAATAACAGGTTAAATGCTTCTTAAAAGCAGAAATTAAACTTTTAACCCTTCCTCAGTTATAGTGAGAAAAGCTAAAATTCTAGTGAAAAACTAGAGGATAAAAGAGCCCTTCAAGGCCAGAAAGTATAAAAGCAGGAGTTTTAATAGAAAAAGAACTACCTTTTTCATAAGGATGCATTGAATTGCGAAAAAACTCGTGATTGTTGCGAAGATAAGAAATTTTAATGAAATTGCTAAAAACACTGTTTTTATGCCTGTTTTCTAACCTAAAACGATGTTTAATCTGTCTTTTTCTTCATAAACACGTGTTTTACATTATTAAATTAGTTTTAAAAACAAAAAGTCTTTTCGGTGTTTATTAAAGTATGGTGCTAAGTTTTTTTTGTTGAGCATAATTTACTTTCTTACATGAACACTTCGTTGAAATAAAATTATATTTGGAAAACTAACATTGCAATAAGACACTGTATTTATGAAGTTAACATCCTCAAAATTAATTAAATTAAGTCCGTTACTTCTTGCGGTTTTAGTTTTGACCAACTTCTTATTTAAAGGGTATTGTATATCCCACAACGCTATCGCTGGTGATGAACCCTTTAGTATTTTCTACGCCCAACCTGATGTTTTTACAATAATTAAAGAATTATCAATTGGAAACAATCCTCCTTTGTATGAAATACTGCTTCACTTTTGGATTAAACTCTTTGGAACCTCAGCAATAGCAGTTAGATCTTTGTCTTTAATTTTTAGTTCTATCGCTGTTGGTTTTGTTTTTAGATTGGCTCAACAATTTTTTAATGTTCAAGTCGCTGTTTACACTTCTCTTTTATTCATACTTTCTAATTACCAAACAATTTTCGCACATGAAGCAAGGGTGTATTCTCTCCTTGGATTGCTATGTTTAATTTCAGTGTTTTATTATTTTAGAATTATCATTAAGAATGACGTTTCACGCAGTACCGTTATCAAATTTATTGTTGTCAGTACTTTATTGATCTATTCGCATTACTTTGGTTTTTTTATATTAATAGTTCAGTTTCTATTTGTTTTAGGAACCAAAGAACTAAGGTTGAAATATTGGAGAAAATTAGTGCTAATTGCCGGTATAATTTTCATCTTGTATCTTCCAAATACCATAGTTTTTATCGGTAGGTTCTTAGACTCATCTTCTACTGGAACCTGGGTTAGTCCAACCACCGATTTGGGGCAACTGCACGCAATAATTCACCTCTTTTCAAACGACAACCCATTGGCTTACGTAACTATGTTGATTCTGATTTGGTTGGGTGCAGGAGCTTATGACTACTACTCTACAATAAGCCGTTTTTTGAAAGGATTGTTTTTGCTATTTATTTTCCCCCTATTTTTTCTGACAGGTATTTCTATTTTTATAAGAGTACCTCTTCTTTGGGTGCTTACTCAAAGTAATATATATGTTTATTTCTTTCTATTCTTTGTTTTCATTTTTGTTCTCATCGTAACCTTTAATCAGAAATTTTCGAAAATTGATTTTCAAACAAAGTTTATTGTTTTTTGGCTTTGGTTTCCTTTTCTTTTGATGTTTACAATGTCATTAGAAAACTTCCCATATTCTATCCCGATGTTTTTTGATCGCTATTTAATGATTGTTGCCATTGCTTTTTACTTTTTCATAGGAATTATAGTGAATGCCATTTTTCGACCGTCAAACTTTAAGACAATTGTTCTTCCAGTAGTCATCCTTTTTGTATTTGCAAACTCCTCTAAACCATATGTCGATAATGAAAGAAATGTTGATCAAGTTGTTGACAAAGTAAATGAACTGAAAAATGAAAACTCCCTTGTTTTATTTAGTCCGAAGCATTTCGATCTGAATTTAACCTACTATTTAGACAATAAACTTTTTAAATCATCTTCAAGTGTAGAAGGATTAAATAAAGAATTAAAATCCAAAAATGTAGTTGGTGTTAATCACATCGATGATTTTAACTTAGCAAAATGGAATCATATTATTTTTATTGATGCTGCATCAGAATTTTCTTTTCCCGGTAATAATATTTTGAGAATGTTGAGTTCCAAATTCCAAAATGTTACTAAAAACGATACCATTGGTGTACTTAATGTTTACGAATTTAAAATAAAATAAAGTAGAGTTTAAGGACTTCAATTGTTCATCGCAATAGCCCATTATTTATTGTACTTGTTTTTTATCATTCAATAGCATTTTTCTCTAATCTTTCTCTGTTTTTTTAACACAAGAAAATAAAAATACTGCATTTTTTTATTTTACCTTCGAAACAAAAATAATGTCCATAGAGCGAAGAGTACAATTAGTTGAAATGTTATTTTACGATTTAGATTTAGAAATCGCTCAATTTCAAAAAGAGTCCAGTTTGGGTTGTGTCTCCGGTTGCGGAAAATGCTGTACACATCCAGATATAGACGCTTCTCCATTGGAGTTTTTACCTTGGGCTTTTCATTTGTTCTTGAATGGAGAAGCCGAAAACACCCTAACCAAACTAAATGAATCTGAGAATCTCACCTGTCACATCTATAAACCTTTAACATTTCCAGGCCAAGGCCGTTGTAGCGATTATAAATACCGTGGATTAATCTGCCGTTTGTTCGGTTTTGGAGCCAGTAGAGATAAATACGGGAGTTTGCGCTTAGCCACTTGTAAGATCATTAAAGAAGGTCAATCCGAAAACTACCAAGCTGCTACCGAAGCCATTTCTAATGGAATGAACGTCCCGATATTTACAGACTACTACATGAAACTGAATCAAATCGATTATCAGATGGGGAGTAAGATAATGCCTGTGAACAAAGCCTTAAAAATGGCCTTGGAGGAGGTGCTGCAATATTATCATTACCGACCAGAAGCATTTATTGGTTTGAATGCCGGATAGAATACTAAGAATACACTCTTAATTCATAAATCAGTATCTTTAGTTAAGAAAATTATCCCAACAGCAAATGATTACGACACGACTTGGCAACTCAAAAGACATAGAAGGAATTCTTTTTCTTCAAGAAAAGTACCTCTATCGTAATATGGATGAAGAAGCACGTAAAAAAGGTTTTGTTACTACTCCGTTCACTATACCTCAGATTGAAGAAATCATTCTCCAAAATGGTTTGTTTGTCGCTACCAATGATGATCAAAAGATCATTGCTTATGCTTTTGCCGGAAGTTGGAAGTATTTTGAACAATGGGAGATCTTTAATTACATGGTTTCTCGCTTTCCACAACTTTCCTATAATGGAAATGAAATCACCACAGAAAACAGCTTTCAATATGGTCCCGTTTGTATTGATGAAAAATACCGAGGAACAGGTTTGTTAAACCTACTCTTTGAAGAAATGAGACTTGAACTGCTCAAGAGGTATCCCATTTCCATTACGTTTATCAATAAAATCAATACGGTTTCTGAAAAAGCACACACCAAGAAGCTAGGTTGGGAAATAATTGATGAATTTGAATTCAACAAAAACAGCTATATCGCACTCGCTTTGGATATGGAGATTTCTGTTCTAGGTTAAGTTTTTTAATAAATGTAAATTCATTCATATACAGGGTTTTAAAATTAACTTTTGTTGTGTTTAAATGGCAGTTAGTAACAAAAATAAATCAGGTTTAACTTCTACTTTAGTATCAATGGAGAGAGGATCTTTAAAATATTTCTTATACGAATTTTTCTCTTTTCAAAATGACGTTGAATAGCGAAAGTTAACTCGACTTTTTGATATGAAAATAAAAAAAACGCACTCACCCGAAGGTGAAGGAAATTAAAAAAGGAAATTATGGGTACGGATAAAGTGGTAATCGGAGTTGTTGCGGGATTTGCTGTAGGCGCGGTAATCGGAGTGTTATTTGCACCTGATAAAGGGTCGGAAACAAGACATAAAATCGCTTGTAAAACCTTAGATGCTTTAGAAGACTTAAAAGGTAAGGTTTCAAGCTCTATGGGGCATCTTACAGAAAATCTCTTGCATCAGAAGGGGTTGATTACTAAAAACAATCAAATACTATAATAGATATTAATTGAACCGACACGCCTTGATGTAGAGATCCAATTGATTTGAAAGCTTATTGAGTAAGTGGCTTTTGGACAAATGCTCTACAGTGTTGTTAATCAGGGGTTTTCTTTAACCTTTGTTGTGTTTAAATGGGGAAAACTGGCGATTTAATTTACGTTAATAATCTAATTTAGTAAAGGATAAAATAAGCGCTTTACTACTAGAAAACAATACACTAATTAAAACCAAGGAATTATGAAAAAGACAATTTTTACACTTGCTATGATTGTGCTTGGAACAGGAGCAGTCCTAACAAGTTGTAGCACACCCGCTGAGAAGGTTGAAGACTCAAAAGAGAATGTAAATCAAAAACAGCGTGATTTGGATCAGGCAAAAAAGGAACATGCTGAACAATATAGACAATTCAGAGAGGAATCTGAAAATGAAATTACAGCGAACGAACAGCGAATTGAGGAACTAAAAGTTTATTCTAAAGACAAGAAAAAAGAAGCCAAAATTGCGTACGAAAAACAAATTGATGATTTGGAGGCTAGAAATGAGAGAATGAAAGAAAAATTGAATGCTCAAAAAGAAGATAATCATGATAAGTGGGAGTCTTTTAAGAAAGAATTTAAGCATGATATGCAAGAACTTAAATCTTCGTTACAAGACTTAGGAAAAAACAATGTTAAATAAATAATCATCCGGTATGTATCGGATTTAAAAATCAAAAATTATGAGCGCAGAAAAAGTAGTTATCGGTATAGTAGCAGGTGTAGCAGTAGGAGCAATATTAGGAGTGTTATTTGCTCCAGATAAAGGATCAGAAACACGAAATAAAATTGTAAGTAAAGGAGAAGACACCATTCATGACTTAAAAATTAAAGTTTCTAACATGATGGATATGCTTGCTGAAAAATTTCATGAAGAAGAAAAAGAACTTGCCAAGAAAATCAAAGCTTAAGATTTAGTAAAAGCTTAACTTGTAAACCTCAACTCACATGAAAATATTCTTTTAAGAGAAGAATAGGATTGTGTGAGTTGTTTTTTTGAATATAAGTTCTGTAAAATTTCTAATTTCTGTTGCCTTCTAAATAAGAAGAAGGATCGGTTAGATAACGTTGAATAAAATAAGTGTTTCCCATCTCTTCCGAGTATTTCTGAACCTGTTTTAAATCTTCTTTTTTCCCCTCTTCTAAATACCACGCATAAAAGTAGAAAACCGTGAAATATTTCTTAGAAATAAAGTAAAAGTTGTCTGGATCTATTTTGTTGATTTGCATGGATATACTGAAGCTTGAGTCTAGTTTTTTCTTTGCAATCAGCCAAATGAGTTGCATTTGACGGTAATATCCCTTTCTGACAAACTCCATTTTTAAAGGAAATTCTTGAAAAGCCAATTCAATAACTTCTATGCATTGAGAGTAAGCACCAACATGCAATAAACCTTCAGCAATAATGTATTCCGATGCTGGAAAATCTAAAAACCGCTTGCCTTTTTTTGGCAACTGACTCCTCAAATTTAAATATTCATCATAGTATTGATACACTTTTTCTTTCTTCCCAAATTGGAACTCAAACAATAGATTGTAGGCGTAGTATCTACCTATTAAATAAGGGTATACGTTTTTATCAATAGTCAAGCCCCTCATTTTTCTGATGTGAAGTATACAGTCTTCCTTGTTTAGTGTTAAAAACGATTTTAAAAAGAGCATGGAGTGACTAAACAGTTGTGCTGTTTCTTCTTTATTGTGTTTCAGGTACTCTTCATACAATAGATAGTAATAACTACATAAGTTGTCATAATCCGGGAAGTGTTCGATAAAGAAGATTTGAGCAAATTTCTTTTGAGCAAGAAGAGGAGTTGCTCTTTTAAAGGTTGCAACATCTTCTCGAAACCGAAGTGCAATCTTTCGTGACATGGATTGTATACCGCCATCGTGGAACTCAATGTTATTGATTAAATCAAAGTCATAAAAGGACAATAGAATATCTAACTCTCTACTTGAAATGGGCTGATTATCATTTAAAGACATTTCAAACTCATACCAATTTCGGTAGCCTATAAACTGACTCAGAATATCCAAAGTTTGTATAGAGGGATTAAAAGGATACTTCGTAAACTCGTACAGTCGTTTAAACGTAATTCCATTTATATACGTGTTCGTTTTTTCAGAAACTACCTTCCCTAATTTATCACAATCAACCGAACGAAGCAGTTTGAAATCAATGTTTTCCAAGGTTAACCTCTTCAGTTCCTTTAAGTTGTTTTTATTGACTGTTGTTGCTTTTCTTGACACTCTGTTAGATTGGATGTATAAATATAACAATTACTGTACATTAATGTACTGTTTTAATCAGAGTTAATTTTGTTGATTTGAATTAGAGGATACTTACTTATCTTCAATACTCTAAGATTTATACGCTAACGGATTTTGAGTATGTACTACAAAAACAAAAAAACACTATGTGTAACTCAGAAAGACAGCAATTCATAAAAGAATTAAAAAGAGACATTGCGCTAAACAGAAAGGAAATTCGACGTCAACGTTTTTATATGATGTGGGCTTCTGATAAAAGTCCTTATTTACGAAGATTAGAATACTGTTTAGAAGATATCGATGAACTTAAAAGTCGATTACAAATTCATGAAGAAGTGTTGAGTCAAGGTTGAGTGAGAGTGCTCTGTTTTTATTTAGTACTCTTTTGAGGATACTAAACGGCTTCTTGTTTAAACGTCAAATACAGTTCTTTAAAAGAGAAACTATATTGTTTTATGGATTTAGTCTATTAACTTGGTGTTTTAAAGATTGAATGCCATGAGTAGAAACCCAAAAAACAATGATATTCAATTATTAAATAACTCTAAGTCTACGCTTTTTGAAACTGCGTCTACAGATTCGGAACTATTACATGATTCAATCGTGAATATTATACGAATGACTCCTGAAGAGACTAAAAACAAAGGAGGGTTCTTAAAAATAGGTTATAGTTTTTCAGAGTGTCAATTTGGACAAGTATTAATAGCTTCTACATCTAAAGGCATTTGTTATATGGGCTTTTCTGATGATGACAAACTTGCTTTCCAAGATTTGCAAAGACGTTTTGAAAATGCGCAATTTATTCAGAAGGGTGACAAATCTCATCAAAATGTGATGTACGTTTTCAGCAACGACTGGACCAAAATGGATAAAATAAACCTTCACTTAAAAGGAACAGACTTTCAATTAAAGGTTTGGAAATCCGTCTTGAATATACCATTGGGTAGACTCACTACATACGGAAGTGTCGCAGAAAGTATATTGAAACCAAAAGCAGCTAGAGCAATTGGAACAGCGATAGGCAGCAACCCCATCGCTTTTTTGATTCCTTGTCACCGCGTTGTACAAACCACAGGTGGAGCGGGAGGGTATATGTGGGGAATAAAACGAAAGATGGAGATAATAGAATGGGAAGCGGACATACGCTTTACTAACTCTATTTAACTTATTTGAGCTAAAATCCAACACAGTTTTGTTTTCCTAATAAAAGCTAATAATCAACATGTTAATTGAAACTTTAATCTATATTTAATGGTATGCTATCACTATTTATTAATTAAAAACAATTATTATGAAATTTTTATTAGGACTTATTGTTATTGTTTTTTTAGCTGTTGGATGTAAGAAAAAGGGAGATCCTGGAATTTGTTATTGTGACTTTGCGAATGGAGAGAAACAACAATACGATTTAATTGATTTATCGGCAGGAGGGCAATTGGATGCTTGTAATGCACACAGCAATAACGCTGCAAATTTTGGTGGGTCTTGTGAGTTGAGAGATTAAGATCTTTTATAAAAGAGATAGCAGCTTGTCAGAAATGGTAAGCTGCTTTTTTTTATGGATATTTATTTTAACGAAACGCTTTATAGTATCCTTAAATTATTACGCTATCCATTCTGTAAACCGAATTTTTATACTAATTTAATCGCTGACTCGAAATTTATACCTCAAATGAGCACAAATCCTAAAGATCTCGACACTTATTTAGACAATCACTTTGTTCACCGCAGTAATTGGCTGAGAGCAGCTGTTTTGGGTGCAAATGATGGAATTCTATCCACTGCAAGTATAGCCATTGGAGTGGCTGCAGCCAGTGAATCGCGCGACACACTTATTCTTGCAACATTGGCAGGGTTGGTAGCGGGTGCATTATCCATGGCTGCTGGAGAATATGTTTCAGTAAGTTCACAAACTGATCTCGAAAAAGCAGACATCGAAAGAGAACGCAAAGAACTAGAAGAAGATCCAGAACAAGAATTACAATATTTAGCTGAAATCTATGAAAGTAGAGGACTCTCCAAAGAAACTGCGATGCTTGTTGCGAAAGAGTTTACTGCAAAAGATGCTTTAGCAGCGCACGTAAGAGATGAGCTTGGAATCAATGAAGCACATCAGCCAAAACCTATGCAAGCAGCGTTTGCTTCAGGAGCAGCATTTACTTTAGGAGGTGCACTTCCGTTATTAGTCGTGCTTTTTATACCACTCGTTTGGATGGAGTACTCCCTTTATATATTTGCCATTTTCTTTTTAATTGTTCTGGGCGCATTGTCAGCTTACACAGGAGGTTCAAGTGTTTGGAAAGCAGTCGTTAGAATTACTTTTTGGGGAACCGTAGCTATGGGATTAACTGCCTTTGTGGGGCATTTGTTTAATGTGAATGTAGGATAGGGAACAGTTTTATTTATCAAAAACTATTTTCATAGTATTGATAATCACAAAACCACCGATATAAACAAAAGATGACCCACCCTAATAACTAAGATTATAGATTGGTGTAAAACATAATCGAAATATCGACCTTACTTCAAATGAACCCGTTTAGATACTGAAGTAATAACCTGAATATCTTGTCTTAATTACGGATTATATCTTGTATTGATTAGCTTTAGTGTAAAGAAAATAAAAAATATGGCCATAAAAGAATTTGATGTTTTTGTAATTGGAACAGGTAGTTCAGGGAAAAAGATTGCCTTTGATTGTGCTGCCGATGGAATGAAGGTTGCCATTGCGGACAACAGAGAATTTGGTGGTACATGTGCCAACCGTGGCTGTGATCCAAAAAAGGTTTTAGCCGGCGTTACGGAAATATATCAATCGGCTAAAAACCTAGAAGGTAAAGGTTTCCTAGATATTCCTAAAATAGATTGGGAGAGTTTACAAAAATACAAACAAACATTTACGGGTGCAGTTCCTGCAGCGAATGAAAAAAGATTAGTAAAAGCCGGAATAACCTTATACCATCAGTCTCCAAAATTCTTAGATATGAATACTTTATCTGTAGAAGGTAAAACAGTAAAAGCCAAAAGGATAGTTATCGCTACTGGATTAACCTCCTTAGTGTTAAAGATTCCTGGAAGAGAGCATTTAAAGGTTAGCGATGATTTTTTAAACCTAGAAACGCTTCCTAAAGAAATTACATTTATAGGTGGTGGGTATATTGGAATGGAGCTGGCGC
>Ga0079223_10000039_pt1 | contig 37825 bp, 32 predicted proteins | sample Stecom2011_FD_75072 | JGI IMG/M metagenome (GOLD analysis project Ga0079223, IMG submission 75072) | Agricultural soil microbial communities from Utah to study Nitrogen management - Steer compost 2011 | ecosystem: Environmental > Terrestrial > Soil > Agricultural land | place: USA: Utah...
AAAAGTCCCTGCTATCTCTAGCAAGGACTTCTCAATTCTATTTAAATCGAATGCTTATAGAATAGCATCTAATTTTCCTGTCAATTGCTCTTTTGGAACAGCTCCAATAGATTTGTCAACCACTTCTCCATTTTTAATGAAAAGAACTGTAGGAATATTACGTACTCCAAATTTTGCTGAAACTCCAGGGTTTGAATCCACATCTACCTTTCCGATAATTGCTTTTCCTTCATACTCTCCGTGCATTTCGTCGATTACTGGACCGATTAATCTACAAGGTCCACACCATTCAGCCCAAAAGTCAACCACTACTGGTTTATCTGACTTCATTACGATTTCATCAAAATTCGCATCTGTTATTTCTACTGCCATAATTATTTGTTTATTCTGGTTTATTAATATTTTACTTGCTCTTATGTTTTAAACAGTTTATAAATATAAATGTTCGTTCTTAGTTTATCAAACTTTTTGCCAACAGTAATATATTGACAATATGTCATTAAACCAATTCGTTAAACTGCATCAACTGTCTATAAGTCCCATTTTACGTAGTAAAAAGCTAGCATTCATGTTCTTTGCCACCCCGTTACGAATACAATAATCAAAGGAAATATCATCTCCATTTATTTCTGTATCGAAATATTTGTTCACTATGCTAGGGTAACCATTGGCTAAATTCGTTAATGACAAATCATGCGTCGCTATAATACCTCGTGCTTTTAACTCATTTAATTTCTGAAGGAATTTTGCAGAACCTTCTTCTTTGTCTTTAGAATTGGTTCCTTTAAGGATCTCGTCAAGAATAATGAAAACATGCTCTCCACGTTCTATTGCATCAACAATAAAACGTAAACGCAACAATTCAGCATGGAAATATGAAGTTTCATCTTTCAAGTCATCACTAGTTCGCATGCTTGAATAGAGTCTCATATCTGGAAAAACAAACTCATCTGCAAAAACATGGAATCCTGCACGGGCCAACATCAGGTTTACTCCAATGCTGCGCAAAAAGGTACTTTTACCTGCCATATTTGGTCCCGTTACAATTGCAAATTGTTCCACTGATGAAAGTGTAAAGCTGTTGCTTACCAACTTACGCAGTGGAATAATTGGATGGCCTAAATCAATCAGTTTTATTTCTCCATCAATTGCTTTTGTTAATTGTGGAACAGTAGTGTTTTTCTTGAAGTTAAATCTAAAGTTAGCACCACTAATCAATGCTTCCATTTCATAAAGAATTTCTTCCCAATCTTTTACTTGTGCAGCATAATTAGCTTTCCATTTCTCCATTTTCACCAAAAGACGAAAATCCCATGCAAAGAAAAAATTCAGAACAATGGCCACCAAAATGTTGTCTCTGTATTCAGCTTCTTTCACCAGTTTAGAAAGTTCAGTTAATCCTTGTTTTCCATTTTTCTCAGCTTGAAAAAGAGTATTGGAATAGTCAACCAATAATTTTGAAGTAAAGTTCTCCTTTTCTAAACTCACTAGTTGATTACGCATGGCCTCAATTCGCAATCCTACTTTTGAAAGTGATTGATGTAAACGATTTGTGGTTTTTAAGGCTTGACGAATGGGGATTAAAATCAATGCAAATCCAATAACGAATTGAAATCCATTAATTATATCGAAATAATAAGCAACAGTGATAGCAAATGCAAAAACGGGCAATATAAACCGAAGTGGTTTCATCCATGGTTTAATTGGGTATTCGTCATCTGACAAATCGGTAATACTTACTTCCGTTGCTTCTTTATCTAAAGAGCTTCCATGTGCCAAATAGTTTTGATACCATTCATTTTTCTCTGATAATTCATCAACGGCTTCTGCACTTTCGGAAGGTAATGTAACGCCATTCAAAAAGCGTTGAACCAAAGCCTCTTCTCCTTTTTTAGTTACCGTTCTATTGAACAATTGGAAGAAACTACCTTTTCCAAAAATATCCATGTCATAACTAAAAGGGTGATTTGGATCGGTATATTCTTGACCATCATCAAAACTTGAAAAGTCATGTTCGCTCGCTTTAATTTCATTTTCATTAATTCGAATAAGTGCTTTTACGAAATTCAGTTGATCTGTATTTTCTGAGCTTTTACGAACAAAAACAAGAAACAATACAACTGTAGCAACAATTCCTAAAGCAGAATATCCACCATAAGGATATGTGAAATAAGCTAATACCCCAATTGATACAAATGAAATCAAACGGATAACAACCCAAATCCTCGCCCGTTGTGTGTATTTTTTCAACTCTTTTGATAGACTCTTGAGCTGTGCTGCATAAAATGCTGTCGAATAATTTTCTTTTGTCATCTGTTCTCTTTGTTCTAATTCTATCTTTGCCCAAATGAACAAAGGAATCCTGTATATGATACTTTCTGGACTATGCTATATCATAGTCAATGTTCTGGTGAAAATTTTAGGACAAGGTCCTGATCAAACCATCATAACAGGTTTACAAAAATACCCAATCCCTGAAATAATCCTATTTAGATCTATCATAACATTTGTGATTTGTTTTGCTGTGATAAAAAGTAAAGGCATTCCCTTGTTTGGAAACAATAAAAAGTGGCTCATTATTCGTGGAATTACTGGTACGATAGCCCTGACATTGTATTTTTATACGTTAAATAATTTACCTATTGCCATTGCAGCAACAATTCAGTATTTAAGTCCCGTTTTCACAGTGTTGCTCGCTATTTTCATATTAAAAGAACGGGTTAAATTAATTCAAGCAGTATTTTTTCTTGTTGCTTTTATAGGGATAGTTTTTATTAGCTTTTCGAAATACTTGAGCCAAGACGCTTCAATCTCTAAGGTTAATCCTTGGTGGATAATTGTCGGAATTTGCTCTGCTGCTTTTGCAGGAATAGCTTATAATGCAATCGCGAAATGTCGTTATACAGATGCACCTGTTACTGTAGTGTTTTATTTTCCACTTATTGCAATTCCTATTATGGCATTCCTCACAATTTTTGACTACGTGATTCCGCAAGGAAAAGAATGGGGAATCATTTTGGTAATTGGCGTATTTACCCATATCGCTCAGATATTTGCAACAAAATCACTACACTCAGCCAATACAGCAACGGTAACTCCATTCAAATACTTAGGATCTATCTATGCTTTTGTTTTGGGACTATTTTTATTCGATGAAGTAATCTCTCTCTATGCTATTGTCGGAATGTTGTTAATTATCGTTGGTGTTTTGGGAAATACGTATTTTAGAGCAAAAGCTGGTCGAAAAGCTTTGAAAACATAATTATTTCTATTGTAAAGTGATATAAGTCATTTATTGTTTAACTACTGTTAAAGGTAATTCTTTTATATTTGTATCAGAAATGAAAAGAATAATATCCATATCGCTACTTTCCCTAATGTTGAGCTACGCATTCAATCAGTTAGGAGTTTTTGTAGAGTACATTACGGATGTTGAAGCTTTTACTGAAATGTATTGTGAAAATACAGACAAACCTGAGATGCACTGTAATGGTAAATGTCATTTAACAGAAAAGCTTGCTGAAAATGAAGAGCAGAAACAAAACAAAGAACTTCATACCCCAACGGAAATTATTCTTTATTACGGACCTTCTAAAGTTGAGATTGTAAAAGCGACAGACTTTTATGTTGAACGAAAAACAACATTTAATTTCAATACGGATCTAACAGAAGGAATTGATCATGTCATTTTTCACCCACCCCGGGTATAATTTTTATAATGTCTAAGAAGTAACAGTTTGAAATGAAATTTATCATTTCAGGTTTATTTCTACCCCAAAGTTTATTATTAAAATTCATCCAAGCTCTAATTCAATTAAGAAAGAGCAGGAATGAACCTACATTATTTAAAATTTAAAAAGATGAAAAAGATATTTTTGTTATCACTAATCAGCGTGTTCGTATTTGCGTCATGTAAAAAAGACAAAAAGGATGATGTTAAACAAGATGGAACGACGCCCGTATCCGAATATAAATTGATTAAAAAAGACACCGCTTCAAATGATCTAATTGTAGAATTATTTGCGAAAACAGAAACCATCGAAATGGGATACACTAAGCTTTACGTAAAAGTAAAAGACTTAAACGGAAATGCAGTAGAAAACGCAATGGTAAGCTTTATGCCGATGATGGATATGGGAAGCATGCAACACAGCAGTCCATTTGAAAATCCAGTATTTAAATCCAGTTCTAAATTCTATGAAGGAATGGTAATATTTACAATGGCATCTGATCATGGAACTTGGGAGTTAACCGTAACTGTGAATGGAGAAGATGTAGATTTACCGATTAATGTTTTGAGTTCTCCTACAGGAATTAAAAATGTAGGATCATACAATGGAACAGATGGTAAAAAGTACATTGTTAGCCTTGTAAGACCTGTAAAGTGGGTGATGGGGGTCAATGATATTTCGGTTATGGTGCACAGGGGAGAATCTATGATGATGTCATTCCCACCTGTAGATGACTTTACAATTGAAATGGATCCTCAAATGACTTCTATGGGACATGGGTCACACAATAACATTTCTCCAACAAGCGATGGAAATGGTTATTATTCTGGAAAAGTAACATACACCATGACTGGAGATTGGAAAATTAACCTTGATTTAATAAAAGACGGAGACTTAATTGCTAATGCAGACTTAGATATTTTATTCTAATTAAATACTCATTCAAAGATCCCGTTTATTTATAATGGGGTCTTTATTAAAATACATATGAGATGAAAAAATCATTCATATTTATTGCCTTAATCCTTGGGAGTACTTTTGGCTTCTCTCAAGAAGATACTTTGACGGCTTCTCAAAACTATAAGGAGATAATCATTCAAGGGCAAATTAAAAAAGACAAAGAAAAAGCATCTTCTCAACTTCAAGAATCAACTGATAAATTATTAAGCACCACCCCTGGAATAACTTTAATAAAACGTGGTAATTATGCTTTAGAGCCAACGATTCGAGGTTTAAATGCCGGTCAAATTAATACCACAATTGATGGAATGCAAATGTTTGGTGCTTGTACGGATAGAATGGATCCTATTAGTTCATATATAGAACCTACCAACCTTGAGAAAATTCAATTGAGTACAACTCCAGGTGCAGATCAAACAGGAAGTGCGATTGGTGGTGGAATCAACTTTGCCTTAATGAAAGCACAATTGGATGCACCAAAAAAAATCAGTGGAAAATTAGGATTAGGCTATCAAACCAATGCCAATAACATTCAAACCCTTGGTACCTTTCAATACAGTGCCAAACGTTGGGCGTTATTGGTGAATGGAATATATAGAAAAGCCGATAACTATCAAGCTGCTAATCGTCAGGAAATTCTATTTTCTCAATTTGAAAAATGGAATGCAGGTGTAAACCTCGTAGTGGCATTGAACGAAAATAACCGCATCTCTTTGGATTATATTCAAGACGAAGGCTATGATATCGGTTATCCTGCCTTGACCATGGATGTGGGATTTGCAAAAGCATATATTTCAGCGCTTACACATACCTATGAAAACAGATCGAGAGTTTTAAGAAGTGTAGAAACGAAAGTGTTTTTTAACTTTATTGATCACGCCATGGATGATACCAAGCGTCCAGCTGAACTTGTTCCTATGCACATGGATATGCCAGGAACATCGAGAACTTTTGGAATGTTCAGTAAAGCAAAACTTTTATTGAATCCTAAACATATTATGACCTTACAGGTGAATGCTTTCCAAAATGATATTCATGCAGAAATGACCATGTACCCTGAGTTTGGATCAGATATGTTTATGCTGACTGTTCCAGATGGACAGCGCAGAACAATAGGGTTTAACGCAACGGATAAGTGGATGGTGAATTCTAAGTTGAATATTTCATACGGAGGTAGAGCAGAGGTGAATTTATCAGATATTACAACTGAACTTGGAAGACAAACTTTAACAAGCTTCTATGATGGTGCGGCTGCTCAGAGCAGAATGACTGGGAATGTTTTTGCGCAAGCAAATTATAAATTATCTAAAAATGTTGGAGTCTTTGGAGGTGCGAGTTATGGACAAAGACCACCTTCTATTCAAGAACTTTACGGTTTCTACTTGTTTAATCGCGTAGACAATCATGACTACTTAGGAAATCCTGACATTAAAAATGAAGAGTCGATAGGTGGAAACTTGGGTGCTAATTTAAAGTATGAGAAACTCGCATTCTCTATCGAAGCTTTTGCAAATTCTTTTAACAACTATATTACAGGTTTGGTTTTACCCGGCTATAGCAATATGACAATTGGTGCTACGGGGGTAAAGCAATTTAATAACATTTCAAGTGCTTTGCTTACGGGAGGAGAATTTACAGTGAATTGGAATCCTACTGAAAAATTAATGCTTCAAACGGTAAACAGCTATACTTATGGAATAGATGATGATGGTGGATACTTGCCTTATATTCCTCCTTTTAAATCTGTAAATACAGCAATATATGATTTGAAAGGATATAAAATTCGCATTGAGCACATCGGAGCCTTCGCGCAGCACAATGTAAGTACGGAAAGATATGGTGAAGGAGCATCCCCATCTTTTAACCTTATGAACTTAGGGGTTCAAAAATATTTTAAATTAAAAAATACTATGGCTTTGCATGCCGAGTTGGGTGTAGAAAATATTTTCGATACACCTTACTACGAACATCTTGATGTGATGAAAATTAATCGTCAAGGTGTGAATTTTGTGATTCGCACAACGTTTGTTTTTTAAATGAAAAAAAGATAGTCCTGAAGTTGTATTCGGGACTATCTTTGCTTTATTAAGAAAAAAGATACAGATCACTTTTCTACATATGTTTTTATTTCAGAACAACCAACTCTTTTACCAGCGTCTCCAGCAGGTTGAGAGATGAAGTCATCTCCGCCTTGGTGAACAACTACTGAGCGTCCAATGATGTTTTTTGTGCTGTCATCACAAGCAATACACCATTGACTGGTTTCAAAATGTACAGTTGCATTCCCCTCTTCATCTACTTCAAAATTACCTATATCGCCTTTGTGATATCCTTCAGCATCTCCCCATTTTCCATGTTTTTCATTTGTAGGATTCCAGTGACCACCAGCTGTTTTTCCATCTTTCGAAGAGCAGTTTGCATTTTCATGTAAATGGATAGCATGTGTTCCAGGTTTTAAACCACTGAATTTAGCTTCCATTTTTACTTGTCCTGTTCTTTCAGTGAAAACAATATCACCTGATGCTTTGCTATCACTTTTTGAATTTAAATTGGTTTCAATGACTTTGGTTTTCGCATTTTTAACATCGCCTAATGCAAGCGATTTGCTTTTCTCTTTGTCTACTTTTTCAGTTGAAGGCTCATCCGTTTTATTGTCTCCCTCATCATATTGAACGATGTCTTTACAACTGTTTGCAATAAAGCCTACAGCGAAGATTGCAAGTATATAAAATTTGAAGTTTTTCATAATTTCTATCTTTAAATAGAAAATTAGGGAATAGAAAAAGAAAAATATAATTTTAGATAATAATAAATGTTAAAGACATCTTGTTGTGTACTAAGGAGCTATAGATTTAACTTATTTTTTAAAATCAAAGGCATTTAAAGGGTTTATTCCAATTCATCTTTTCCTTTGTATTCCGCTTTTCCAGGAAACTTCTTCGGTTTTGGTTTACCAAGCATTAGAGAGAGGTGAGATTTTAATATTCTTCCCATGTGTTTGTACTTTGAAAAACGCTTCGTATTGTGGTAGAGGTTGAGGTCTGCTGCTAATGAAGCTATCTTCTCTGGTGTAGACAATTCTTGGTATAACATAGAGTCCAGAAGTCGGTTCAAACGGGCTAAAGCTAACTTATAACGTCGTTTCATCAATGTTCTTTCTTCATATCTGTATTGCTCAACTGTTTCCGGAGTTAGCAATTGAATACAAAAATCTATAATCTTATTGTTTTCTTTATAATACTGCGGCAAATAGTGATTTTTTCTTCCTTCGTATGCCGTTTGATCAAAGTCTATTGGGCGTACACGGTATTGTTCTTTATCAAAGTCAGGGGTTATCGCTACAACATAATTGTAAGAACGCATATCCCCAAGCAGCATAACAAAACATCTTTCATTAAACTTTACAAACTCTTTGGCCATTCCTGTAGGGTAGAAGTTAGGAGAATCCATATAGTGATCCATGAATTTATCTCCTGGTATTCCTGCAATATGTGCTTCAACTAATGTGTTCCCGTCTACCATATAGTCAATACGGTTGGGAGACAAGATGTGCTCTAACTCTAAACCATATATCCGTGAAGCATCAGCTTTTTTGATGTAAAAATAATCGTGGTGATCGTTAAGTCTATTCACTATTTTTATACGGAATGGATTGGAGTTACCAAACAAGCAATAATCTATTTGACCAACAGATAAATGGCTAATTATACCTGTGTCTCCTCCCGTTTTTAATTCTGCATATATTTGACGTAAGCCCAATAAAATTTCTTCTTGAATTCCCATGTCATAGATTACGCTTTCCCAATACGTGTTTTCACCATGGGCATCGTAAACTGCTGTACTGTCATTCCAACGCAACATGTCTTCATAAGTAACTGCAATAGAGTCTTCGCGACCATACTTGCGAAGGTATTTTCTTAAGCCTTGATTAATCGGATAAGCGGGTTTCTTTTTTGAAATATCCATGCAGAAAAACGTTTTTTATTTTATTGAATTCACCTGTAACCTCAAATATACATAGAATTTGACAGCTATTAAATAGTAAAGGGATCCCATTTCGTGAGACCCCTTTACTTCAAACAAATAAAGTAGTTGTTAAACCACTAAAACTACTTATCTTAAAATGATGGACATGAAACTGTTCTAAAACTAGGTTGTTTCGTTTTACAGTTTAGGTCGAATCCTAATGAAACTTCATGAGAACCTCCTGAAACTCCATTGTTTAATTTGGAAACTGTTACATCGTAACTGTATCCAACTTTAATTGTTCCTGTATTTACTCCTAATGATAATATAAATGCATCTTTTGATCGGAACCAAGCTCCAGCAGTAAACGCACCGTACTTAACATACGTTCCTAACATTAACTCCATAAATCCTTGTTGGTATTGATAAATGATATTTGGCATGATAGAAGTTTCACTGGTATATTGTGACTTGCCTCCCAAAGGAATACTTGCACCTAAATGACCTGTCAAACGAATTGGCATAGGACTTTCTCCAACAATCATTGATTCATTTGGCATATTTAGGTGATGCGCGGAGATACCAAAGAAGAACTGATCGGTAAAACCAACCATTCCTGCAGAAGCGTCAAAGAAACCTTTTGAACCTCCTCTTGGAACATCTCCTGAAGCATAAATAAATCCTCTTCTTGGATCAATCATATCTCCAAAGGTTAACTTATCCCAGTCCAAAAACTTTTGGTTCCAAGTCGCTTTACCTGCAAACATCATCGTAAACTTACGGTTCACTTTTAAATGATAATTGTAGATTAAACTTAAGGTAGAATGATTAATTGTTCCTTTCCCTTGTTGATCATGAGTAGCGATCACACCAATTCCTCCCGCAATACTTTTAAAATATTGGTCATAAGAAGCCGAGTAGGTTACAAAAGTTCCTGAAAGGGCTGGCCATTGATTTCTATAGTTTACTGCAAAACGTGGACATCCATGACTCCCTGCAAATGCCGGATTCAAATAAATTGGATTCGCATAGAATTGCGAAAACTGAGGGTCCTGTGCTTGAACCTCTCCGAGCAATGTAATTGAGAATATAAACAACAACAATTTTTTCATAATAATTCTCTCCTTTCTTATAAGTTTAAAAATTTAATAGCATATCTGCTGGGCTTCAATAGTATTTTCATGGTGATCTGGTGAGATAAGAACCTTCCTTCTAACAAACGACTTTTCGTGTAATCAATGTTGTAATGGAAGGAGAAGCGATTTGATACTGCTCCCAAAGACGCTCCCAGGTCTGTGTTTGTATTCATTCCCAAACCGGCTTGTAACCATTTGTATTGGAAATTACCACCTACCCATAACTCATTGAGTTTTCCATAATTTTGATACAATGTATATCCACTTATCTTAATGTCACGTGTAAACGAGTGATATTCGGTACCAATTACTGCTGTGTAATGAATGTGCTCCCGGTACTTCTTACTTAAATCTCCTGTGTAAAAATTGTTATTGTGTCTCCCTAAATTGTCTGCATTAAAACCTGCGTAAAACCACTTTGTATTCATCATAAATCCAAGTCCAACATCTCTATACCACAATTGACTTCCGCTGATTTGTTCTTCATTTTCGAATAAAGAAATTAGATTATGTCGCTCGATTTCAATTTTACTCCCAATTAGTTCTGATGTTGGGTTAAGATTTACTACTCCCATTTTGAATCGAATAGCAGGTTCAAAAGAAATTGTTTTATTAATCGAGAATTTTGGAGAGTAGGTTAAACCAACAGTAGAGTTATTTACATCATTTACTTTATACCTATTGTAATTAACATCTACGCCTAATCCTCCACGAAGAGCGTATACATAACCATCCCATGACAAGGTATTCATCAATTGTGTATTGTTTTTCTTTAACCATTGAATTCTGGAAGTTGCTTGTATTCTATTTCCAGGTGCTGAACCTACCATTGCTGCATTGGCTTTATAGGCGGTCATCATTGGAGCATGATAATGTGGGTTTTTCGTATTCCTTAATGCTACAGGCTGATCGGCCATTCGTTTGATTTTTCTAAAGGCTGTGTGTAAAGTTTTCTGCATCGTTGATCTTGCAGCTTCTGAACTTGAAGATGCTTTGGTCAACGTGATAGCGTTTTCTTCTTCTGTTTCTGTTGAACGATTTAAGTACGCAGAAATATTATCTAATTCAATGGCTTTTGTTGTGAAATGCTTTTCAAATGCTTTGAATACATTGCCATCAACTTTTATTTCTTCATTATTGTAAACCTTTTGTTCCTTAATGTTATTATCCACTAAACCTGAAGTGTATTCATTTTGAGAGGTAGAAGAGTGAGGTTGTTTTTGAATAATTAAGTCAGGAGTGTTTGAAGCGTGTTGTATACCTTTCTTCTTATTTTTTACAGTTTGATTAGTATTGCTCAGACTACTTTTGTTAATCAATGCAAGCTCTTCTTTTGCTTTTGCTTCAGAATGGCTTCCTGATGTATTATTTGCTATGAATAATTGGTTGTCTAAATTATCTTCATCATCAACATAAATGATTTCGGCATCAATGATTGCTTTAGAATACAAAGTTGGTGATGGATAATTGTTGTAACCTAACCATCCAAGAGAAATAGCAAGAACTCCTATAAGCACCATTGAAACAGGACGCAATATTAAAGGCGTTGGCTTCATTAAGGACGCTGTAGAAAATGCTGGAGTTGTCTTTGAAGAAGCTTTTGAAAGATTCCATGCTTTTAAATCAGTCATTACCTCAGGATTTTCACGTAGGAAATCTATAAGCTGTGATTCTTGTCCAACAGAAAGAGTCCCTTCTGTGAATTCAAAAAGCCATTGGTCTATATTTTCAAAAGTAGGTCTACTCATTGAACTAATATTAAATCGCTTAACTGTTTTTTAATTTTTTTCCGTGCCCTATACAAGTACACCTTTACTTGACTTTCTGAAATGTCTAATATTTCAGAAATCTCGATGTACGTATAACCTTCTAAGTCGCGCAAAAGAACAATGCTTTTTTGAAGTGGCGGAAGAAGAGAAAGAGCCAAGTCAATAATCTCTTGCGTTTCAAAGCGATTATCAACATTTGAATGCTCAGGAATCATATCTGTATTATATACAGTCCGACTTTTCCTTTTTGCAAAATTGATCAAAGCATTGTGCCCAGTTCTAAACATCCAGGCTTTGCATTTATCAACTTCAACTTTCTTTTTGTTTTTCCACAACCTTTCAAAAACATCTTGTACAATATCTTGAGTGTCCTCGCTGTTGCGAAGGAACCCGAAAACATACCCGTATAAGTTAGAGGCATGCTTTTCCACTGCGATATTGTATTCTCGTCGATTCAAAAAGTGCACGTTTAACAGTAAAACAATCTAATAGGGGTAAAAGTTACACCCTCGTCCAATTATTGTCTAAAATACACTTATTTATTTAAAATATTTACAAATTTTAACTCAATTCTTAAAAGTGTAGTATCTTGTTGCTAAATTAATTCGTATAAAGGATGATGAGTTTCACATTTTTTATTAGATTTAGAAAGCAAAATCATTAAACTATGAAAAAACAAGAAAGACTATTTGATATAGCATATTACCAACTTGAGAACTTTCCTCAAGATACTATGTTCTCAACTAAAGTAGATGGGAAGTGGATATCTACAAGCACCAAAGAATTTATAGAGAAAGCTAATCTTGTTTCTAGAGGACTAATTGCTTTAGGAGTTCAGCCTGGGGATAGGGTAGCTTTGGTTTCTGGAAATAGAGTGGAGTGGAATATAATGGATATTGGAATACAACAAATTGGTGCAATTGGTGTACCTGTTTATCCAAATATTTCAACAAAAGATTATAAGTATATTTTTGGTGACGCTGGTATAAAAATATGTATTACTGGAGATAAAGAATTATACGATAAAATCAGCGGTATTAAAGCTGACTTACCTTTGTTAGATAAGATTTATTGTTTTGATAAAGTGGAAGGAGCCAACCATTGGACACAAATTACTGATGAAGCTGTAAAAATTGATTTTGCTGAAGTTGAAAAACGTTCTGCTGTAATCAAGAATGAAGATTTAGCAACAATGATTTATACTTCAGGAACTACAGGAGATCCAAAAGGAGTGATGTTGTCGCACAATAATATTCTTTCTAACGTTTATGGAAGTCTACCACGTATTCCAGGAGATTCAAATAGCCGTTGTTTAACGTTTTTACCGGTTTGTCACGTATATGAACGCATGCTTCATTACTTATACATGCAGGTTGGGTTCTCGATTTATTTTGCTGAAAGTTTAGAAACAATTGGAGAGAACATTAAAGAGGTTCAACCACATGTATTTACCGCTGTTCCGAGATTGATTGAAAAAGTTTACGCAAAAATCATTGCTAAAGGAGATGAGTTAACTGGAATTAAAAAGAGTCTTTTCTTTTGGGCTGTATCTGTGGGTGAGGAATTCGAACAAACAGGTAAGTCTGGTTGGTATAATTTTAAATTGAAAATAGCACGTAAACTTATTTTCTCAAAGTGGCAAGAAGCACTTGGTGGTGAGGTTTTAGCAATTGCTTCTGGTGCAGCAGCATTGCAACCTCGTTTGGCAAGAATATTTTTAGCTGCAGAGATTCCAATTCTTGAAGGATACGGTCTTACGGAAACTTCCCCAGTTATTTCTGTAAACTGTATGAAGAATGGAATTATGTTTGGAACAGTTGGAACTTTATTGGATAATGTTGAAGTGAAATTCGCTGAAGACGGAGAAATAATTGTTCGTGGTCCAAACGTAATGATGGGATATTATAATCAGCCAGAAAAAACAAGAGAAGTTTTAACAGAAGATGGATGGTTCCATACTGGAGATATCGGAGAAATGATTGATGGTAAGTTTTTGAAAATTACTGACCGTAAAAAGGAGATATTTAAAACATCTGGAGGGAAATATATAATTCCTCAAATGATGGAAAATAAATTTAAAGAATCTCGCTTTATTGAACAATTAATGGTAATCGGTGAAGGTGAAAAACACCCTGCAGCTATAGTAATTCCTTCTTATGACTTTGTTCGTGAATGGGCCAGTAGAAAAGGGATTAAGGTGGGGAGTGACAATAAGTCATTAGTAGAAAACCCGGAAGTTATTGCGCGTATTGCTAAAGAAATAGAGGAGTACAATGAATTGTTCGGACAATTTGAGAGAATCAAAAAGTTTGAATTATTGGCTGAAGAGTTCTCTGTTGAAAAAGGAGAGATTACACCTACTTTGAAATTCAAACGTAAAAAGATAATGGAAATTCACAGTGATTTAGTGGAGAAGATTTACGGAAGAGCTTAAGCTTAATTTTAATGATAAATAAAGGGGCAAATTTAATGATTTGCCCCTTTTACTTTTTTAAATGTTTTTACTTTGGTTTAACCATCGTAATCACAACTTTTCCTTGATGGTGTTTTGGATACCATGTGCCTGGTGAAAAGATGAATTCAGAAACATACCTTTGTGCTTTTAATTTGGCAGGAGTGCTCTTAATTGTAGATTCACTATCCAAGACTTTAACTGAAGTTACTTTTCCTTCTATATCAACTGAAATGTTAAAGACAAGTTTTCCGTTGATATGTCCATCAATAATATAACTTTGATCGCTGATCATTTTTCTGTTGTCTTTGACAATATCACCACTTAACTGACCGTAAGAAGCGAATGCAAAAAATGAAGTAAATAATAGGGTGCTTAATTTTCTCATGACTTAAATTTATGAAATTTTACTCCAATTGGGTTTAGATTTTAAATGTCTTTTTAACTCTATTCTTAAAGGAAGATGTGCATTCATTTTTAGTAAAGGATCGGCAGTCAGTAAATCTCTTGCAGCTTGCCTTGTTGCGCTGACCAATTGACCATCTCTTGCTAAGTCTGCCAATTTTAAATTGAGTATTCCACTTTGTTGCGTTCCCATAATGTCACCTGGCCCACGAATTTCTAAATCTACTTCTGCAATTTTAAACCCATCATTTGTAGCGACCATTGTTTGCAATCGTTTTTTTCCTTCTTGTGAGAGTTTTTCTCCACTCATAAGAATACAATACGATTTTTCAGCGCCTCTACCAACTCTTCCACGTAACTGATGAAGCTGCGACAATCCGAATCGTTCGGAGCTTTCTATGACCATTAACGATGCGTTGGGTACATTCACACCAACTTCAATTACAGTAGTTGCAACCATTATGTGCGTGTTTCCTTTGGCAAATTGATCCATTTCAAAAGACTTGTCCTCAGGTTTCATTTGTCCGTGAACAATGCTGATTTGATACTCTGGACGCGGAAAGCTTCTTGATATAGCTTCGTAACCTTCCATTAAGTTTTTATAATCCATCGTTTCAGATTCTTGAATCAATGGGTAAACAATATAAACTTGTCTTCCCAATGCAATTTCCTCCCTCATGAGTTGAAAAACTTTGAGTCTGCTCTTTTCAAAATAATGAAGAGTTGTAATGGGTTTTCTACCTGGTGGGAGTTCATCAATTACGGAAACATCTAAATCGCCATAAAAAGTCATTGCAAGCGTTCTTGGAATTGGAGTAGCAGTCATCACCAATATATGCGGTGGTTTTACATTCTTTCGCCACAACCTGGCCCTTTGAGCAACACCAAAACGATGTTGTTCATCAATTACCACCAAGCCTAAGTTTTTAAATACTACTGTGGGTTCTAAAAGTGCATGGGTTCCGATAAGAATGTGAATTTCTCCATCTTCTAATTCTTGAAATAAAACTTTACGTTCTGATTTTTTTGTAGACCCCGTAAGTAAAGCGACTTTTATATTCAAAGGAGCTAACAACTCATCTATCGTTTTGAAGTGTTGTTGTGCGAGAATTTCTGTAGGCGCCATTAATGCAGACTGAAAGTCGTTTCCAATTCCGAAAAGCATACTGAGTACAGCAACTAATGTTTTTCCACTCCCGACATCTCCTTGAAGTAAGCGATTCATGTGGTTTTTACTGCGTAAATCTTTCCATATTTCTTTCGTAACTCTTTTCTGAGCACCTGTAAGTTCAAAAGGGAGGTGTTTATTATAAAACTCGTCAAAGTACTTTCCTGTTTTTTCAAAATAATAACCTCCTGTTTTTTGAATACTTGCGTTTTTTCTTAAAAACAACTCCAATTGAAGCATTAAAAGCTCTTCGAATTTTAAACGCAGTTGTGCCCTTTGAACATCTTCGAAGTTTCGCGGAATATGAATGAGTCTATAGGCTTCTTCTCGTGATATTAAATTGTACTGATCGATTAATTCTTTGGGTAAAACTTCTAAAATTCTACCTCTGATTTCGGAAGCCAACTGATACGTTAATTTTTCAATCCCATTAGAATGCAATCCTTTTTTTGTGAGTTTGTCTGTACTGTTGTAAACAGCTTGCAATCCTTTTTCATGGGCGATTTTTTCAAAAGCGGTAATTTCAGGATGAGCAATATTCCAAGAAGTATTAAAACGCGTGGGCTTTCCATAAACCCTAAATAAAACTCCTGGTGTTAATATGTTTTTGACCCATTTTACTCCTTTAAACCAAACTAAATCAATTACTCCAGATTCATCTTGGAAGGTCGCTTGTAATCTTTTTCCACGGCCAACACCTATTTCTCTAACACCCGTTATCCTTCCTTTTAATTGAACCGATTGCCCTTCGTGGGCTGGAAGGTTTTTAATACTTACATAACTGGAACGGTCTACATATCGGAAAGGAAAATAATTTAACAGATCCCACATTTTATCAACCCCAGCCTCCATTCTTAAAGCGTTCCCGCGTTCGGCTCCAACTCCTTTAAGATATTCAATAGGCGTATTGAAAAGATAATCCATTGATATTAATTCAGTTTAGTTTGGCTTTATTTTTTTTATGTGTACCGGAAGGTTTATACTGTCATCATAGACAAATAATAAAATTCCATTGCTTAGTTTTGATTTGGGAATGTACAAATCAGCAAGCTGTTTATCTGAATTGTATAAAGTACGTCCTGTAAGATCATAAACAATTACTTTTCCAATGTTTTCGGTTATTATTACATAATAATCACCTGATTCTTGAACTTGAAGAAGTGGGGGCTGACTTGCTTTCTCGATATCAGATAATGTCTTGTTGTGAATAAGAAGTGTACGTTTTGAAGGTTGTTGTAAGGAATCAATTCCTCCAGCAATCATCCAGTTTCCTCCACCAAGCTTTGCAATTCCATTTAAGTCCATTACAGAGTATGGAGTATTGAGTTGATTAAAATGAAGCTTGTCTTTTACGCTGTATTCAAGTACTCTTTGGTTCGGAACGACAGGAGCGTTAGTGTTCATTTCTGTTCCGCCATAGTTGTGTGCCTTTTTTGATCCACCAACCCAGAATATAGTGTTGTTATGGCCAGAGCAAGCACCTTTAAATATTGGATTGCCAGGATTGGAGTATACTATAGACCAATTAATTTGAGTAGGGTCGTTCTTGTTAATTACACCTTTTCTAAAAGTATTCGTTGTTTCAAAATTCGGTCCATCTGTGGCGCCACCAAAGTAAAAAATTGTATCTGCCATTATGTATCCAGATGCACCAAAACTTTTGTAATCTGAATTGTTGGGAGTGGAGTTTCCGATTGACCAAGAGTTAAATGAAGGGTTGTAGATTTGTACATCTGGTAAGGTTCCAATCCCATTTGATCCTGACACTACAAAAATCAAACTGTCTCTCCAAACGCTTTGTACATGATCACTCACTGGAATTGGTAAGTCGCTTCCGTTAATTTCAAATGTATCAAGAAAAGGATTGTAAACATGAACATTCTTAGAATGAACCTCTGAACTATCAGGTAAAATATGCTTCCCGCCAATTATGTATATTCTATTTTTTACAAAGCTCGCAGAACTGCCGATTTTCCCTAAAGTATCTGGAATGTCTAATGTTTCTGTCCATGTGTCATTACTCACATCATACTTAAAAACACGTTGATGAATGTTTGATAAGTGAAGTGAGTCAGTGATTCCACCAAAGCTATAAAGAAATTTATTTTTATTAATCAGTGCCTTGCATACTGCGTTGTTGGTTGTTGGAATAAGAAGTGAAGCCACCTCAGTAAATTTCCAGTTCCCTTGAGAATAAGCTCCAAAGGCAAATAAAAAGGTGCTGAAAATTAAAAGAAGTTGTTTCATAGGTACGAATTTAGTGATTTTAGATGATAGATTATAAGGAACTTTTAAACAACTTATCTGTTATAAGAATATATTAGAGGTTATATTGAAGATGAATATGTCTTTTACTTTTAATTGGACGTGATATTCTTTAAGTTTGTTATTGAACAAAAATTAGTATATGAAAAAAGTAGGTGTAAACGGATTTGGTAGAATCGGAAGATACTTTACCAGAATGAGCTTGAAACAAGATGGAATCTCTGTAGCTGTAGTGAATGATTTAGCTGATATTGCAACTTTAGCACATTTGTTGAAATATGATTCCGTACACCGAAAGCTTGATGTAGAATTTAAAGTGGAAGGTGATTCAATTGTTTTTGAAAACGGAAGCAAGATTGTATTTACACAACATCGCAACCCTGCAGATATCCCTTGGGGAAAATATGGGGTTGAATACGTATTGGAGTCAACTGGACTTTTTAGAAGTGAGGAATTAGCTTCAGAACACCTTAAAGGAGGTGCTAAAAAAGTGGTGATAAGTGCTCCTGGACAGGGGGACAATATAAGATCAGTTGTATTGGGGGTGAATGATGATTTATTACAGGAAAGTGATGTTATTATTAGTAATGCTTCTTGTACAACCAATTCAGCGGCGCCAATGGTAAAGTTGATTTCGAAAATGTGTAAAATAGATAGCGCATATATTACAACTGTACATAGTTATACCTCTGATCAAAGGCTTCACGATGCTCCACATAAAGATTTGAGAAGAGCAAGAGCTGCAGCAGAATCTATTGTTCCAACTTCGACTGGAGCAGCAAAAGCTTTGACTAAAATTTTCCCAGAATTAAATGATAGAATTGGTGGGTGTGGAATTCGTGTTCCAGTTCCTGATGGTTCATTGACGGATTTAACAATAACTGTTGATGGAAAAGTTCCTACTGTTGAGGAAATCAATAGAGAATTTAAAAGAGCAAGTGAAAATGAATTAAAAGATATCTTATCTTATACTGAAGATCCTATCGTTTCGGCTGATATTATTGGGAATCCAAACAGTTGTATTTTTGATAGTCAGTTAACCTCCGTTGTTGGAAATATCGTTAAGCTTGTGGGTTGGTATGATAACGAAGCAGGATATTCTAATCGCCTTATCGATTTAATTAAAAGAATATAATTTGGCAATCGAAATAGAAAGAAAATTTCTTGTGCTTAAAGAAAAGTGGCTTGCTGTTAAGCCCTCTGAAGGTATGCACATAGTACAAGGTTATTTATATAAATCTCCTGAAAAGACAATTCGGGTAAGAACCAAAGGAAATCAAGGCTTTATTACCATCAAAGGGAAGACGGAAAATATTTCACGTGCAGAATATGAATATGAAATCCCTAAAGTAGAAGCAGATGAACTGTTGAGTTTATTCTGTCCAAAAAAAATAGATAAGGTCAGGTATGAGCTTTCTTTTGATGGATTTGTTTGGGAAGTAGATGAGTTTGTTACTCCGAATCCCGGACTGATTTTGGCCGAAATAGAGCTTTCAGATGAAAACGAAGTCTTTAATCTACCAGATTGGATTGGAAAAGAAGTATCAAATCAGACAAAGTATTACAATGCAAATATGTTATAAAAGCATTAAGTAATTGTATGTCATGTTGATAGTTGGTGGGAGAGGTAAATAGAGTGTTAAAGAGGTATTAAAATCATAATGAAAGTACCTGCAGATATGAGATATTTAATTTAACTTTGCCTCCAAATATTTGTTAAAAAAATAATTTTAAAGTAAAATTTAAATTTTAAAAACCATTAATAAAACCATGTCATGAAGGCAAGAGGAATTTTTATTTTATTGTCCATCCTAATTTTAGGAGCTGTAGCTTTGATTTACCCATTTTGGAATAATGTTATTTGGTTTATGCTCCTTTTTGGACCGTTAATCGTAATCGGTTATTTCGATATTATTCAACGCAGACACAGCATTCGCAGAAACTTCCCAGTAATCGGTAATTTACGTTTTATTTTAGAATCAATTCGACCTGAAATAATGCAGTATTTTGTTGAAAACGATACTGATGGTCGTCCAATCAATCGTTTAGACAGGTCTTTGATTTATCAACGTGCAAAAAAGGTAAATGATACTGCACCATTCGGTACTCAATTGAATGTATATGATATTGGTTACGAATGGATGGACCATTCTATCTATGCTAAAAACCGTAAGGAAATAGATCACGATCCTCGAATTATGATTGGTGGTTTAGACTGTAAACAGCCTTATGCATCTAGTATAATGAACATCTCAGCAATGAGTTTTGGTTCACTTAGTAAAAATGCTGTTTTAGCAATGAATAAAGGAGCTAAACTGGGAGGGTTTGCACAGAATACAGGAGAAGGTGGGATTAGCCCATATCACTTGCAATTTGGTGGAGATTTGATTTGGCAAATTGGAACTGGATATTTCGGTTGTAGAAATAAAGAAGGAAACTTCAACCCAGTTACTTTTAAAGAAAATGCAACAATCCCTAATGTTAAGATGATTGAGCTGAAAATTTCTCAAGGTGCCAAGCCAGGTCACGGTGGACTTCTGCCAGCCTCTAAAAACACTGAAGAGATTGCGGCTATTCGTCATATTGAACCACATACTGAAGTACATTCACCGAATACTCACAGTGCGTTTTCAAATGCTACAGAGCTCATGTATTTCATTAAGGAGTTGAGAGACTTGTCTGGTGGAAAACCAGTTGGTTTCAAAATGTGTATTGGTAAACAGATTGAGTTTACAGATATATGTGAGGCAATGATTGAAACGGGAATTAAACCGGACTTTATTACCATTGATGGTGGTGAAGGAGGAACAGGAGCTGCACCAGTTGAGTTTTCTAATTCAATTGGGATTCCTTTGCGTGATGGACTTGCTTATGCTGTAAATACTTTGAGAGGATATGACCTTAAGAAAGACATTAGCGTTGTAGCTTCTGGAAAAGTGTTCAGTAGTTTTGATATCGCAAGATTGATTGCAATCGGAGCAGATAGTGTTGCTTGTGCTCGTGCAATGATGCTTGCGACTGGATGTATTCAAGCTTTACTTTGTCATAAGAACACTTGTCCTGTTGGAGTAGCAACGCAAGATAAACGTTTAATGAGAGGACTTGATGTGGAGGATAAGTCGCAACGTGTTGCAAACTTCCATTCTCAAACTGTCTATAGCTTTATCGAACTAATGGCAGCAAGTGGGGTAGTAACACCTAAAGAACTTAAACGAGTACATATTAACAGACGTGTAGAAATGGATAAGGTTAAAAAGTACAGTGAGATTTATCCGCTAATTGAAGTAGGATCTCTTATTAAAGAAAAAGAACTACATCTTTCTTAATATAAGATTGGTATAAAATTGAAAATGGGGTGTCTTTTAAGACATCCCTTTTTTATACGCTGTATTTTCTTGTTATTTTTAATTCAGAAAGTAAATGCACTAGACTTTTAATCTAAAGAAGGGTGAAGTGATGCTGAAATTTTGGATTGCTACTGCAAGATAAAAACAGCTTTTAAGGCTGCCTAACCCGCTATAAATTGCTTATTGGGTAAGGTCTGGAGTGTTTAGTGTTAAGCTGTCTTGTATTTCGTTGTATATTTCAATAAGAACCTCTTGTTGTGTTGTGTAATAATTCATAGATTTTACATATCTACTGCTGTCAATGTTGTATTTCTCAAATATTGGATGCATCGCAGCAGGTAGTGTTTGATAAAATGAATTGACATTTGCTTCTTGACTCTTAAAATAAGACTCAACAATCATAACTTCTTGCAAAACAAGAGTGAAAGTATCTTTTGGAATTAGGTCGTCAGGAGCCTCATTTTCTTTTAATTGATAAGAGCAACTAAAATGAAGTATGACAAATAGGCCTAAGAATATAGTTTTTGATGCTTTCATTTAGTCTCTTCTGTAAAAGGTTAACCGTTTCCCATTCTTCTGGTTTAGAATTTTCCCGTTGTCAAATGCTAAAACTCCATTGATATAAGTTTTTTCAATTGAATGACTAAAAGTTATTCCTTCAAAAGGTGACCATCCACATTTGTATAAAATGTTATCCTTTGAAACTGTTGTTGAAGTCGACGGATCGATAAGGACTAAATCCGCAAAATAACCTTCGCGAATAAAACCACGATTTTCTATCCCAAATAATATGGAAGGAGCGTGCGCCGTTTTTTCGATTACCCGCTCTTTACTGATTACTCCTTCTTTAGACTTTTCTAATAAAGCCAATAATGCATGCTGAACGAGTGGTCCTCCGGAAGGAGCATTGAAATAAGATTGCTTTTTCTCTTCAAGGGTGTGAGGAGCGTGGTCTGTTGCAATAACATCAATTCTATTGTCTAAAACAGCTTGCCAAATTGCATCTCTATCACTTGCTTTCTTTACTGCTGGATTCCACTTAATGAACGTTCCTTTTTCATCGTAGTCTTCTTCAGAAAACCACAGGTGATGAACACATGCTTCGGCAGTTATTCTTTTCTCAGCTAATGGAGTTTTATTTTCAAACAATGACAGCTCTTTTGCTGTAGATATATGCAAAACATGAAGTCTTGCGTTGTGTTTTTTAGCCAATTCAACAGCCAATGAGGAAGAAAGATAACATGCTTCTTCACTTCTGATGGCAGGATGATACTTCATCGGTACATCCTCTCCGTATTTTTTACGGTATATCTCTAAATTTCTTTGAACTGTTTGCTCATCCTCACAATGTGTTGCGATGAGCATAGGAACTTCACTAAATATTTTATTTAATGTTGAAGGTTCATCAACTAACATATTTCCTGTACTTGAGCCCATAAAAACCTTTACTCCACATACATCGTTTGGATTGGTTTTTAAAACTTCTTCAATATTATCGTTAGAGGCCCCCATAAAGAAGCTGTAGTTTGCAGCACTAGATTGTGATGCAATAGCATATTTATCTGCGAGTAATTCCTGTGTTAAAGCATTCGGAACAGTATTGGGCATCTCCATAAAAGAAGTAACCCCTCCAGCAATTGCAGCACGACTTTCAGATTGAATGTCAGCTTTATATGTTAAACCTGGTTCGCGAAAATGCACTTGGTCATCAATACTTCCTGGAACCAAATATTTACCTTCACAATTGATTTCTGTTGCAGAAGCATCAGTAATTGTAGGTGCGATTTTCTCTATTCTATCATTATGAATTAAAACATCTCCAATTATAGATGTTCCTTCATTGATAATTGTCGCTTGCTTTAATAGATACTTCATAGTTTCATTTTTCTCATTTTCCAAACCCCGAAAAATGCTTCTTTAAAAATTCCAGAACTCATTTTAGATGTTCCTCTTTGTCTATCGATAAATGTAATAGGCACTTCAACAATCCCTAGTTTATGCTTGCGAACGCCGTATTTCATGCATATTTGGAAAGCATATCCTTTAAAGGGAATAATATCATAATTGACTTTCTCAAGCGCTTCTCTGGTATAGCATTTAAAACCAGCTGTCGTGTCTTTGATTCCTATCCACAATATCATTCTTACATAGATTGATGCGAAGTAGGACATAAGGATACGCATTACGGGCCAGTTCTTTATCTTGCCTCCTTTACAATAACGAGAACCAATTGTAAGATGAACCCCTTCTTGGGTGCACGCATCATACAAACGAATCAAGTCATCAGGATTGTGTGAGAAGTCAGCATCCATTTCAAAGATGTATCCGTAGGATTTTTTTAAACACCAATCAAATCCAGCTTTATATGCCGTTCCTAAACCAATTTTACCCGGCCGTTCAAGAATAAACAACCTGTTGGGATATTCTTTTTGGAGTTCTTTTACCTTCTGGGCAGTGCCATCAGGAGAGTTGTCATCTACAATTAATAGATGGAAATCTTTTTCGAAACTGAGCACCTTTCGAACCATGCGTTCGATGTTTTCAATTTCATTGTATGTAGGAATAATTATTATACTATCTGACACCTCGAAAATCTTATAATTTGCTAATATAATTGAAAATTTAAAGACCTGAAATCTTAATCGATAAAATTATCAATCTAAGTTTTCAATTTGATTTTCTATATCATCAAGAACGTTGTATATTAATTCAAATTCGTACCCTTTACCGACCAAGAATCGCTGGACTTTCACTTTTATCTCGAAAGTACTTCCTTTCTTTTCTTTCCACTTTCTGGCTGCTAAGTTTCGAAGGTGTTCTAAGTAAAGTTCCTCATCAATTGTTTTTATCGCATCATCAATACATCTTTTTGGTATGTTTTTCTGTTTTAAATGAGCGATGATCTTATTTTTCCCCCATTTCTTGATGCGGTGTTTTCCTGAGACAAAACTTTCTGCAAAACGCTGCTCATCGAGAAATTGAAAAGATATTAAATGAGAAATTAAAGCATTGGTGTCCTCATCATCCATTCCGTAATCACGAAGCTTTTTATAAACTTCGCTATGACAACGGTCTTGATAAGCACACCAAGCCTCAATTTTTTGTTTAGCTTCTAAAAAGGAATATTTTATATCCCCTTTCATGCTTAGACTTTCACAATTTTACCTTCTTTATCTTTGAAGGTATATTGTAGTAAGTGGTGATTTGTTACTCCTGTAACAGGAATCCACTTTTTGTATTTTAAAAACCATTTAACTTGTTTAGAAAGAATTCCACGTTTAAAGTGAGATTCAATATAAGGATGTACCTCAAGAGAGAGGTTCTTCATCTTTTTATCTTCAACTAAATAAGTAAGGTTATTCTCAATTTCATCAGCAAATAAAATACTTGCTGTTATTTCTCCTGTTCCACTACATACTGGACACTTTTCAGAGGTCTCAATATCTGTTTCAGGACGTACGCGTTGACGTGTAATTTCAACAACCCCAAATCTCGATGGAGGTAAGATGTTGTGTTTTGCACGGTCAGGTTTCATGAACTCCTTCATTTTCTCAAAGAGCAACTTGTTGTTTTCCTTCTCATGCATGTCGATAAAGTCGACCGCAACAATCCCACCCATGTCTCTTAGTTGGAGTACACGTGCAAGTTCTTCAGCTGCCTCTAAGTTTGTCGCTAGGGCATTGCTTTCCTGCCCTTTCGGGTCTTTTCTGTTTCCACTGTTTACATCCACCACATGCATGGCTTCAGTGTGTTCAATGATTAAGTAACCTCCACTGGATAAAGGTACCTTTTTACCAAATAAAGTTTTGATTTGTTTGTTAATTCCAAACTTTTCAAAAATATCTAGTTTACCATTGTAACGTTTTAATATTTTTTCTCTATCAGGAGCTATTGAAGCAACATAGAGTTTCATTTTATCAAATAATGCATCGTCATTCACATGGATATTCGTGAAGTCAGCATTCAATAAGTCTCGAAGCAAAGAAGAAGCCTTATTGATTTCACCTAAAATTCGCCTTGGCGGTTTAGAATTCAATAAGTTCTCATGTAATTTCTTCCACTTATCTAATAAGTTTTTTAAGTCAAGATCGATTTGATCAATCTTTTTGTTTTTCGCTACAGTACGAATAATCACTCCGAAGTTTTTCGGTTTGATGTTCTTCATAATGTCACGCAGACGTTCACGCTCTTCTGGGTCTTTTATTTTTTGAGAAATAGAAACCTTGTTAGAAAATGGAACGAGCACTAAATACCGACCAGCTAATGTTACTTCAGCACTTAATCGAGGTCCTTTACTCGAAATTGGTTCTTTTGCTACCTGAACCATTATATGTTGAGACGAGGAAACTACATCTGTAATTTTCCCATCTTTCGCTATATCTTCTTCAGTCTTGAAGTACAAGAGGTCGGCTACGTTTTGTTTACCTTGCAACGTATGTTGGGTGAACTTGTTGAGTGATAGGTATTGCGGGCCTAGATCGAGATAATGCAAAAATGCATCCTTCTCGTATCCAACGTCTACAAAACAAGCATTCAGACTTGGAACAATTTTCCTTACTTTACCGTGGTATACATCACCAACAGCAAAGTCCGTTTGTTCACTTTCTTCATGCAGCTCAATAAGTTTCCCGTCTTTTAGTAGTGCAAGCCAAACACCCCCTTTTCGGGAGTCAACTACTAATTCGTAATTCACGGAAGCCGTATTTAAGTTTATATAATACAAATAACTTAGCAATTAAATTGCCAAGTTATTTGTTCAATCTGTCTAATTAAAAAAGAAAACTATTTCTTCTTCTTGTGACGGTTTTTTCTTAAACGTTTCTTTCTTTTGTGAGTAGACATTTTATGTCTCTTTTTCTTTTTACCGCTTGGCATAACTATATGTTTTAAAGTATTAATATTCTATCTCAAAGTGTCTTTAAATAAAACACTCCTGCTTTCATGGTTAAAAACAGGAGTGCAAAGATATAAATAACTTTTATAAGTCCCAAGTTCGAGACTGTTTTTCATTTATTTTACCTTAACGTTTGATTTTACGTCTTCTACAAACGTTTTTGCAGGTTTAAATGATGGAATGTTGTGTGCAGGAATAATAATTGTCGTATTTTTTGAAATGTTACGACCTGTTTTCTCAGCTCTTTGTTTAACAATGAAACTTCCAAAACCTCTCAAGTAAACATTTTCTCCACTTGTTAATGATTCTTTTACAGTAGACATGAAAGATTCAACTGTTTTTTGAACCTCATTCTTTTCTAATCCAATTTCCTCAGCTATTTTAGCAACAATGTCAGCTTTTGTCATAATTTAATTTTTTTGTTTGTTTAACAACAATATGATTTTCAGCCACAAAGGTACTTAGCTTATTCCTTTTATCTTTGTATTTTTAATAATAACTTTAAAGTTTTACCTAAATGCATCATTTTGCTCTATCAATTCAGGTTTGGTATCGACAAAGTCACCGAGAACTCCCTTGGAGAGATACAAAAGACCCGTATAAAATATGGTTATCTGAAATTATTATGCAGCAGACTCGGGTTGACCAAGGCTTAGCTTACTATAATAAGATACTGAAAAAATATCCTGTTGTTGAATTATTGGCAAGTGCGGAAGAGCAAGAAGTTTTAAGACTGTGGCAAGGATTGGGGTACTATAGTAGGGCCAGAAATATGCATACCGCAGCAAAGCAAATTGTAAATGATTTTAATGGTGTTTTTCCAAAAGACTATTTAGGAATTAAAAGTCTGAAAGGAGTTGGTGATTATACAGCTGCTGCAATTGCTTCTTTTGCTTACGATCTACCGTATCCTGTTTTGGATGGTAATGCTTTTCGTGTACTTTCACGCTATTTTAATGACTCCTCTCCAATTGATACTGGACAAGGTGTGAAGGTTTTCAAAGCTTATGCTGAAGATGTTTTGAACAGAGAGGATCCAGCAGAGTTTAATCAAGCCATTATGGAAATGGGCGCGATGGTGTGTCGTCCTAAAAATCCAGACTGTATAAATTGTCCTTTAAATGATACTTGTTTGGCATATAATGAAGGGGATCCTTTGCTTTTGCCAGTAAAAGCAAAGAAAATTAAAGTAACCAAACGTTATTTTCATTATTTCTTGCATCCAGCTTCGGGAATACACTTAGAAAAAAGAGAAGGGAAGGGGATTTGGCAAAATATGTACCAGTTCCCAATGTTAGAAGTCGAAAGTAAAATCAATAAAAGTGAAGTAGCAAAGTTGTTGGAGGAGAAATTAGAAGTAAACTTAGTAAAGAAAGTTTTTTCTGAAAAGCACATTTTAACCCATCAACACATTGATGCAACGTTTTGGATCGTTCAAAGTGAGATTAAAGGCGAAGCATATTTTAAGACCGATTTAAATGAAATAGAAGACTATCCTTTACCACGATTAATAGAGCGTTTTTTGGAGAACCATTCTCATCTTTTTTGATAAATTATAGAAACTTTATTTTTTAGAAAAATAGTATGTATATTTAAATGAATTATTTTTTAATTTTGTAAACATGGCAGGAAGTGTAAATAAAGTAATCCTTATTGGTAACTTGGGTAAAGATCCCGAAATTAGAGTGTTGGAGAATGGAACTAAATTGGCCCGTTTTCCTATCGCTACTTCAGAATCTTATACTGATAAAACTACTGGGGAGCGCAGAAGTATTACTGATTGGCATAATATCGTAATTTGGAGAGGGCTTGCGGATGTCGTAGAGAAGTATCTCAAGAAAGGTCAGAAAGTATATATAGAAGGTAAGTTGAAAACACGTTCTTGGCAAGATGAAGCTGGAATAACTAAATATAGCACCGAAGTTGTTGCAGATAACATGACCATGTTGTCAAGTAGAACTGAGGGAGAGGCTTCTTCGACTCAACCTAATTTTAACACTGGAGATACTCCAGAAAAACCAAAGCCAATGAGCGGTGGGTTGTCGGAGGAAGATGATGACATTTTACCATTTTAATGCTGTGATTTAATGGATGATACAGACCCCCTGAGTTTTATTTCTTTTGCTACTTCTACCGAATTTGGTTTCGATTTTTGGATTTCAATCGTGGTGTTGATCTTATTGTTGATTGCCTCTGCATTGGTTTCTGGATCAGAAGTTGCCTTCTTCTCATTGTCTCCAGAAGACAGGGAGGATATCAATGATAACAACGAACCTTATGCTGATACAGCAATTAAATTACTGAATAATCCTAAAGATTTATTAGCAACGATTCTTATTGTAAATAACTTCGTAAATGTGGCTATTGTTATTTTATCAAGCTATATTTTCACCCAGATTTATCCGGAAAATCCTTTAATGGTTGGAGTCGACTATCTAAGGGCGACGATTGAAGTTGCAGGAATAACTTTTGTTTTACTCCTAATAGGAGAGGTTATACCTAAGGTTTATGCAAATAAGAATAGTGTTCAATTGGTGAGGATAATGTCATCACCTTTAATTTTTATTAGTAAAGTCCCACCTTTTTCTTGGCTTCGTATATTTCTTGTGAATGGAACAGAAATAATATTAAAGTATGCCCGAAAAAGACAAATAGATGTTTCAACAGATGATTTAGAAAATGCCATAGCACTTACACGTGAAGAGAATACCTCTCCTGATGAACAACGTATTTTAGAGGGGATTATAAATTTCGGAAATACTGATGTGCGACAAATAATGCGCTCAAGGGTAGACACTATTGCTGTCAATGAAGAGTTGTCCTATGAAGAATTGATGCAGGTTATTCTCAGTTCGGGGTATTCAAGGATTCCTGTCTTTAAAGAGACTTTTGACAATGTGACTGGGATTTTGTTTGTGAAAGACTTACTTGCACATCTTAATGCGCCACCAGAATTTGAGTGGCAAAAAACCATAAGACAACCTTTGTTTGTGCCTGAAAATAAAAAAATTGATGATTTATTAAAAGAGTTTCAAGAAAGGAAAATGCACATGGCTGTTGTTGTTGATGAATATGGTGGTTCTTCAGGAGTTGTTACGCTTGAAGATGTGCTCGAAGAAATTATTGGTGAAATTACAGACGAGTTTGATGATGAAGATATTGTTTATACGAAAGTAGATGAATCAACATATCTTTTTGAAGGTAAAACTTCTTTAGTAGACATGTACAAAGTCTTGGATATTGATGGTAAAGCCTTTGAAGAGATAAAAGGAGAGTCTGATTCTATTGGAGGGTTTTTAGTGGAACATAATGGAAGAATTCTTCGTAACAATGAGGAGTATACTTTCGAAAACTATAAGTTTGTGGTGGAGTCTTCTGATAAGAAAAGAGTGAAGATGGTGAAGGTTATTAAACTTTAATTTAATTGATATGAGTAGAAGCTTTTCTTTTTTTATTGTCTTATTGGTTTTTGGGTTGGTATCGTGTAATACGCAAGAAAACTATATTCCTAAGCCCTCTACTTATCTTGAATTGAATTTACCCGATCGTTCTTATGAAACTTATACAGACCCCTGCGGATACTCTTTTAATAAACCAAGCTACTTTAATGTGAATAACGTTAATGGACAACCTTGTAATAGAGATATAGAGCTTTCAACTTTAAATGGAGTTTTGCATTTAAGTCGCATTGATATTGATACTGCTCTGGGTGTTTATGTTAATTATGCCATTGATAAGGTTGAAGAGCATAAAGTAAAAGCAACTGCTATATATGATTCAACATTTATAAGAGGAGATTCAAAGGTTTATGGAACATTCTTTGAATTGCAAGGCAATGTAGCTTCACCGTTTCAATTTTACCTAACCGATAGCACAACTCGTTTTGTAAGTGGAGTGGTGTATTTTAATACCCGACCAAATTACGATTCTATTAAGCCTACTTTAGACTTTGTTAAAACTGATCTTTATGAATTGATGAACAGTTTAGAGTGGAAATAACTATTCTTGACTTTGTTTTGTCCTTTTCAAATCCCGTTTATAAACTTCGATTGACACCTCTATTCATTCATTCATTCATTTAGCACTGAGGGTGAAAGAGGAAATGTCAACTTTAAAGTCATGTTCAGAAAGTGCTTTATTCCAAAAGTAAATCAAAATTTCATCGCCTTCAAGAAGTTTTAGATTCAAGTTGTTTTTGATCAGATAGTTAATTTGTCGTTCTTCTTGAATAGCTCTTTTTTCTAAATTCAAGTCGACTGTACCCCATGTTAAAGTAGAGTCGCCCCGTTGCATTGCGAAAACAAGTAATGGATTTATTTCATTTTCATTGGTCGCACTCCAGTCTCCTTCTAGCGTTAGCTGCATTTCAAATGAAAGTTCATTATATGGCTTTGCAAGTTTGTCATTGTAAACACTGCTGTATTCTTTATCTTTACTAATGTTTAACTCTTTATGCATGTCTACTAGAAATTCTGACTTGCCAGAATTAGGGATTAATTTATTTTTAGAAACAACTTCGTCGTGTATTAATACTGATGTTTCTAATAACTCTGTAAGAAAATCCTTCTTTTTCCTTTCTTTAATAGGTGTTAGGCGAAGTCGATCATCAATTGTATAAAGTTTGTTATTGGAAATAAAAAATTCACCATGAAGCATATCTGTAACTGTTCTGTTGTTGCGCATGAATAAAACGTTTCTATTGTTTTGAAATGTCGAAGAGGTGTCGAATGGCATTCCTAACCAGCTTACAGAGTCTAAAGCTTTGAAGTTGTATTTTTTATGGATTAGATTGTGAAATGAAGGTGCTATGTCGAGATGTGTGTTTGTGCCTTTAATTAATTTAGACTTTTTCAACAGTGGAGAGTATATCATCATTGTAGAACGATATTTTTCAATGTTGTTGTTTTGTGGGATTTCTCCCATCATGTGATCGCCTAAAATGACATAAATTGTATTCTGATGTTCATCCTTTTTTTCTTGTTCATTAAAGAACCATTTTAGGGCATCGTCTGTGTAAAGAAATGTTGCGAGTTCAGAAGTGTATTTATGGTGTTTATCTTTAACGTTTTTCGGCGCATCTGATTTTAATATAATGTTTTTAACTTTGCTGTGGTAGTGTTCGTGGTTTTCAATGATGTAAGGATAGTGCATTGAAAGTGTTAAGTAGACATCTAAAAATGGAGCGTCTGATTTACGATTTTTTGATTTATCTACGACACTTTTAAGGAAAGGTTGATCAGGAATGCCAAAAGGGATAGAGTCTGGGTTCGCTATTAAGTCTGCGTCTTTATATTTAAATCCTTTACGGTCGAGAATGTTTTTAGATCCTTGATTATCCATAAATAAATCCATGTAATCGAATTTTGTATCTCCACCATAATGAAAATAACCTTCATAACCATTGTCAAATAACCATGTTGCAAGTGTTTCATTGTTAGGGTAACCAATGCTGTTGTTGGTAAAGCCTGCTTTCCCGTGAGGTAAACTACCTAATATACTTGGTAGTGCAGCAAAGGAACGTTCAGAAGTTGCAAGTGAATTATCAAAATACAATGAATATTCTGCCAATGAATCCAGGAAAGGAGTGTAGCTAATTTCGTCTGCATTTGGGCCGCTAAATGAAGATGAAAGACTTTCGATGATTAAAAAAACAATGTTTGGGGGGGTCTCTTTTAGTTTGAAATAGGGACCGAGAGGATTTTCTTTATCATTCGGATGGTATAATGGGTACTCTAGATTCTTTAAGTTTGGGTTTGTGTTTTTTTGATAGAAATGTATGTTGTGTGCTTCAAAGGGAATTGTTTTTGTTTTTTTATGATTAATCAAGGAACGAACGAAATAAATGGTTTTGTTTTTTGTCAATGCTTTAAAACTACCATTCTCTATGTTGATTTCTAAATTTAGAAAAATGGAGATAATTCCTGTTGTAAGTAAAATATATCGCCACAATCCTTCTTTTTTAATGTGTATATATTTTGTGCATACAAAGTAGATGATGATTGGGAGTGGAAGAGCTAAGTAATACCATCTAAATATAAAATAATGATCTAAAATGATATTGGCCTGATCAAATGAGAATTGAAAAATTGATTTTCCTAACGGTTCTAATGTAATTGCAAAATAAAATAATGAAATCAATTCAACTGTAAGAAACGTAGAGTATATGAAGTGTGTGAAAATGCGAACAATTCTTTGATTTTTGATTAAATAGAATTCAGGGAAAAGTAAGAGGCTGAAAAACCCAACAGCTAAAATAGAGTTGATGACGCCGTACATCCATGTAAGCCAGGCGTCTTCTATATAGTGTTTGTTGAGAACGATTAGAAAGCCAAGACTCCAAGTAGTAAGTAAAGAGATCAGTAGTGAAGTAGAATATGTTGTAAGCCGTTTAATAAATTGTATGTTATATATGTTTGCGTAAAACTACAAAATTCTTCTAAATAACTTGAATAAAAAAAGGAGGGATAGCCCCTCCTTTTAGAATTATATTTGAATGTTTATTACCAAATGATTTCATAAGGCAAGCGTGCTTGGATACCTGTCATTTGTTCAATTTGCTGTATACGTTTATACATTTGGAACATTTCCATCGGAATCGAAGACTCTTTTGTTTTGTTGTCTTCTTCATCTTCGTTGAGGCTTTCAATAACATGTTGCCAAGCTTCTTTGACTATTTTAGGATAGTATCTAATTACTGATTTTTCAACTCCTGCTTCTTTGGCTGCGTAGGCAATAGCATCTTGGATCCCTCCGAGTGTATCTACTAATCCGACGTTTAAAGCATCCTTACCTGTCCATACACGACCTCTTGCTACTCTGTTTACCTGTTCCATAGTCATTCCGCGACCTTCGACAACCTTGTTCAGAAACTCTGAGTAAATAAAGTCTACTTCACTTTGAATAACTTTAAATTCACTTGGAGATAATTTTCTATTGGTTGATAAAACAGCGTGTTTGTTGGTGCTTACTCTGTCGAATGTTAAGCCTAACTTATTTTCCAGTGTAGCTCCTGTGTAAGGGATAACTCCGAAAACACCTATAGAACCTGTGATTGTCGTTTCTTGCGCAAATATTTTGTGTGCCGGTGCTGCAATATAGTATCCACCCGAAGCTGCAACATCACCCATTGAAACAATTACCTTCTTTTCTTGATTGGCCAGTTTAACTTCTCTCCAAATCTCATCACTTGCTAAAGCACTACCTCCTGGAGAGTTAATTCTGAATACAATTGTTTTAATGTCATCATCTTCTCTTGCCTCTCGTAAAAGTTTTGTGATTTTGGAGCTTGACAGTCCTTCTCCTTCCACTACCACTGCTCCTTCAGCGATGATTACAGCGATGTTTCCTTTTTTGGTATGTGCAATGTTTTGTTGTTCTGAGAATTTGTTTTTAGCATATTTTTCAAAACTCTTTAAGTTGAGGTCATCAACTTTTTCAATGCCAACTTTTTCTGCGATTAATTGAATTATCTCATCGCGGTATTTAACATCATCAATTAATTTGTGTTCTACGGCTTGTTGAACACGTCTAACCAAACTGCTGTCTGCAATCATTTCTAATTCTTGCATTGTAAGGTTTTTGTCTTCACTGATTCCTGTTTTTACTGCTGTCCAAATATTATTCATATAAGTTTCCAACTGCAATCGACTTGAGTCACTCATTTCTGTTAAGAAGTATGGCTCAACAGCACTTTTGAAGTCATTGTTAGAACCACGAATCACTTGCATTTCAAGGTCTATTTTATCAAACAGTCCTTTGTAGAACATTAGTTCAGCTCCAAGTCCAAGAAATTCGAACATTGAAGAGTGAAACCCATAATTTTCACTTGCAGCAGATGCAATGTAGTATTGTTTTAAGCTAACTGCTTCTCCGCTGTGGTAGGCCACAACAAATTTTCCAGATTCTTCCTCGAATTTTTTTATTGCATTTCGAATTTCAGTTGCAGTAGAGTATCCACAATACGCTCTTTTTAATTCAATGAATACGCCTTCAATTCGATCGTCTTTGGCTGCTTTTTCAAATCCATAAAGTAAATCAGCAAGTCCAACTTGATTAACCATACCAAAGTTGCTGAAACTAATGTCGTTTCTGCTCATTTCTGCAATCTCATCATTGAGTTCTAAATGCAAAACAGTTTTATTTTGAACTGAATATATTGGTTTAGCGTTAAAAAGTGAACCGATTAATCCTGCGAATAGCATGAAGAATCCGATAAGAAGAACAATTCCTGAAATAAGGCTTGGCCAAAATATGCGCCAGAAGGATACTTTTTTGTTTGTCATAATTTACTTTAATTTGTAGTGAGAAAATAGTTGCTTGTATAGTGTAAGCTCATAAGCTTTATGATATACAGTTGAATAAAATTACACAAACAAATTAGTTGTGGTTGGGAATAGTTATAAAAGGATTAGATAATGTTTGATAGGCAAATAAATCTTATAAGATGAAAGAAAATAGAAGGGTGGTATTAAGCCTGGGGAGTAATATTGAAAATAGACAAGGCTTTTTAGAAACAGCAATTAAAGAATTAGAGTCTGTTTTTAATTCTAAAATTAGTCAATCACAAATTTATGAAACAGCACCATGGGGATTTGAATCGGATGTACCATTTTTGAATTGTTGTGTGAGTTTTTATTCATCTTGTAATCCTAAAGAGGTGTTGTTGGCTACAAAAAAGATAGAAAAAGACCTTGGAAGAGTTAAAAAAAGCCAAATTAACGAATATAAATCAAGGGTAATTGATATCGATATTTTGTATGTTGGAGACGCAGTTGTGGAGACTGCTGAGTTGACCATTCCTCACCCTTTGATTTACACTAGAATGTTTGTGTTGGCGCCACTTGTGGAGCTTTGTGATTCACTTGTAGATCCTGTTAAAAAACAGACCGTTTTGCAGTTATTTAGGCAGTGTAACGATGAAAATGACGTGATATTGTATAAGAATTAGAGATTAACAAATAACTTTTTAGTTAAAACTTCTTTTAAGTGGTCGAAAAAATTATTATTATTGCAAACATAACACTGAAAGAAAATAATTATTATGATAATGAAAATAAAAGGAATCAAGAGTTTAGCATTCGTTGCAGCAGCTGGATTAATGACAACCAGTTGTGATCTTCTAAAGGATGTAGATTATACTGTAACCCCAGATCCATTGGAAATGCACGGTGATAGTGTAAGAGTGAAAATCGATGTTACTATCCCAGAAAAAGGAATTAATAAAAAAGCTTACGCTGAAATTACTCCTATGGTTGGTACTCATGCTTTAAAGTCAATTACTTTAGTAGGTGAGAAAGCAACTGCAAATGGTACGGTGATTCCTCATAAACCAGGAGGTAAAGTTGTTTATGAAGATGTTATTGCATACTCTCCAGATATGGAGGTTTCTGAATTGACAGTTACTGGAACAATTTATAAAAAAGGAAAAGAAAAAGGAGAAGTTGAAGAAGCGAAAATTGCTGATGCAACAATCATTACGCCTTTATTAGTAAATAAAGATTTTAGAGCAATTATCGCTTCAGATAAATTTGAGCGTGTTACGCAAGAAAAACAAATTGCAGAAATTAATTACCTAAAAGGAAGCCCTGTTGTTCGTCCAGCTGAAAAAGTGGATAAAGACATGAAAGAGCTTGAGGCATTCTTAACAAGAGCTCAAACTAATCCTAAGATTGAAATCAAAGGAGTGAAAATTGAAGCTTTTGCATCTATTGAAGGTGAAGAAGACCGTAACAATACACTTTCTCAAGATCGTTCAGAGTCTGCTAAAAAAGCAACTATGGAGATTGCAGGTAAAAGAAAAGTGGCTAACGAAATGGCACAAGAAGACGGAAACTACTCAACAGTTGGTAGAGGTGAGGATTACGAAGGATTCAAAAAATCTTTAATTGCTTCTAATATGGATAAAGGTGATAAAGACCGTATTTTAAGAATATTAGAAATGCAACACACTTCAGCTGCTCGTGAGCAAGCAATTCGTGACCTGAGCACATACTTGTACTTAGATAAAAACATCTTCCCAGCACAACGTCGTGCAGAGATCGTTGTTAATTACGAAATGACTGGATATTCTGATGAAGAGTTAACAGCATTGTCTAAATCTAATATCGATACATTAAACGTTGAAGAAATTCTTTTCACAGCTACTTTAACTGATGACTTGAATGAGAAATTACGTTTGTACAAAGAAGCTGAGCGTTTATACCCAGAAGATTACCGTACGTCAAATAACGTTGGATCTGTTTACTACATGCAAAACAAATTGACAGAAGCAAAAGCACAATTTGATAAAGCAAATGGAATTCAAGAAAACCCAGTTTCTAAAAACAACCTAGCAGCAATTGCAGGAGTTAATGGTGACCGTCAAAAAGCAAAAGATCTTTTAGTTGAAGCTAAAGGTGCTGGTGATGAGGTTTCTTATAACCAAGGTATTTTAGATATCCAAGATGGTAACTATGATGACGCAATCTCTAACTTCGGTGGAGAAGCGACATACAATAAAGCTTTAGCTCAATTATTAAATAAAGATGAAGCAGCAGCTAAGTCTACAATTGATGATTCAGTTGATTCTGAAACTGCAAGAGGTTTCTACCTTAAAGCAATCATTGGAGCACGTCAAGATAAATTAGATGTAATCGTTTCTAACCTTAAGAGTGCACTTGCAAAAGACGCTTCTCTTAAAGATAAAGCATCTAAAGACCGTGAGTTCGTTAAATATTTAGATAACGCTTCATTCGGAGCAGTAATTAAATAATTAAGATTTATATTCTTTCTAAAAGGGTTAGTCATTGGACTAACCCTTTTTTTTATTTCTTAGTATTTCATGTTTTAATTTAACTTTTTAATTTCTGATAGAATACATTGAATGTATATCTTTGCACCGAAAAAAATATACTGAAGTATTGAAACGCTGGATGAAATAATAAATATACGTGCAAGAGAACATTTGTTTTATGTTTGTTTTCTGGCCGCACCCTTGTGGTTAATTTGGATATCCTTTGATTATATTTTTGCGTACAATTTATTTCACACCTTTTTGTGGTTTAGGGTCGGGGGAAGTTTGCTTTCTCTATTTATCCTTCTGAGCATTAAAAAGAAGTGGTTTTCTTTGCCCTTGCTCCAAACATTTATGTTTTTGTATTACAACGCTGCGATAGCTTATATGCTGATTTTGGTAGATGAGGATGTGTTAGATATCTATTTCCAAGGTTACGCTATGGTGATGATTGTCATATTTTTCATCCTTATTCTTAGTCAAATAGAGCTTATTCTTTTTACTGCCATAACAACCCTGTCGTTTACATTTGTTTTGGTTTTTAATCCTGCAGAAATCACTTATATTTTTGGACATGGGGGATATGTTTTTCTTACCATTCTATTGATGATGATTGCTATTGGGGCCTTAAGGTATAAAGGAGCTTTGAGCGATGCCAGTTTAGCTGCAAGAATTCAGAAAGCAAAAGAAATAGAAGGGTTAAACATTTCTTTGGAAGCATCTGTGAAAGAAAAAGAAATACTATTGCAAGAAGTTCACCATAGGGTCAAGAATAATCTCCAAATCATATCAAGTATACTGAGTCTTCAAAACTCTTTTGTGAAAGATCATGGAACCAAAGAGATTCTTAAAGAAAGCATCGCACGAATTCAAAGTATGTCTGTTATTCATGAGACCCTTTATAGGTCTAACAACTTTGCATCGATTAACTTCTCTGATTATATTTTGGGGTTAACTGAGG
>Ga0079223_10000040_pt1 | contig 37652 bp, 30 predicted proteins | sample Stecom2011_FD_75072 | JGI IMG/M metagenome (GOLD analysis project Ga0079223, IMG submission 75072) | Agricultural soil microbial communities from Utah to study Nitrogen management - Steer compost 2011 | ecosystem: Environmental > Terrestrial > Soil > Agricultural land | place: USA: Utah...
GAATTGGCTGAATTTGTTGAAGAGGAGCTGAAGGGGTTGGAAGAGAAGTAATCCAACTGCGAAGCAAAGAAAAGAAGTGGTTTCTAATAATGAAACCTACAGGCAACAATCTCTAATTCACTATTGTTAAAAGAATATACAAGTCTGTGCTCACTATCAATTCTTCTTGACCAATAACCTTGTAAATCATGTTTCAATTGCTCTGGATTACCAATACCTTCATAGGGCTCTCGAAGAATCGCCTTAATCAAAACGTTAATTCTTTTTAGTTTCTTTTTATCAGTATATTGCCAATGTAAATAATCTTTCCACGCTGTTTTTGTCCAGACAATTCTCATTCCTCAATTAGTTTATGTTCTTCTGATTTCCCACTTTTAGCTTCTAAAACAGACTCCATTAGGACATCTCTATTCCTACCTGATAGTAAATAAGCTGTTTCTTTCAGAGAATTGTACTCTTCCAAAGAAATTAGAACTAAATCCTTATTGTCTTTTCTTTTAATAATTAATTCTTGGACATCATCAGTCACCATGTCCATCCATTTTTTTAAGTTGACTCTTAATTCGGTATAATTTACTACTCTCATCTTTTTTTATCAAATATACGCAATTAAGTACTGAAATCAGTACTTAGTGTTTTTATAATGATAACTCTTCATTAAAAAGCACAATTTCTGCTTCGTACTCTATTCTCTCGAAATCCTCTTTATCAATCCATTTGTTTGAAGTGACAATTTCCATGGTGTTTTCTCCTGTTTTCTTGTGGCTCCAAATGACTTTTTCAGCATCGGTAAAAGCTACCTCTCCTGAAACTTGATCTTCAAAAAGTCTATGAATTAAATTACCATCATTCAATCCTCCACACAAAGCTTTGATCAGGATTTCTTTGGTCATTTCAGCATCTAAATCAACGCCTTCAAAAGTTGCTTTAATTACTGTCGCTTCTGTATCAGGAAACTTTCCATTGTATGCTTTACGTAAAAACTGATTGATATTATAGAGATCAAAGTGCAATGCAGGTTCTGCATATTGCTCGGCGACTTTTTCAATCAACATTTCGTGCGCTATATTTTGGATTTGACCTTCATTTAACTTATCACTCAATTTATAAGTCAAGACAATCTCTGCTGCTTCTGCCGGTTCAAAATCTGAAATAGCCATGAATAAAAACTCCATCACTTCAGCGTCTTTTAGTTTTTCAGCATCGGGAAAATCAAACTCCTTTAGCAGATTTTTATATTCTTCATTATTCCAATAAAAATCAAGTTCATTTACAGTTTTCACTTCTTCTATCTTTACTCTTATTTTCATGTAATTTGAAATTTTATTTAATGAAAGTCAAAATGCAGTTCAATGCGTGTTACATTTATCTGGATTGATCTAATCCTATAACTTAATGAAATTATGAGCCTTTAGATAATTTTGACCGCCAAAAGATGTTATAATTGCGTGAGAAATCACTTACAGTATATAAGTATATCTTGTAAAAGACTGCAGTGCAAAAGAAAGATTAGTAAAAAGTAAAGAGAATCTAAGCCTTAAGTTCAACTTGTATTTGAACTTCGTATTTCCTTTCTTTAATTTACAAAGTAATGTTCATCGTGATTTTGTAGGTTAAATTATCTGCTACATATGGTGTTGCGTAATTTCCGTATCTGTAGAAAACTCCAATTCCTACACCTACCACACCCGAAATCACTACGTTATTTACAAATACACCCGACTCGGTATACCCTTTAGAGTAATCTTTAAAATCAATGTTTTTGTGATTCAGTCTGTCATTCATTACACCCATTCCTAAAGCTGTATGGATTCCGAATTCAGGCTTAGTCCATGTTTCACTCGTTTTAATTGGAAGAAAATTGAATCGAATAAAGAGATCTGAGTTAGTGGAACTATAAAACTCTCCTGGCAACATTGTTTCAAAAGAATTGTCGATTGATAAATTCCAGTTCCCACCAGTTCCTATAGATGCTTGTTGATAGGATAAAGGTGTGTTACGAAGTGTTGAACCTGATGATGATAAGATTTTCAAAAACCCAACTCCTCGAATGGAAACATCTTGATAGACTTCTAAATTAAATCGGTAATAATCATAATCACTTTCAAACAATCCTTTAATTCCTTTCGCTGCCTTTAACTTTATGCGTGGAAACTTTGTTCCTCTCGAGATTCTTAAATCACCTAACTGCATAACCCTTTCTCTGATGTTCCAAACAAGCTCTATTGCAGTTTCAGCTTGGTCAAAAGACGTTGATGTAGATAAAACCGAAGGATCTGTCGAAGAAAATGAATAGTCATCCGTAAACCATCTTCTTTGATAGTTCGCAATAAGTTTGATTTGAATATTTGATTTTATTCTACCTGATAAAATAACTTCTCCTAAGCGTTCTCTATCCATTTGATTCACATAAAACCCAGAGTAAAGTGCTGATTTGGTAAGGTCGAAATTGTCATCATGAAAGACTGTACCTCCTCTTTCAGCAACATCTTCTTGGTATCTCAGTTTGAGGTTTAACCCTAAAGGTTTATAAATTCTAATCGTTGAATACCCTCCCCACTTCCACTCTTTATCTCTAAATCCGTAAGCAAAATATCCTCCAACGCTAACTACTTTATTTACCTTTTTACTGGTTTCCAGTCCCAATCCCAGTCTGTATCCTTCGTGTAAATTAAAATCCATGATTCGTTTTAATGGAATGTTTATCCTCCCTAAAGGAATCTTACCATTTAGTAATTCAGCAGCCAATTCTAATCTGTATTCTAGCTTGTTGGCTTGAGAAATTGAATCTACTTGTATGTAAGTCAGCGAGTCCTTTGTATCAAACTCGACTGCCCTTGATAAGACTAACTCATTTTGATTTTCTAAAGCATCATCCTCCACAGAAACTTCGACATTATTGAACTTCTTTTTTACATCAATATCAAACATTACATTTTTAGTATACATGCTGTTTTTAAACATAAGGCCTGTTCCTGTATCATCAAATGTAATTCCACTTAACGAGATAGTTGCACTTAATTTTGAGGGAAACCATTTTCGATTATTCATAAATGTATACTCTTGAACAATTCGTGGAGTGAAAGTAGATTCTTCAGCAGGTTCAGCAATCACTTTTTCAATTGCCCAGTTGTTTGTATTAACGTGTAAAAAGCCCTTTAAACCAGAGAACGTTTTATTTATTCTCGGTTGAAATCGAATTATAAATGTGGAGTCATTACCTCTGACAATAGTATCTTGTAAGATGAATAAATACCGCCTCAGACTTCCTTGGGCAATTGGATTAATATATGCTTCACCTAAAATTTCAAATTGACTATCGTAGAAAGAAAAGCTCTGCATTTGATTTCCTATCGTAGCATACAAAGGGTTTTCAAATCCAGAAGTTCTGTACGATGTTATTACATCCTCATTGTATGCCGGTGGACTAAAAACTTTCTTTCCAACCGTTTCAGAAAGAAAAATATGCCGTTTCTCCATCGTTTCTTTCATCTTTTTCCCGGATTCGGAAATACCTGCAGTGTCTAACACTAAAATCTCATCATTGGTTACAATCAGTTTATTGTAATATTCACTAGAGAAAGATAGGTTCTTCATTGGATGATTTTCCGACCGTTTATCAATGGCATTTTGTATAATTCGATGCGCTGGATTTATACCCGGTAAAATAACAACTTCATCGAAGGATTGTACGTCTGGTTTAAGCGTAATTTCATCTGTTTTATTTAAATAAGAAGTCGTGTAGCTTGTATCCTTATATCCATAAAACCGTAATTCTATAGAATTTATTTTAGATAAGTCGAGGGTTAGTATACCATCAATATCTGAAAGAGAAACTTCGCCATTATTGTCTATAACCTTTACAAATGGAAGTTCTAATTTGGTATCAAAATCAACGATTTTAAATTGTTTTTGCGCATATAATACGTGCGTCAATGAAACAATGATTAGCAGTAGAATTAATTTCATGTTAAAGCAAAGATATAAAATGGTTGAAATAAAAGGCATTAATTCCGCCGAAGAAGAATAGTAAAAAACTGAAGGAGAGAATAATTAAACTAAATTGAAATGTCTTTAGGCTTAAAAGAAAATATATTGATGAGTTATTTCGAATTTATTTCGGCTCAATCATCATTCGAATATTAGTTCACATCTTTCGAATTTTCAATAATACGTAGCCAATTGCAATCATTTAACTACATGCCCCTTCGTTTCTCAAAGAATAACCCTATTTTTATTCTTTCAATCAAATAGACAAAATGAAAATAGAAGACATCGATAACATTACACTAAAATATTTAGACATTGATGATTATCAAGAGTTAAAAGAGGTAATGCAGTCTGCTTATCCAACAATGGGAACATATTGGAAAGAAGGACATATTGAAAAGCTATTGTCGATTTTTCCTGAAGGACAAGTTGTTGTAAAAATCAATGGAGAATTAGCTGGCTGTGCACTTTCAATAATCGTTGATTATGATTTATATGATGATGCCCACACCTATTCAGATATAACAGCCAACGAAACGTTTACTTCTCACCATCCAGACGGAGATGTTTTGTATGGTATTGATGTTTTTATTAAACCAGAATACCGTGGTTTAAGATTAGGAAGACGCCTGTACGACTATCGAAAAGAATTAACAGAGAAGTTAAATTTAAAAGGAATCGCATTTGGTGGTAGAATTCCGAATTATCACAAATTCCAAGACACATTATCTCCTAAGGAGTATATTGATAAAGTAAAGAACAAAGAAATAGACGATTCTGTTTTGAATTTTCAGATTTCAAATGATTTTTATCCCACCAGAGTCCTTAAAAACTATTTAAAAGGAGACATTGACTCTAATGAATACGCTGTTTTATTAGAATGGCGAAATATTTATTACGAGAAACCTTCAAAAAAGGCCACATCCAATAAACGGGTGGTTCGTTTGGGATTAATTCAATGGCAAATGCGACCTTATAAAGACATGGATGCTTTACTCGAACAATCTGAATTTTTTATTAGCTCTTTAGCTGGCTATCATTCGGATTTCGCGCTATTCCCTGAGTTATTTAACGCTCCGTTAATGGGAAATGATAATCATTTATCTGAATCAGATGCGATTCGTTCGTTGGCTGAATACACAGAAGAAATTGTAGAGAAATTTACGGGCTTTGCCATCTCTTACAACATTAATATTATTGCAGGAAGTATGCCTGAAGTCATCGATGGTGTATTGTATAATGTAGGATACTTATGTCGAAGAGACGGAACTACTGAACGCTATGAAAAAATTCATATTACTCCCAACGAAGTGAAGTATTGGGGAATGCAAGGAGGCGATAAAATTGAGGTTTTCGATACAGATTGTGGGAAAATTGGAGTTTTGGTTTGTTACGACTCTGAATTTCCAGAATTGAGTAGATTATTGGCTGATCAAGGAATGGATATATTATTTGTGCCGTTCTTGACGGATACTCAAAACGGATATTCACGTGTGCGTCATTGTTCTCAAGCCAGGGCAATCGAAAATGAATGCTATGTTGCCATTGCAGGAAGTGTAGGAAACTTACCCAACGTTCATAATATGGACATTCAATATGCACAATCGATGGTATTTACTCCGTGTGACTTTGCATTTCCAACAAATGGAGTAAAAGCAGAAGCTACGCCAAATTCGGAAATGATTGTAATTGCCGATGTGGATTTAGACCTCCTAAGTGAACTTAATGAATTTGGAAGTGTTCGAAACTTAAAGGACAGGCGAACAGATTTGTTTGAACTCAAACAAAAGCCTTTAAAAAACAAGTAGAAAAGAATTGATATATGTTGAAATTTTTTAAAGATTACCAATACGAAGTCATCTATATACTTGTCGTTATTGCGATAGTACTTACCCTTCGTATTTTGACCACCTTCATTCAAAAAAGAACGGTAAAAAGGAGTGCTGATAAGTACAATTATAAAACCGATGGAACTTCCTATACAGTTAGGAAAATTCTCAATATTCTGTGGACACTATTGGGTGCAATAGCCATTGTATTGCTTTTTGTTTCAGGTGAGATACATCAAATCTTAATGGACAACGCGAAGTACATAGTTTACTGTACTATTGTTGCAATTGCTACAGTGATTTTCGCTTCGACTACCAACAGATGGTTTAAATGGAAAGTTTCTAAAAAGAATAAAACCCATGATGATCCAACGAGTTTAAAGTTCCTACGTTACATTGCGATTGGAGCAATTTATACGATAGGTGGATTGTTAATTCTTTTAGTACTCCCTGGATTTAGAGGAGTTGCTCAAACTGTATTAGGAGGTGCTGGAGTTATTGCAGTTATAGCAGGTATAGCTTCTCAAGAAGCATTAGGGAATATCGTAAGCGGTCTCTTTATTGTTTCTTTTAAACCATTTAAAATTGGGGATACCATTAAATTAGAAGGAGGAATGGCAGGGAAAGTAAAGGACATTACGTTGAGGCACACCATTATTCAAAATTTTGAAAATCGGATGATTGTTATCCCTAACTCGGTAATTAATAAGGAAAAGCTCATCAATTATGACTCTATAGATCAACGCGTATGCGAGCGCTTAGAGATCAGTATCTCTTATGATAGCGATATCGATTTGGCGAAAAAAATTCTTAAAGAAGAGTGTGAAAATCATCCATTGGTAATTGACAAGCGTACAGCTAAAGAAGTAAAAGCAGAAGTTCCAAAAGTAAAAGTTGTGGTTATTGATTTAGCTGATTCTGCTGTAATCCTGAGGGCTTATGCATGGGCTGCAAATTCGAGCAACGGATACACAGTACGTTTTGATGCTTTAGAAAGTATCAAAAAGAGATTTGACAGAGAGGGAATAGTTATTCCTTTTCCACATCAAACGATATACATTAAAAAACCATTCGACAAAGAAGATGATGCTCTTTAGATATAGTTTATTTATACTTTTATTGGTCGGTTTATCAGCCTGTAAAGTTGGTCGTTTCATTTCATATAATGTAGCCAATATTACGGACCATAAAATTTTTCCGAGTCACTCAATAGACAAGGGTGATTCTACATTTTATTTTTTGGAAGGAACAGAAATAAAGCTCGACTCTATTGAGTTTGATGATCAACTATTGGATTTCGATGATTTTTTAAAAAAACAAAAGTCTGTTGCTTTTTTAGTGATTAAAAATGACACACTACTGTATGAAAGGTACTTTAGCAATTATGACAAGGAGTCTATAGTCGCTTCATTCTCTATGGCAAAGTCTGTAACTTCAATTCTAATAGGGATTGCTATTGATGAAGGATTGATTCTATCTGTTGATGAACCAGTAACAAAATACATTCCTGAATTAGCTCCAAACGGCTTTGATAAAGTCACCATCAAACATTTGCTTCAAATGACTTCTGGCTTGGATTACAATGAAGGCTATTTCAATCCTTTTGGGGATGTTGCTACCTTTTATTACGGCACTAAATTGAGAAAAGAAATTCCTAAAATGAAGTTGAAGCATGAACCAGGAACTAAATTCGAATACTTAAGTGGAAACACACAGATTTTAGGTTTGGTTCTAGAACGCGCTCTAAAAGAACAAACCATCTCTGATTACCTTGAAGAGAAGCTGTGGATTCCTTTAGAAATGGAATATGACGCAAGTTGGAGTATAGATAGAAAAACAGATGGAATCGAAAAAACTTTTTGTTGTCTGAATGCACGTGCAAGAGACTTCGCTAAACTAGGACGCTTATACCTCAACAATGGAAATTGGAACGGAGAGCAAATCGTTTCAGAAGAATGGGTAAGGGAATCTACAAAAGTAGATCGATCAGAAGGAAGTCAGCGCTATTACCAATACCAATGGTGGCTGCCTTCAGATAAAGGAGATTTTATGGCTCAGGGAATCTTAGGCCAGTACATTTATGTTTATCCTGAAAAAGACCTCATCATCGTTAGGTTAGGGAAAAAAGAAGGAAAAGCAAGCTGGTGGAAGGTTTTAACTGGACTTGGTGAAGAGTTTTAAGACAGTATTAAGCAAGAGTAGTGAGTAGTGAGGTGAAATTAACTTAACAGGACTCTTTATAACAAGTTTTCTATCACATTATTGTGGCTTCGAGAGTTTCAGCCACCAATAATGCGATAGAAAAACATATTTCTTAATTAAAAAGTTCGATAGCGGGCTTTTTAATTAAGAAAATATTATAGTTTCTTTACGAACTGAGTAAGAATAACAATCTGCTGTCCATCTACTCTTCCTTCAATATGATCTGCATTTTCATGATCTAAAGAAATACGTCTTACTGCAGTTCCTCTTTTTGCAATCATGCTTGAACCTTTTACTGGAAGATCTTTGATTAAAACAACAGAGTCTCCTTGTTCAAGTACTACTCCATTACTGTCTTTATGAACGATTTTATCTTCTGATTCTTCTTCAGATGTAGCTCCTTCTTTTGCCCATGCTAAAGTTTCGTCTTCAAGATAAATCATGTCCAGTAAATCTGCTGGCCAACCTTCATCACGCAATTGATTGAGCATTCTCCAAGCGACAACCTTTACTGCTGGAACTTCGCTCCACATACTATCATTTAAGCATCTCCAGTGGTTTGCTTCAACTTTTGTTTCATCATTGAGTTGCGTATTGCAATTCTCGCATATTAAAATTGAATTTTCTTCGCTTTCTGAATCTCTTGGAAGAACAGTGTAAACTGTCAAATTATTTGTCGAAGTACACAATTCACATTGATTGTTACTTCTTTCTTGAAGTTTTTCTTGAATCATTTTTGAGTAATTTTTAAAAGTACAAAGTTAATCTAATATTAGATATGAAGAAAGTATGCTTTACAGGTTATGCTTTCAAATGCGATTAGGGGAATGACGAAGAAATGCGCGGAGAAAATGAAGGGGTAATAAACCTTCTAATGTGTTTGGAAATATCAATCAACAAAAAACGACTAACCCAATTACGGATTAGTCGTTCATAATATTTCGAATTCAATTCTATTCAATTCTTAATCCAATGTCCATTACATAAGGAACAGATTCTTCTTGTGTAGCATTGCACACTTTAAAAACATACTCTCCTTTGATTGGGAAAGGTTTCGAATCAAAACGCAACCTACTTTCAACCAAGGTACCTGAAACTCGACCAATCCAAGATCCATCTGGTCTTGCTAATGGAATTTGTTGCGCCACCTTTGAAGTGGTGCCATCAGGTGCTGTAACCATAATATAAATCCAAAGGTTATCATACAAGTAGCCTGTTGTTGTTCGAAGAGAAAGTATGAAGTCTCGGTTAATTACCGAGTCCTGAACATCTACTTTGAAAACAGCAGTATCTTCTTTGTCCCAAGTTTTGTCATCAAAACTATATACCTGATCGTAAAATGCCGTGTCTCCACAACTTTGCAGAAAAGCAAACATTCCAAACACAGCAATAAAAGAAATTAATTTAATCGCTCTTTTCATTGTTATCTTTCCCTTTATTGGTTGGCTTTTTATCGTCAACTTGTTTACGTGGCGGTCGTTTCTTCGCTGGCCTAGGTTTTTTATCAACCTCTTTTGGTTTTTTATCTTTAGAATTACCTGGAGCTACTGGCTTCGTATCAGCCTTTACATCAGTTGGTTTTCCTTTCGCGTTTGGATTCTTTCTTGCCGGTCGCTTCCCTTTTGGTTTGGGTTTGTTTCCAGCTGCTTTTAAATCATTAGACTTACTGTTGTCTTTCGCTTTTGGTGGACGTGGCGCTTTTGCTGCTCTTGGAGTTGATTCTTTAGTTTCTCCTCCTGCTTTTGCAGCTGGTTTACGCTTTGGATTTTTTCGCTTTTTACCTTTAGTAAACTTCTTATCAAAACGACTTAAATCATCTTGACCAAGAATATCTGCATAATCCGGAGTTTTTGAATCAACAGTTGATTCATCAAAATCTTTCAAGTCGTCAGGATTATTCTTCTCCTTGTTTAAAGCGATAATTTCCTTAACACGTTCTGGTGAAAGTGCAACCAATCCAGGTCCAGACTTATCATCTGTTTGGTGCAAGTACCACATCAAACGTTTAAAAACATCAGTTTTTATATGAATTCCAGAACCTTTTTTAGTGTACAACTTAATTTCTGTTGAAGGAAAGTCTTTCAACTCATCAATATACATGTCTAGTTCATAATTCAAACAACATTTCAGTTTACCACATTGTCCTGCAAGTTTCTGAGGATTCAAAGAGAGTTGTTGATATCTTGCTGCACTTGTACTTACAGTACGGAAGTCTGTTAACCAAGTTGAACAACATAGCTCACGACCACATGAACCAATACCTCCTAATCGTGCAGACTCTTGTCTGGCACCGATTTGTCTCATTTCAATTCGCACACGGAAATTATCCGCCATGTCTTTAATTAGCTGACGGAAATCTACACGGCCATTGGCAGTATAATAGAAAGTAGCTTTTGATCCATCTCCTTGGAATTCTACATCAGATATTTTCATATCCAATTTTAATTGAATTGCCATTTCACGAGACTTATGCATCACGCTTTCTTCATTTTTACGTGAAGCCACCCATTTATCAATATCCTCTTGTAAAGCATGACGAATAATCTTTCGTGCTTCATGAGCTTTAAAGTTTGGTGCTTTTTTTTGAAGCTGTATTCTAGAGAGTTCTCCAACAACCGAAACGACCCCGACATCATAGCCTGGGCTTGCTTCCACAGCTACAACGTCGCCAACATTCAAATCTAGTCCTTTTAAATTTCTAAAAAAAGACTTTCGACTGTTCTTAAATCGTATCTCAACTATATCAAATTGACTCTTTCCGTTGGGTAACTGCATATTTGCTAACCAATCGAAAACGCCAAGTTTATTGCATCCTCCAGAACTACAGGTTCCGTTATTTTTGCATCCGCGAGGAGTACCTCCTCCAGTGCCACAACTTGAACATCCCATAGTTATATTTTTCTCAAAAATAACAAATATCGAGGACAACAACGAATAAAGTAAATGATTTGTATAGACGATTTAAAATACACCCGTACAATCATTAATTATCATAAAAATCATTTTTGATTTCGTGGATGAAAACTAGTAATCGCCTCCCTGATATAGGATTGATCCAAATGTGTATAAATTTCTGTGGTAGTGATGGATTCATGCCCTAACATTTCTTGAATAGCTCTTAAATTTGCGCCTCCTTCAATTAAATGAGTTGCGAAAGAATGGCGAAAAGTATGCGGACTTACTTTTTTCTTTAAGCCAATGGCCAGTGCTAAATTCTTAACAATGGTAAAAATCATTACCCTTGTAAGTTGTCTTCCCCTCCGATTTAGAAACACAAAATCCTCATGACCTTTTTGAACATTCATGTGATTCCGAGTTCCAGAAACATAAATATTTATTTCTTTTTCAACGGATGGACTTACTGGAACTAAGCGCTCTTTATTTCCTTTTCCGATGACCCGAATAAAGCCTTGATTAAAAAATATATTAGAAAATTTTAAATTAATGAGTTCACTTACACGCAATCCACAACTATAGAGTGTCTCCAGCATCGCTTTATTGCGGTGACCTTCTGGCTTACTTAAATCGATGGCCGCCAACATAGCATCTACTTCCTCAATGCTTAAAAAAACAGGCAACTTCATTCCTACCTGGGGCATTTCTAATAAACTGCTTGGATCTTCATCTCTCGCTCCCTCTAAAACTAAAAAGTCGAAAAACTGCTTTACTCCACTGATCACACGTGCCTGAGAGCGAGCAGACAATCCCAAATCATATAAATCAGCAACAAAGTTTTTTAGTGTTTCCAATGTAACATCAGCGGGGCTTATAGATCGAGCAATACAAAACTCACTCAGCTTTTCCAAATCACTTTGGTAAGCGAAAATTGAATTTTCAGCCAAACCTCTTTCTATTTTGAGGTAATTCACAAAGTCTCTATTATATACTATCCATTGATTCACGTTCTAAAAATAATAAAATAAACACACTCTGTGATCACTTATTCTATGCATAGATTAGAGATTTTTACTAATATTGTAATACAAGTTTATTTGAATTCGACATCGCTATAAATAGAGTAAATTAATCATCATGGATATCTTAATCATTAACGGTCCCAATTTAAACCTTTTAGGAAAACGTCAACCTTCTATATATGGAAGTAAAAGTTTTGAAGAATACATTGAAGAAATCCAACAAGAGGGGGTTAACATCACTGTTTACCAAAGCAATGTAGAAGGAGAAATCATCAACACTTTACACAATTCAAAAACAGATGGAATTATATTAAATGCAGGTGGCTATACACATACATCTGTAGCAATTCGTGACGCAGTTGCTGCAATAGAAACACCTGTTGTTGAAGTTCATATCTCTAATATTTCGGCAAGAGAATCTTTTCGTCACGAAAGTCTTATTAGTCCTGTTGCAGTAGGCTGTATTTTTGGTTTTGGATTAACAGGATATGAATTAGCAATCGAATACTTTTTAAAAGCAAAGTAAATATTAGCTAAAAAATCTTTTATTTAAACCTTCGAACTTTGTGATGCGTTTAAAGAAATAAGCCCACAACAGAGAAGCTTTATAAAGGCCTGCCTTGTTGAATTGGGTACTTTCTTGCTGGATATTCTTGCGTTTTTTACGTAACGTTGGAATGTTTCTGAAATAAGTGTTGTGTGCTTTGACAATCGCGAAGATATGCTTGAAATCAAATCCTACAAGATATTTTCCTGCAGCAACTCCATCCAATATTAACCGATAAAACACTTTGCCAAAAAGCCATCCATCGTAATTCTTATGGATAGTATAGAGGCTATTCCTAAAGTTTAAGTAGGTTTTTCTGGGACTTTCATAATTTAAAGTTCCTCCTCCAACATGGTAAACTTTTGATGCAGGGACAACGTAAAACGAATGATTCATTTTTTTAGCACGCCAACAGAAATCAATCTCCTCCATGTGGGCGAAAAAATCTTCATCCAATCCATTCAGTTGATGATATACATCGGAACGAACAGCCATACATGCCCCAGTCGTCCAAAACACTTCCTTGTCGTTATCGTATTGGCCTAAATCTTCTTCAACTTCATCAAAAATCCTTCCACGACAAAATGGATAGAAGTTTTTATCTATAAATCCTCCACTTCCTCCAGCATGTTCAAAGTGGGTTTTCTTGTGGAATGCCAAAACCTTAGGTTGCACACCAGCAATAGCTGGATTAGTATTTAGCTTTTCAATTAATGGAACCAACCAGTTCTGGGTAACTTCAATATCTGAATTGATTAAAACATAATACTCAAAACGTCCTTTTAGCTGATTCAGGCCATCATTGTACCCTTTGGCAAAGCCACCATTACTTTCGTTTAATATTACTTCTACTTCAGGATGATTATCTCTTAAAAAGCTTAAACTTTCATCAGATGATTGATTGTCCACTACAACAATAGTAGCGTCAGCAGTAAATTCAATTAATGTGGGCAAAAATTGTTTTAAAAAGGAAAGTCCATTCCAATTTAAGATAACGACAGCAGTTTTCAAATGGAGAATATTTTCTTAATAACTATTGTAGTAAAGAGATGAGTTCCCACCGAAATGAGGTTTTGCTCCACCTGTAGGATCATCGAGGTCACTATCAGGTGTATTTCTCTTATTCAAGGCATATTTCCAACGGTAGTTTTGAATCTCACCAATCATATCACTGTGCAGCAAACGGTAATCATGACTTAAATTTGTTGGACTATAAAAGACAAATCTTTTATTAGAGTATTGCTTAATTTGATCATACTGCCAAATTTCATATGGATATTCAGCTGGAGATGAAGGTTGTTCTATGACACTACTTGGCGATCCATATTGAAGAAACACTCTACCCATATCTGTTTCAAAACCTACTTGGAAATTTGTTGAAAATAATTTCTGTACAACCTGAACTTGTGCTTTATACTTCATCCATTCTTCATACGCATTTTTCGCATCTACTTGCTTCCAATACGCTTGTAAATAACGATAATTCTGCTCCTTATCTCTCATTTTCAATAAGCTTATGATGTTTTTAACCTCGGCTTGTCTGGATATTGGAATCAAACTTGCAACATAATAACCAGTAGAGTCTTCATGTATGCTTTCTTGAAAAGCTGGGTCTAAAACTACAGATTCATAGGCCACTTCATTTATTTCCTCTGTATTGTTTCTATCAAAATCAAAAGAAGAGCGCGCTAAAACGAGTTTATCTCTATTGAGAACATTCAATTCAAGTGTATAAGCTCCTGTTGGCAATGCACTTATATCAACTAATTTTGAAACCGGTTGTATTTGCGATGTTTTATACCTATAATAACGAGTGTATTGCTCTAAATCGATATTGACATCTCTGCCTATTAATTTTTGCTCAACTACATACACTGAATCGTCAATTCCCTTATCGGTGTTGTACACCTCTAAATAATAGAGCATGTTTTCAATCTCTGTAGGATAATAATTCCCTAACATTGGAATAACATCATACCCAATCTTAGTGAAAATCGATTGTTCTTTAGGGTTTGGAGTAATGGACTCAGCCGCAGTAAAAGATGAAAGAGATAGTCCCAATGACAAATCTTCAATTTCAATTACCTTACTAACTGATAAAGCATCATTTTTTGAGTTGATATCTTTTATCACTAAATCATAATTGTACTTTCCAGGCTTTAATAAGTATTTTTGGATGTCATGAAAGTCATCAACAATACTGTCAATAACCTCTGGACTTTTAAGTAAATAACGATCTGCAGAAACAACTGTGTCGTTTTTCGAGAATACTTGACTAATTTCTAACTCTGCATAGGTAACATTATCCTTTGTTACATAATTTAAACTATGTCCAGTAAAATTGAGTTGGATTTCCAAATAGTTTCCACTTTCAGGAAGGTAATACTGACTTTCATTCAAATATGCTTTTAATCCCCTGTCTTGTCCGAAGCTAACTCCACACAAAATCATTGTCAGAATCAATACTATATTTTTCATTTTCATATTTTACTTAATAAAGTATAAAGTTAGGCAAATTTAAGGTTTTCAGCAAAAATCTAAGAGTTGTTGAGTATAATGTCACCTTAAACGAGTAAAAGAATTATACCCACTTCTTAAACACTCATTATCAATCAAAAGGAAAATAGTTTGAAAATAGTTTCACTTTTCACTTGTTATAAAATTATCTATTGTTACTTTTGTCGCTGTTCAAGGAGAAATGGCAGAGCGGTTGAATGCGGCGGTCTTGAAAACCGTTGAGGGTCATACCTCCGGGGGTTCGAATCCCTCTTTCTCCGCCACAATTACAAAACCCTGTGTTAGCAATGCTTACACAGGGTTTTTAATTTTCAGAAAGGTCAAAAATAGAATGTGAAGAAATTCGGGATCAAGACTAATTGTTGGGGATTAGGCATTCAAGTTACAATTCATATCATTTATAAGCATATAATCCCAGCGGGATGACATGTCATAGGGATGGAGGTGAGTCCATCCGTTAAACGATTATAATATGCACAATCTCAAAAATAAATAAAATCTATAGTAATTGCACGATTAAATGAAAGTAGCGCATAAGCGCACCTAGCTACTCAACTACTCTTAAAGAATAAATAATAGCTCGAATACGATTGATATCAAAGCTAGGTGACATGGTTGGAGGAGCATCAATGTATCCACTTATTGCTACAATAGTTTTACGGTAAGGATGTTTAAAGTGATAACTCCAAAAACGTCCGCCAGAAGGTTCAGCTTCACCCGTAAATTTAAAAAGACCTCGAAATTGATAACCTACCACATCACCGATGCGCAATTTTTCATACTCTGGAATTACTGCAGGATGATCTTGAGTTCCCATGTATACGCCTTTCATCTCATGTTTAGCATAATACTTAAGAATAGTATCGCGCATCATCATTAAATTATCTGGGTGCATTTGCCTTTCGTCTGTATATGGATATTGCCAAATCATTACTCCGCTTTGAACGAAGTTCACTTTCGATGTACTGTAATTACCAGTGGTTTTCATATCCATTTGACGCGTACGATCAGGAAATAAGATAATTGCATATTCATCACTAATCGATTCAAATCTAAAATTAGTAGGCAATGCCACATCAATTCCAAACTTCGATTGAAGCTTAGATCGAACATGATCATTTTTTTTAGGAGGATGGCGATAAAGTTCACGCTTCCACTCTTGACGATCGTAGATTTTAAAAAGATAATCAACTTCTTCAAGAATCAAATCATATAAATCGTTAATATCATGCGCCTTTAACTTAGTGTACAGTTGAGTACTTGCATAATAATTCTCATAAATGTGCATGGTTGGATTGCCCTTCTTCACTTTCTCGTCGATTTTTATATCGATAACATTACGTAAACGCGTGGATAGCTTTTTAAATTCTTGTGGAGACCGTTGAAAAATTTCGAAATAAGGTGTTGGCGGATAATATGGACGCATTGGAGCAGCAAATACAGAATCAAAAATATATGCAATTTCATCAGTATACTCGGTATTCTCAGCAACAACTATCAATCTACCAGGCTTACCCGTATATTGTGATTTAGAACCAGCATCAATGATTTCTCGACCTCCTTGATGAGAGATCTTCTCGACATTAACTTCATCTGTATTCTTTTCTTTTGGTGCTTCTTCATCTAAGCAAGAAAATAAAACCAAACAAGTTGTTATAAAAATGAGCCAATTTTTCATTCTGATCTTTTTATTTTTTCAAATTACAAAGATTATGCAAAAGAACCTTAACGAAGGAATGTCAATTTTTATTTAACACGAATTTTCTGTCCCACTTTCAAATCTCTGTAATTAATTCCAGGATTAAGCTTTTTAAGTTCGTCTACGCTAGTCCCTTTATCTTTAGCAATTACCCATAGGTTCTCTCCAGAACGAATCGTATGTATTGTTCCAGAAGTAGGTTCTTTATAGGGAACAAGAGTACTTTGTGCTTTAGGCTGTTCAACCTTTGGCTTAGGCGCTGTTCCAGAAGTGTAGATTGTCAGCTTTTGTCCAATTGCAAGCCGTGTTGAACGCATATTGTTCCAATCCATAACGTTCTTAACAGTTGTTCCATAACGATCAGCTATATGACCTAAAGTTTGTCCTGACTTAACATAATGGAAGGTAGTAGATTGATTGCTTGGAGCTATTTCTAATTTCTCAGGAGTTGATTGATAAATTAGTGAGTCCAAAACATATACACTGTCTTCCATTTCAATCCACTTTCCGACATAGGCAGTTGGTATTTTAATGCATTGTGCTGGAGATTTTTTAGGAATATAAGAAGTTTTAAATATTGGATTTAACGCCTTTATTTCTTCCACAGGCCATTTTATTAGAGAATCAATAACGTTCATATGTAAGCCTTTTGTTAAGCAAATTGTATCTACTTCAAAATCATAAACTTTGGCTTCACGCGTTCTAATATTATGTTCAGCATGATAGGTCATCATATATGACATGGCAATAAAGTTTGGCACATATCCTTGAGTTTCTCTGGGTAAGAAAGGTCTTATCTCCCAGTATGTCATTTTACCACCTGAGCGTCTAATTGCTTTGTTTACGTTTCCTGGTCCAGCATTATATGCTGCTAAAGCCATGTTCCAATCATCATACATGCTGTGTAACTTTTTCAGATACAAACATGCTGCTTCGGTTGCCATTTCAGGATCCATACGTTCATCGATATAGGAGTTTTGATCCAATCCGTAGTATTTCCCTGTACGGTACATAAACTGCCAAAGTCCAAGGGCACCAGCTCTTGACTTTACTTGAGGTCTTAATCCACTTTCAATAACAGACAGGTACTTCAATTCAAGCGGCATATTGTGTTTTGCCAACTTTTCCTCATACATGTTAAAGTAAAGCTTGGATCTTCCTAAAATAACACTTGTAAAGCCTCTTCTATTTTTAGTAAAAAACTTAATTACACTAACGACATCTTTATTGCAGTCCAAATGAAAAGGACTCATTTCATTCATTTCACTTAAACGTTGACAATAAACTGAATCATCAAACTCAGGAATATCTTTATCGTCATACCCTAAAGCTTTAATGATAGAATCTGTTTGCTTATCTGTTGAAGAGTATTCCATGTAATACTCTTCTAAGGTGTTTTCTATAACACGTAAAAACTGTTCGTATTGAATTACTTCAGAGGTGTCTTGATTGTTTTCATTTGCAACTTGAGCTAAAGCAGCAGTTCCAATAATGAAAATAAAACTGTGAAGAACTATTTGCTTTACGTATTTTATCATTTAGCTGAAATCCATTAAATAAGCTGAAGTATCCAGTAAATCCTTCTCTCCAAAGTGTTTTCCAATCAATTGCAAACCAAAAGGCATTCCGTTGCTGTGCTTCCCGATAGGAAGAGAAATAGCTGGATTACCTGTTAAATTAGCTTGTACAGTATAAATATCTTGTAAATACAATTGAATTGGGTCTTTTAGAGCATTCAATTCAAATGCGGTAGAAGGAGTTGTCGGTAAAAGGATAAAATCATTTTGTTTCAAAATCTCGTTTGTACGGTCTTGAATTAACCTTCTGACTTTTTGAGCTTTTGTATAATAAGCATCATAATAATCTTGTGACAACACAAAAGTTCCTGCCATAATACGGCGCTTTACTTCTGTTCCAAAACCTTCAGTTCGTGATTTTACATAAGTTTCTTCAACCCCTTGAGCTTCTCCACTTCTATATCCGAAATGTACTCCATCGAATCGAGAAAGATTTGAAGAAGCTTCGGCAGTAGTTAAAACATAGTAAGCAGGAACAACTTGTTCTAAATAAGAAAATGAAACCGGAATTAATTCGTGACCATCTGCACGTAAACAATTCACTAAGTCTTCTATTCTTGCTTTAATTTCTGGATCTATTCCTTCTGTATCTAAAGTTTCCTTTATGTATGCAATCTTTAATTTCCTTTTTAACGGTGTGATTTTTAATGAAGGCACTTCTCTTGAAGAAACTGTGCTATCATATTCATCCTTACCGGCCATAATCTCTGTTACCAAAGCTATATCTGCAACGTCATTTGCAATTGGACCAATCTGATCAAAGGAAGATGCATACGCAATTAATCCATAACGGCTTACTCTTCCGTAGGTAGGCTTAAAACCAATTGTACCAGTATAAGATGCTGGTTGACGAATCGATCCTCCTGTATCGCTTGCCAAAGCAACAGTACATAAATCAGCTGCTACAGCTGTTGAACTTCCTCCAGAGGAACCTCCAGGTACATAATCCTCATTCAATGCATTTTTTACTGGACCATAAGCTGAATTTTCGCTCGAACTCCTTATTGCAAATTCATCACAATTTAGGCGCCCAATAATTACAGCATCTTCGGCAAGTAAACGTTTAATTACAGTGGCTGAAAAGATAGATTCGAATCCTTCCAGAATTTTAGAAGCTGCCGATACTTTGTGTCCTTTATAACAGATGTTATCTTTTATTCCGATAATCATCCCAGCCAAACGACCAGCATTTCCGTTTTTAATTTTCTCGTCTACTTCCAATGCTTTCTCCATAGCAGATTCTTCAAACACTTCAAGAAACGCATTTAAACCTTTGCGTTCTTTAATGTTCTCCAAGTACTTCTGAAGAATATCTTGTACAGTCCGTCCTTTATCTAAGGCAGCTTTTATCTCAGTAAAAGTTTTATACATGAATAAGGGAGTTTAACCTATTTCTTGTTAATTTCTTTTTCATCACCACCTTCTTCCTCTTCAGGTTTGGTAGCGTCTTTAAATTCTTTCATTCCTTTTCCTAAACCTTTCATCAGTTCTGGAATTTTTTTCCCTCCAAAAAGAAGTAAAATAACTACCACAACGAGAACAACTTGCCAAGGACCAAACATTCCTAAAATCATTTTGCTTCAAATTTAATTTCCACAAAGTTACGTAATATTGTAGAAAACTAAGCGCATACGTGATAAACTTTATTAAGATTACATTTTATATGGGTATACTAAATAAAGTCTAACGATATTCAAACTATCGATTTGTTCTAAATTGCAAGGTTTTATCACAAGAATATTAACTTTGTTCACAAAGAAATAAATATGAAAATTGGAATAATAGGAGGAGGTGCTGCCGGGTTTTTCGCCGCAATTCAAGCCAAAGAAAACCATCCTGAAAGCAGTGTCGTCATTCTCGAGAAATCCAATAAACTATTGGCCAAGGTGAAAATATCTGGTGGAGGGAGGTGCAATGTAACCAATGCTTGTACATCAATATCAGAGTTAAGCAAGGCTTATCCACGTGGAGGAAAACAGCTAAAGAGATTGTTTCAAGACTTCAACACGGTTCACATTAAAGAATGGTTTGAATCACGAAACGTGCAGCTATACGCCCAAGATGACCAACGTGTTTTCCCTGTTTCTAATGATTCACAAACTATTATTGATTGTCTTATTAATGAAGTTGAAAAACTCGGAATAACAATTAAGACTGAAGCAACTGTTCGTAAAGTCGAGGAAGTAGCAGAAGGTTTAAATGTGTTTTTAGATGATGTTAACGCAATCCTTTTTAACAAAGTAATTGTTGCCTCTGGTGGAAGTCCAAAGAAAAGTGGACTGCAGTGGTTGGAGGATTTAGGGCATGAAATCATGTCTCCTGTTCCCAGTTTGTTTACTTTTAATATGCCCAAAGAGAAAGTAAAAACACTCATGGGTGTTGCTGTAGACAATGCAACAACAAGAGTTCAAGGAGAAAAACTGACGGCAAACGGTCCATTATTGATTACGCATTGGGGAATGAGTGGGCCATCAGTTTTGGTGCTTTCCTCCTTTGGTGCAAGGCTTTTGGCAAATAAAAACTATCAGTTTAATCTACAAGTTAATTGGTCAAATGAACAGAGCCAAGAAGTAGTGAAAGGAGCCATTGAGAACATCATTAAAGAGCATGGCCAAAAACAATTACAGAACATTCGTCCGTATGGTCTACCTACAAGATTATGGTTGTTTTTATTAGAAAAATCCGAGCTTACCATTGAACAGAAATGGGGTGAGATCGGAAAGAAAGGTTTACATAAAATTGTCGAAGTTCTCGCCAATGACATTTATGAAGTGAGTGGAAAAACAACTTTTAAAGAAGAGTTTGTAACGTGTGGTGGAGTGAGCTTAGGAAGTATAAATACCAAGACTTTAGAAAGCAAGTTTATTCAGGGATTATATTTTGCTGGAGAAGTGCTCGATATTGATGCAATTACTGGAGGATATAACTTTCAAGCGGCATGGACCACAGGTTTTATTGCTGGAAAGTTAGGGAAACAATAGCCGAAAAAGCAAAAAAGACGACCACATAGGATCGTCTTTTAAGTATTATATAAGTCTATTTATTTTACAAACGCTAACTTCTCTTTTCCTTGATTGTCTAAAAGTATCAGTTCACCATTTTCAATTTTATAAGCAACAACATGATGCATTGCATCTAAAAATAGTTTTGGAACTTCCATTTCATGACACATCATTTTAGTTGATGCAATTGGACCTAACAGCAGATCTGTGTTAGATATGCTTTCAATTGTAGCATTGAAACTGTTACAACCATCAACTCCGCCAACACGCATCTCCTTTAAATCAAAAACCATTTCTGGAGTAGATTCAGCATTAATTTCTTCTTCATCGATTCTGATGTTCTTCCACTCAACAACAAGTTCAGTGTTTAATTTAGAAGTATTTACTTTAATAAAACTTAAAATCTCTTTCCCACTTTTATCGTAAAAAGAAAGTACTTCATCTTTTACCTTGTAAGCCTCTGTTTCAGAAAGAATTTTGTTGTATTCATCTTCGATATTTTCGTTGTTACACGCTTTCAATGTCGCCAATCCTTGCTTAATCTGAATCTTCTTTGAAGTCAACCCTTCAATTTCTGCTGAATATAGATTACAACCTCCATTTCCAGAGATTCTCATTTCATTCAGGTCGAAATTCAAAGTAGGTAAAACGACCATTTTATTTAATGGACCTCCATTCATTGAAGCCAAAACCCAGTTGTCTTTTAAATGAACGCGAGGATCTTCTTTTTTGTCTAACTCTTTAACTAAAGTGTACTTTATTGAAGAAGCATCAGCAGGAACCTCCTTATTATCAACATCCTTTTTCATCACTTCAATTTTTTTCATGTACCCTTCTTCATACTCAAAGCCTTCGATATGAGAATAAAAATCCTGCCATTTTTCATCTTTAAGATCTTCTCCTTTAAAAACTTTTAAACACTCTGTTTTTCCGGCACCTGCATCACATTCTGTCTTGACACCTCCTACCCATAACACATCATTTTTTGATGTAGAACAAGATTGTAAAATCACTAATCCAGCTATAAATGATACTATACTTTTAAAATTCATCTTTACTTCTTTTAGTTTTTAATTTGGTGCCATACATGGCTTTGTTATGAGTAGGGTTGGCAAATTGTGCACCAAGCTATTTTTATAATTGTTATAAAATGTTAAGCACTTAGAAATTCGGTGTCAACGAATGTGTTTTAAAGAAGTCGTCTATATAATCAACTGCTTCTTTTTCATCATCTACCACTTTAAAAAGGTCTAAATCTTCCTTGTGGATATTCCCTTCAGCTAACATTGTATTTTTAATCCAATCGATAAGCCCTTGCCAATATGATGTACCAATGAAAACGATTGGTTTCCTTGCAATTTTCTTAGTTTGTATTAATGTCAAAGCTTCAAAGAGTTCATCTAAAGTTCCAAATCCTCCAGGCAAAACAACAAAAGCTTGTGAATACTTTACAAAAACCACTTTTCTAACAAAGAAATAGTCGAATTTCAAGTTAGAATCGATATCAATATACTGGTTACCACTTTGCTCGAAAGGCAAGTCGATATTTAACCCAATCGATTGTCCTCCTCCTTCTTGTGCACCTTTATTTCCAGCCTCCATAATCCCTGGACCACCGCCGGTAATCACACCATACCCACGTTCAGCAAGCATTCTGGAAATGTTTACTGCTTTTTGATAATAGTCATGATGCCCTTGCGTTCTTGCAGATCCAAAAACGGATACACTTGGTCCAATACGGGCCATACTTTCATAGCCTTGAACAAACTCAGCCATTATTTTAAAAATAGCCCAACTATCGTTTGATTTTATTTCATTCCAATTTTTCCCTGGTTTATGACTCATATTTTCTTTTTAATTCAGTTTTTAAATATTTTGCTGTAATCGAATCTTTAACTTTTTTCACAAGATTTTCAGGCGTTCCTTCTCCAACAATTCGACCACCTAATCTTCCTCCTTCTGGACCGACATCAATAATGTAATCGGCTACTTTCACAATGTCAAGATTGTGTTCAATAACCAAAACAGTATTTCCTTCCTCCACCAAACGGTTTAAAACATCGAGCAGCATTCTAATGTCTTCAAAATGTAGTCCTGTGGATGGTTCATCAAGAATATAAATTGTTTTCCCTGTACTTCTTTTTGAAAGTTCTGTAGACAATTTTATACGTTGTGCTTCTCCTCCCGAGACTGTAGTAGATGGCTGTCCAAGTTTAATGTAACCTAACCCAACAGAAAGTAGCGTAGACAATATACGATGAATCTTTGGTATCGGCTCGAAAAACTCAGTCGCTTTTTCAATGGTCATATCCAAAACATCATAAATAGACTTTCCTTTGTATCGCACTTCTAAGGTTTCTCGATTATAGCGCTTTCCTGCACATGTTTCGCACTCAACATAGACATCGGGTAAGAAATTCATTTCGATTTGCTTTAGCCCTCCTCCTTTACATGTTTCACAACGACCTCCTTTGACATTAAACGAAAAACGTCCAGGTTTATATCCTCTGATTTACGCTTCTGGTAATCCAGAAAACAAAGTGCGTATTTCATCAAACATTTTCGTGTATGTCGCAGGATTAGACCTTGGTGTTCGACCAATTGGATCTTGATTGATCTCAATTACTTTATCAATGAACTCCAATCCTTCTATTTTCTTATAAGGCAATGGTTCTTTTACTCCATTATAAATATGTGCATTCAGAATAGGATACAAAGTTTGATTCACCAAAGATGATTTACCACTTCCAGAGACTCCTGTAACGCATGTAAATGTTCCCAAAGGGATTTTTAAATCTACATTCTTAAGGTTATGTCCGGTGGCTCCTTTTAAAATCAACTTTTTACCATTCCCTTTTCGGCGTTCTTTCGGCGTTTCGATTAGTTTTTTATCAAATAAATATTGTGCAGTTAAAGAGTCGCTTTTTTTAAGTTCTTCCCATGTACATGCACTAACAATCTCACCTCCTCTTACTCCTGCACCTGGTCCTATATCGACAATAAAGTCAGCAGCCTCAATCATTTCTCTATCGTGTTCAACAACAATAACTGAGTTTCCGGCATCACGCAACTGCTTAAGCGACTCTATCAATCGTGTATTGTCTCTTTGGTGCAAACCAATACTTGGCTCATCCAAAACATACAGTACATTCATTAACTCCGAACCTATTTGAGTAGCTAAACGAATACGTTGCCCTTCTCCTCCAGAAAGTGTTCTTGCCGAACGGTTCAAAGTAAGATAATTCAACCCGACAGATAAAATAAACGAGAGGCGTGCAGTAATTTCTTTTAATATTTCCTTTCCAATGATTAATTCAGACTTGCTTAGCTTCTTAGGTAAAGCCTCAAAAAAGTGAGCCAATTCATCAATGTCCATCTGAACCAATTGTCCAATATGCTGTCCATCTATTTCAAAATGGTAAGCTTCTTTTTTCAATCGTGCGCCTTCACAAGTGGAACAGGTTTTTTTATTCATAAAAGACTGTGCCCAACGTGTAATCTTCGCTGATGTTTTCTCTTCAATGTGGCGGGTTAGAAAATCAATTATTCCTTCAAAAGAAGGAACGTTATTTCCCAATTCATTTCTCATTGCTTCTCGCCCATAAAGAATTGAAGTCAATAAATCGTCTGGAATATCTGACAAGGGAGTTTTTAAAGTAAAGCCTTCTGCTTCTAGAAACTGTTCTAACTCTTCAAAAATCCATGTGCGTTTATATTCTCCTAAAGGTGCTAAACCACCTTGTCTTATTGAAAGCTTTTTATCTGGTATAATCTTATCTAAATCTATCACCGAGATTTCTCCTAAGCCATTACATGTAGGACAAGCTCCATACGGTGAGTTAAAAGAAAACAGATTGGGCTCTGGATCAGGATAACTAATTCCAGAAGATGGACACATTAAGGTTCTGCTAAAGTGTCTTACCTCATCAGAATCAAATTTCATTAACATCATGGATTTCTCTCCAACCTCCATACTGGTTTCTACAGCTTTTCTAAGTCTTTTCTTATCCTTTTCGTCCACTTTTAGGCGATCGACTACCAATTCAATATCATGAACTTTATATCTATCTACCTTCATCCCTGGAGTAATGTCTACAATTTCTCCATCGACGCGCATTTTTGTAAATCCTTTTTTGAGCATTCGTTCAAAAAGCTCACGGTAATGTCCTTTTCTCCCCTTCACTAACGGAGCTAAAAACACGACTTTTTCTCCTCCGAAATCGTCAATAATCAAAGAAACAATTTGATCATCTGAATATTTCACCATTTCCTCTCCAGATATAAAAGAATAGGCTGTACCGATTCTTGCGAAGAGCAAACGCATAAAGTCATAGACTTCAGTAATTGTACCTACTGTAGAACGCGGGTTTTTAGAAACCGTTTTTTGTTCAATAGAGATCACAGGAGAAAGTCCATCAATCTTATCTACATCCGGTCTGTCCATTCCCGATAAAAACTGTCTTGCATATGCAGAAAACGTCTCTATATATCGGCGTTGTCCTTCTGCAAAGATAGTATCGAAAGCCAGGGATGACTTTCCACTTCCACTCAATCCTGTAAAAACAACCAATTGATTCCTTGGAATGGTTAAGTCTATATTTTTAAGGTTGTGCTCTTTGGCTCCAAAAATCTCTATTTGATCCTTCATATTTACACTCTCAAAATTTGGTCTCTTCAAAAACTCAAAAACACATTGTTTTCTTATAGACACTTTTATAAATAATTTTCAAATTGTTCTTCTTAACAAAGAGTTACAACAATCAATTATTTCAATCAGCATTCACTTCAATGGAACGATGATACTTATACATTAACCCTCAATGAGGCCAAATTGTTCATTATCTATCGGGATTTTAAATGAAAACATTTCTCCTTTTTTCACTTGAAAGTCTTTTCCTTTTATCCATGGATTTAGTCTTCTCAATATTTTAATCGATATGCCTTTTTCTTTTGACCATTCATAAAGGTTGGGGATAGATGAGTCGATAATTACTTCTTTTGTTAAATACTCAGGGTACATGCTTTCATTGTCTAAATAAAACCCATAATTCGCTGGGTTTTCAAAAACCAATTTAACGGCTAAAATTCTAAAAACATACCTTGCTGTTTCAGGGTTCAAGGATAAATCAAAATAACTCTTTACCTGTTGGCGTTTCAAGTTGTCTGCTATACCATAGACTCCGCGATTATATGCCGCTGCTGCCAAAACCCAAGAATCAAATTTACTGTATGCGTTTTTTAAATATTTACAAGCAGCACGGGTACTTTTTTCAACATGATAACGTTCATCCATCTGATGGTTAACAATCAAACCGTATTCTTTACCGGTAGCTTCCATAAATTGCCAAAAACCTTTGGCTCCTCTTGGACTTGTAACATTTTCTAAACCACTTTCTATTACAGCAATATATACAAGGTCTTCTGGCACCTTTTCGTCTTTAAATATTTCTTTAATTAAAGGCAGCCAACGATTGGATCGTTTCATCATTAATATGGTATTCGAATGCCAGAAATTATTAATAACCAATTCATTATCCATTCGTTCCTTTAAATCAACATCTTTAAATGAAATGAGCTCTCCTGCAAACAACATCTCCTTTGGTACTTTCGGAAGTACAAAATGATTTTCAATGTTTTCTTTAGTAAGAGAAATAACATTTTTAGAAACGGTATTTGCTTCACTTTCACCACATGATGAAAGCAGGACTAAAAAAGCTAAAAAAGCGAATACTTTATACATTGTCTACAGATAATTAAATACATCATCACTTTAACAGTTAATCTAATAATCAGAACATGAAAGTGTAATTGTGCATGAATGAACAAAAATAATGAAAACAAAAGTATTTAGAAGTTAATATCTGTTATTCCAACTTATTGCGCTTACTCTTTAGGAGCTTGGAATTTCAATGTATTGAGATAAAGCGGGATAAATATGATGAGGAAGAACACAAAGCCAAGAATAGAAAATAAGTAATATCCTTTTATGATTAAGAGACACAAAACTATTGCATACGCAAATGAAAAAGCACTAATCAACGAAAAAACCACCCAAACTTTAAAGTCAGAAAAGCCCCTGTATACTAAATGGTGAGTTGTATGGTCCTTGCCACCCAGCATTACGGAAACCCCTCTTCTTCTTCTGTTAATCACAACAGTTAAAGTATCTGCTACTGCAGGAGTAAATGCAGCAAGAATAAGAAAAACACTACTCCATGATGGTAATTCATAGGCAGCAGGTAGATTCCACAGTGCTTTTATTCCAAAAAAACTGACAAACAGCGCAATAAATTGACTTCCAGAATCTCCCATAAACATTTTTGCAGGATGTATATTGTAGAACAGAAATCCAAGTAGAGCGCCCATTTCTGCAATAATTAAAACAGTCCATAGAATATTACCAGGATCAGTAACTAATCCCAGAGCAACAAAGCAAGTCATTAAAATGAAAAAGGATACGGTTCCTGTAATTCCATCCATATTATCTAACATATTAAGGCTATTCATAACGGCAACAACCCAGACAATAGTAACTAATCCATCTAAAACTGAATGATGAAAAACATCAATTCCATTATTGGTGAAGACGAAAATCAACCCACATGCAATTTGTCCAAGAAGCTTTAGAAAAGGTTTTGTATTATAAGCATCGTCAGCAACGCCAATACCAAAAGCCAATGTAGCTGCACTTATTAGGCCGATAAACTCCACCTTCGAAAAGATATGTTCTTCAGTAAAGAGTGAAGCATAGAAAAGAGCAGCGACAATAAATGTAAAATACAGACTTATTCCTCCCAAAGAAGGTTTAGAGGTATTGCTCCACCTTACAACTACATCATTATTGTTGCGTATACCCAGATTTTTAGCAAAACTAAGTACGAACTTATTGATGATATAAGAAACAAGGAATGCTCCAACAAAAAAACAGATATACTCTAATAGATAGTGTGTTTGCAAAATCTTAATTTACTTCTAAAGTTTATTAAAAAGGTGACACAAAATTAATAAAATCTTCATAAAACTTATCCTTTTCAGAAAGTAATGGGCTCTTTACGCCCCAATCGACACCCAACTCATTATCATCCCATTGCAAGCCACCTTCACTCTCTTTATTATAGGTATTCGTGCACTTATAGCTAAAGATTGTATTGTCTTCTAAAGTCAAGAAACCATGGGCAAATCCCTCGGGAACATACAGTTGTTTTTTATTATCTTCTGAAAGGATTATTTTAAAATGCGCGCCATAAGTGGGAGAATTTTTTCTTAAATCTACAGCAACATCCAAAACACTTCCTTTAATTACCCTAACAAGTTTACCTTGAGCAAAAGGAGGTTTTTGAAAATGTAAACCCCGTAAAACTCCTTTGTGTGACATTGACTCGTTGTCTTGGATAAACACTGGAGGTTTTTCTATTACTTCCTTCCATGCATTCTCATTATAAGATTCAAAAAAATATCCTCTATCATCACCGAAAATGGTGGGCTCTATAACTATCAAATCCTTAATTCCCGTGTCAACTACCTTCACAATACAACTTTTTAAAAAATTAAATTACTCCGTATAATACCCTCCATAGTTATTCCCATAAGATGTTTTTTGGGAAACAACTCCATTTAAAACAACATTTATATGGGTAATTTCATCAATGGATGCAATTTCTTTTAATTTATCTACAAAATAACGTTTCGAATAGTTTGCTCTAAAAACGTAAATTGGAACATCGACTTTACTTAACAGTTGAATTCCGTCAGAAATTAGTCCAACAGGTGGATTATCAAATATAATTATATCATAATCCTCTTTAAACTTAATGAGCAATTCATCAAACCGATTTCCCAACAGAAGTTCTGAAGGATTAGGAGGAATTGGTCCTGCAGAAATATATTCTAAACCTTCAAGATTGGTTTTATTTATCACTTCTCCAACAGTACAGTGATTGGCCAGCAAATTACTCATCCCTTTTGTGTTCTCATGAGAAAAACCGAGGTGAATTTTAGGCTTTCGCATATCTAAGTCGACCACTAAAACTTTTTTACCAGACATTGCAATAATTCCTGCCAAGTTAAGCGCTAAGAAAGTTTTCCCTTCTCCTGAAATTGTGGATGTAATTGCAATTGTTTTTAAATCCTTTTTCACAAAAGATAGATTCGTTCGCAAGGTTCTAAATGACTCAGTAATTACTGACTTAGAAAAATCATTGACCACCAAAGTTGAGTTTAACATTTTGATGTTTCGCTTTGGCACTGAACCTAAAAGACTTATGTTTTTTGGCACTAAACTTTGCAAATCGGATATTTGGTTGATCTGATTAAATGTCAAATATCTTAACAAAAGTAAACCTAAGGATAGGCTAAATGATAAGAATAGTGAAGCTCCATAAACCATCTTTCTTATAGGGAAAACAGGTGTTGAAGATTGACTCGCGCTATTCAATATTTTATTATTAGACGTATATCCAGCATTTGAAATAGAATAAATGACTCTTTTCTCAGTCAATAATGAAAAGTACTTCTCATTTAACTCTTGAACATTTGTTAATCGAGCAAGTTCCATTTGTTTTTCTGGTAATTGAAAATACTTCTCTTCTTCCTTTCTTATATCTGCTTGAATTATTTTCAGCTTTTCTCTGCTTCTTTCAGATAAAGACATGATAATTTCATTGATACTTTCTTTTCGAATAAGGATTCGCTTTTCAAACTTTTTAATATTGTTGTTATCCTGAGTAACCTTATATGCTAAATCTTCTTTTTGCTCAATTAACTCATAAAGTTCTTTGATTTGGCTGTTCAAACTACCTTCATAAGAACGACCAATAATATCTGGCACTAATCTATAGACTTCTAGACTATTAGGGTCTCCTTTTAATTTTTTATCAACAATTGCCAAAACCCTTAACTCCTCTACAATTGCTCTCTCCTCAGTTCTTAGCTGACTTATTCTGTCTGCAATAGCTGTGCTTAAATGTTGGGGATTAGAAATATTTTCTCTCCTCTGAAAGTACATTACACTGTCTTTAGAATGTGCCAACTCTCTGTTTAAAGAATCCAATTGTATAGAAATAAAACCTAAGATATTCTCAGCACTTTGCTTTTTCAGATCTTCATCATATTCGAAAAAGCGTTTTGAAACTGCGCTCACAATATCTTGAGCAAGCATGGGGTTGTGACTTCGGTAACTTATTTCAACAGTTTTTGCACGTTGATCAATAGGATTCACAGAAAGGTTACCTACTAATTGTTGTGAAACAGTACTGAGTCTATTAAAAACAAAATACAATTGATTAACAGATGCATCTTTTTTAAACGCCTCCCAATCTTCAATGTTTATTTTGATTTTAAAAAGTGAAGTTTCTAACACCTTATTTGGAGCTCCCCTAAATTGATGGTGCTTGTTTTTGTGGGTGAAGTTTATTACTAATTGATCTTCAGTTGTCGTCAAATAAAAAGGAACATCACACAATGAGGAATCTTTCAGCTGTATAGGTGTGACTTCAAAATTGGCTTGTTTGTAACGTTTTTCAGTTAAAAACTCTCCTTTAGCATATTGTGAAACTTTGAGTGGTAAATCTGAAATCGCCTTTTGAAAAAGAAGTTGCGATCGGAGTAACTCTATTTCTTTTGCAATAGAACCATCCTGTCGAATATCTTTAAAATCTAAAATATCAGCTCCTTGGTTTTCGCTATTGATTTGAATTAGCGTTCTCGACTCATAAATGGGTTTCGTATATCTTAAATACAAATAAGCCCCAGTTGAAAATAATATAAATATGAGTAAACACCAATACCAATTTCTTCGAACAACAAGTTTCAGAACTTCAACATCAAAGCTTGTATTTACAAATATTTTCTTTTGGTGAGCCTTCATTATTTTAAAGCAATAATTACTGAAACAATCAAAATCGCAGATGAAATTAAAGAAACAATTGTGTTACTTCTTTCATAAATTCACGTGAAAGCTGTTTTGTAGGTTCCACATAAATATAATCGTTTGATTGAACAATCATGTCTGCATACTTAAGCCCATCCAGTGTACTTAAATCAATTTGATAAACTTCACGTCCTTCTTTTGTCTGGCGCATGACTTTTACTTTTTTCGATCTCCCCCTCTCTGTAATTCCTCCAGCCAAAGCTATTGCTTCCATTAAGGTTGTGTTATTATTGGTAATGGGAACTACTTTAGCGTCACCTCCCGACCCAGGGAATACAATTACGCGTCGATTAGTTACTTCTACTTGGATATAGGGATCAATATAATTTACAGCATACAATTCACTTAATTTCTCTTGTGCTTCAATGATAGTCAGTCCCGCAATGTCCACTAATCCTAAGGTGGGCAAATTGGCTTTTCCATCGTTTCTCACCAAGTATTCAATTTGTTTATTTGTTTGCAGCTGCTGGGTTCCTCCTTCCCCGGTGTTAATTCCAGAGCCGATATCTATAATTCTTTTTCCTCCTTCAACATACATTAAAAAAGATATTTTATCATCCGGTGCTAAACGATAAGCATCAGAAGGAGAAATTGGAATATCATCAACCAAAACATCTTTATCAGTAGTTCTAAACATGATGTGACTATTGACGCCACATGAGCTCAAGACAATTAAAATCCCTAAAAAAAGTAAAAATACTATGTTTTTTTTCATTCCTTCAACAGCGATTTATAATAGCTACTCATGTCTTTGACTAAGCGGTGGTAGCTGTATTTATCCATTACGTTCTGTTCCCCAAAAATAGAGAAACTTTTACGTAAAGACTTATCTTCTACCAATAAACGCAGTTTATCAATATAAGTTTCAATATTTTCTCTTTTAATCACAAAGCCAGCTTTTCCATCTTCAAGAATATCACGAACCCCTCCAACATCAGTAGAAACAACTGGCAATCCTGCTGCTTGCGCTTCGATTATACTAACTGGTGTACCTTCATTTTTAGAGGTCAAACAAATTATATCCATTCCTTGATCAAAAGAAGCAATATCCAATATCCAGGAGGTCATCAAAATAGTATCTGGGTATTCGGCATTAATTAAGGCTGCTTTTTGCTGAATGATTGTTTTTTCAGAACCATCTCCAACGATAAAAACTCGAATTGGAGTCTGGGTTTTTTTAAGTAATCCACGAATTACATTTAAAAAGTAATCATGATCTTTTACTGGCGCTAAACGTCCAATAATAGCAATTGAAATCTCATTTTCTTTAAGGTTGTAACGTGCTCGGACTTCCTTCCTATTCCTCTCCTTATCATGAGTGAACTTTTCTAAATCAAAACCTAGAGGAATTACTTGCACTTTTGTTTTGGGCGCGATTTTATGAATTTCTGCTAACTCATTCTTTTGCAAATCACTGATGGCTATAATTCCTGTCGATCTCTTTGCTAAATAACGCTCAATTTGTTTAAACAGCTGGGTTTTAATAGTTCCGAAATAAGAATGAAAAACATGTCCATGAAACGTATGAACGATCACCGGTATTTTCAAAGAAATAGCTGCAGCACGACCCAAGAACCCAGCTTTTGAGGCGTGTGTATGCACAATATCTGGTTGAATTTCTTGAAGGATTCTTTTGATTTTCTTATAAGCTTTTAAATCATTAGATAAACTTAAGTTTCTCTGAATATCTGGAATTACAATTGCTTCGATTCCATACTCCTCTAGAATATGCAAAGAATCCTTTTCTCCTTCATCAGGTACCCCGCCAATAAGTGTTGTCTCAAATTCATCACCCAAAAACTTGGTTAAAAAGGTGGCATTAAAAGTAGGTCCACCAATGTTAAAACGATTAATTATTCTTACAACTTTTATTTTCCTGTCCATCTTTCATACCAGTTTTGAAAGACAATAAAAGCCCACATTGTGATTGTAGATTCTTCTTGATCGCCTTGATTAAACTCCTCTTTAAGTTGTTTCGTTCCTTCATACGAAAACAAGTTTTGCTGAGTTAAAAAAGCTTTTTCAAACCAATTTTCTTTAACTACAGATTCCCAAATGCTATTGATCCAATCGTGCAAAGGAATTTCAAATCCTTTTTTAGACCGCGAAAAAACTTCGCTTGGAAGAACATCATGAAAAGCATCTCTTAATATCCTTTTTCCGTTCTTTCCTTGTAGTTTATATTCATCAGGAAGACCATTTACAAAATCAACCAGTTCTCTATCTAAGAAAGGTGCTCGAACTTCCAAAGCATGTCGCATACTCATTAAATCAACTTTCTTCAACATGTCATTGGGGAGAATGAACTCCTGATCCATCTTTAAGAAATCATTTAATTCATTCTTTCCTGTTGCTATTTTGCTTTTATATTCTGAAGTGTAAAGCAACAAACTTTCTCGGCGCTTTTTCGTAATAAAAGAAGCCAGCATCCAGTATGAATTCGGCCATTTCTCTTGAAGTAAAAGTCCGAACTTCTTCATTTGTCTGACCCGGTTGGATATTTTATTACCCCTGCTTCCTTCAGGAAGTTGTTTAGCCAACTTTGCAGCTATTTTTAGTAAAACACCAGGTCTTTTGCTTCTTTGATAAGCTTTATGTTTATTACATCCTGCAAATAACTCATCAGCTCCATCTCCCGAAAGACACACCGTTACTTTTTCTTTGGCCGATCGTGAAAGGAAGTACATTGCCACAGCACTTGAATCTGCAAATGGTTCATCAAAAGAATTGAGGACATCTTGAAAAGACTCCATCACCACTTCTTTCTCCAATTGTATGGGATGATGCGTGGAACCGATATGTTCGGCTACTTTTTTAGCATATTCAGATTCGTCTAAAAAGTCATTTCCTTTAAAACCAATTGAAAACGTATTGATAGATGTTTTAAAGTCTGCTGTGATTTGAGAAACAATAGAGCTATCTACTCCACCACTTAAAAAAGTTCCTATTGGAACATCAGCATTAAGTCTTTTAATTACTGCGTTTTCTAGTTTGTTTTTAACCTCCTGGACAGCTTCGTGATAGGGCAACTCAACTTTCTCAGCATCATAAACAGAGTAATACTTCACAATATCAATAGCATCTCCTCTTACTTTTAAATAATGTCCAGGCAAAAGTTTATGCACACCTATCAGAATAGTCTCTGGAGCTGGAATATACGTAAACTGAAAATAGGCATTTAAAGCAAATGTATTGATCTCCCAACTGTTCAACAAATGTTTAAATGCGGATAGTTCAGAAGCGAAAATCACTTCTTCTTCCTGAATTGAGAATAAAAGTGGCTTAATCCCTAAGTGATCTCTTACCAGTAGTAGATTATCTTCTTGCATATCATAAAATGCAAAAGCAAAACAACCATCCAAGACATCTATTCCCTTTTCTCCATTTTGAATGAGGTGATAAGGCAAAACTTCAGTGTCAGAAGAAGTACTAAAAAGAACTCCTTTTTTCAATAATGAGTTTTTTAATTCAGGATAATTATAAATTTCGCCATTAAAAACGATTGCATAACGTCCAGTAATGTCATACAGCGGTTGATTCGATCTTTCTTGCAAGTCGATTATCGCTAAACGGTTATGGCCCAGGACAGTTCTTCCAAAAATGGAGGCTTCAGTATTGTCTGGACCACGGTGATGTTGCCGAGCTAAACCCTGTTCCACACGGTTTTGGTCCGATTTTTTCGGTATTCCATAATAATTCTTCAATCCAACTATGCCGCACACAATATTTTATCGATTTTTATACAAAATTTTAATTCTCGCCATGAAGATAATAGTTGTTGTTACATTCTACTTGTTTTTTACCACTTTATCCATCGCTCAAGTTGGAAACAATGTAATTCAACAAGCTATAAATAATTTTTCTGGTAGTGCAGAATTAGAAAGTGCTGCCATCAGCTTTATGGCTTACGACTTGGACAGTAATATTGTTTTAGCAGAGCAGAACCCTAAATCATCTCTACCTCCTGCTTCGGTGGTTAAGTTATTTACTACTGCTGCTGCTATAGAAGCTTTAGGGAAAGATTATCGTCCGAAAACAGAAATTTACTACACTGGAGCAATTGATTCTCTTGGTGTTTTATATGGCGATATTGTTATTCGTGGATTGGGTGATCCATCAATAGGAAGTAGGTTTTTCCATGAAAGAGAAGAGGTAGATACATTTTTAAATACGTGGACTGATTTTATCGTTAAAAAAGGCATAAAAAAAATTCATGGAAGGGTACTTGCTGACGGTTCAGCATTTGGATACAATGGCGCTCCTGATGGATGGTCATGGTCAGATATGGGGAATTATTATGGTGCTGGAGCGAGTGCTTGCGCGGTTTATGATAACATGACTTATTTACACTTCTCCACACCCAACCAATTGAATGTAAAAACACATTTAGACTCTATGACACCACCAATTCCTGGACTAAAATTAGACAATCAAGTAACAACTTACAATTCAAGTAGCGACAATGCCTATATTTACGGAACTCCTTTTTCTTACCAGCGTTTTGCCATTGGGAAATTACCCAGAAACAAATCAAATTTCGAAGTAAAAGCAAGTGTTCCCGATCCTGAATTGCTTTTGGCCCAAGTGTTTCAAAACAGCCTGATAAAAGCAAAAATAGAAGTGGTTTTTCCTGCCATCGGATGGCGAACAATTATAAGTGAAATAGATACCGTTTTAAATTACAAAAACATGCAATTGTTATTTATCAATGAAGGACAATCTGTTGAGGAATTAGCGTATTGGACAAATATGCGAAGTGTAAACTTTTTTGCTGAGCAGTTGATGTGTTTGGTTGCTTTTGAAAAAACTGGAAATGGAGGAACTAAAGAAAGTGCAAAGTTTATGAATGAATACTGGGAGCCAAGACTTGGATTGAAAGTTTTTCAAACAGACGGAAGTGGTTTATCAAGAAACAATGGGTTTAGTGCTAATCATTTCATTCAACTTTTAAAATACATGAAGGCCTCCAAAAACTTTGAAGATTTTGAAGCTTCCTTGCCTGTTGCTGGAGAAAGTGGGACTTTGCGTGGTATTTGCAGAGGGCAAGCTGCACACGGTAGGGTTAAAGCCAAAAGTGGAACGATGAACAGAATAAAATCCTACGCTGGTTATGTCCAAACCAAAAGTGGGAGAAATATTGCGTTTGCATTTATTGTCAACAATGCAGATTTAACGAATTACCAAATCACAAAACGCATGGAGACAGTTTTCAATGCGATGGCTAACTATTAATTCTTACTTTCGTTCAAGACAATGACAACAATACACACCCAAATAACGCAATGGAGCGATGGACTTTTAGCTCCCAATCAAAATGATGTATTGTTGACTTTGATTCCAGATAAAAATGCTTTTCCAATTGCTGAATTCTACAAAGAAGAGGGTGTTTTTTCAGTAGAAGAAAATGCATTCTTAAAAAAATGTTTTACGCAACACCAGCAGCACATTAAAGAAACGGGTTCTCCGATTTTTGGAATTGCACAAAACAAAGTCGTTTTTGATATAGAAGGAACGAATTATCAAATGCCATTTATTTTAGCTGATGCTACAATTAAAAAGAACCGATTCAATGAAACTTTTGAGATTGAACAAATAGAAGATTTTTATATCAATCCTTTATTATTAAAGGTTTTAAATCTGGAGTCTTTATCAGAAGACACTGCAGAAGCAATTGAAGAATTGCAAAAGTTAGGTTTAACAGTAGAACTTGAAAGCGGAGTTTGGATTGCTAATTTTCATCCGCATCGTTTTGTACTTCATAAAGAATTAAATGCTGTTTTAGAAGCACCTCATTTGAGTGAATCCTTAAAAAGCCTATTTGGAGAAGAAAGTAAGCATGAACAATTGGAAATTTCAGAACATTTTTTATTCTCTGCAGATGAAAGTCAGCTTGAAGCAATAGAAAAAGTCAAAGACAACAATTTAGTTATTCAAGGTCCTCCTGGAACAGGGAAATCTCAAGTCATTGCAAACCTGATAGGGAAAGCCTTAGGAAGCAATAAAAACACATTGCTTGTCGCTGAAAAGTCAGTTGCACTTCAAGTAATTTTTGATCAGTTAAAAAAGAAAAAGCTTCATCATTTTTGTGTACTTTATCACCATGAATTAAAATCAAAACAGTTTGTCCATTCGCTCCACAATACATGGAAGTATTTAGAAAAACTACCTAAAAAACACGTTTCTATTGGACAACAGTCAGAAATGCTTCAGCAAAGTTTGGATTTAACTTTAGACCGATTGCGTCAAACAGATTTAATTGGTGGACTTTCATTTACAGCGTTTAAAAAACACCTTACCCTTGTTGATAAATCAGTTTATTTAACAGAAAAACCAAGTGTTCAACAATGGAATCGAGACAAAGAAATTTTATTAGAATTAGATAGAAACAACTTCCCCATTTTTGGCAGCTGGCTGAAATTAAAAACTGAGCAACATTCGATCAAA
>Ga0079223_10000041_pt1 | contig 37454 bp, 24 predicted proteins | sample Stecom2011_FD_75072 | JGI IMG/M metagenome (GOLD analysis project Ga0079223, IMG submission 75072) | Agricultural soil microbial communities from Utah to study Nitrogen management - Steer compost 2011 | ecosystem: Environmental > Terrestrial > Soil > Agricultural land | place: USA: Utah...
AAATTTCTCTCTGTGTTTGGCGAGATTTATCAGCCAGACAATAAGAGCTGAGAAATAAAAGATTAGAAAGCTGTTGTAATCAGCGAACCACAACACTCTGAACGGAAGATAGATAAAGAATCCGATGATGAAGATAGTGGCGATAAAATAGAAGGGTGATGACATCTTTAGTTTGCCAAACCTTCTCTTCTGCTGTTCGCTAAAGTTCGTCAATTCGGGATGAGTTACTACATTTCTGATTGGTGAATAGCGAATTTTTCCCGGTAGCTCAGTCATTAGGGAGAGAGCCTGTTTGTCGTCTCCAGAGCTCTCTTTACCGGTTCGATAATATCCGCCTGCTTTCAGAAATGGTTCTCTGGCAATACCAAGGTTTCTACCACTGCAGCTAAATGGAATATTAAGACCGATTGTTGCTGCATACGAACCTGCGGTAGCTAACTGGATAAACCTTCTCAAAGAAAAACTAAGCTTATGAAGAAAAGATGCTTCTCGAAGTAATCCAGAATAATCTTCCGGTGCATAGCCCACGAGCATTAATGTCTTCTCGTCCCAGTATGCTGAAGTGTCCTTTAACCAATTCCTGCTCATCAGACAATCGGCATCTGTAAGCAGGAATATCTCATTATGAGCCATCTCCAGTGCCTTCTGCAAACCTTGCTTCTTGCCTGATAGTTCCTTTTCTTCTTCACTGATTTTTACAACCTTCACATTGGTCCTTCCCATGGCAAAATCCTCGAAGAGCTCCGCAGTTCTATCTGTTGAACAATCATCAATAAGAAAAAGTTCATACGATTCTTTCGGATAATCTAACTTGCCGAGTGTTTCCAGGGTTAAAGGCAACACCTTTTCTTCATTACGGGCTATGATGGCAACAGAAATGGTTCGTTGCTTCGTCTCTCTCCCTTTTCTATTGAGAATAATACCTGCACCGCCAAGCAGTAAAGTGAGAGAGAAGCAAATTATTACGAAACTCACAGATCAGCCTTTTCTTTAATATCTCGCCTGATAACCGAACACCAGGGTTTTACGCCAGCTCTCATTATCCTGCCGCCGAAACTCTATTCCGGCTCTCATTCTATGATGTGCTAGTATATGCCAGAACAGAACAGTTCTACTCAACCATCTGTCAGTAGTCTCCCCTTCCAACCACTTTGCCGTATCAGAAGGGCGATCTTCATAGTTGATAGAGAAAGAATTCCCCACACTACCTTGCTTTGTAAAGGACACAAATTGATTCAGTGTCAGAGAGGGAATTAGAGGAAAGACTATCTCTCCAGCAGTCTGAATCAGGTTACTTCCTTCCGGGAAGCCAAGACCGATACCATCGTGTGAGAAGGGTGTAGCAATTGTTTTATGAGTATACATCCATGGCCTGACCGCTGTGAACTCCAGAGTAGTCCGCACCGCTTCATTCTGGTGATAGAGCAATCCTTCAGCAAAGAGTAAAGAGCCCCCACCTTGCAGGGCGTATTTATTTCCCCACCAGTCACTGAAGATCTCCTTTTTCCTCAATTCACCGATAATCAGACTGCCATAGAGGGTAGCAAAGTCCCTGTATCTCCAGCTCGCTCCTGCATACATCTGGACATTATCCCTGTCTTGAAGATTGTGTTCGGTAATCCTGTAGAAGATATGAGGTAACAGATAACTCGGATCGATACCACGATTGGCATAGATAACCTGTTCCCCGAAATAGAGATCAAGTTGCGGTAACGGCATGTAATTAATTTGACGGAGAACCAGATACTTATCCTGATAATCGTAATCTTCAGCCGGTTCTATGACATCCGGGATCAAAGTAGCATGCAAGAAAGAGAGTCTTAGTTTTCCAAAAGTGATCTCACTGCTGAAATACCCATAATCATTGACTGCATCATTGAGAATTGTGCTGCCACCTATATTGTCCCCAATCAGATGAGTTCCTCTTCCGAGTGATACATTACCGAAATCAAAGAGATAACTCAAGCGACCATAGATCTTATTCAGGTTGGTATAGGTAGTTTCCGGATTCTGATGCGTCTTAAAGAACCCTTTGATAAGCGGGGAATTGGCTTCAGCATAATCAAGATCTCCCTGGAAGCGACCTGCCCACCATTCTCCCCAGAATACTAAACGATTATAAATATTCCCTCTTACCTGAACACCACGATAGAGATGGATATACTGTTCTTCAAAATCGCTTTGATAATCAACTCCAGCCATCAGACTGGCTTGTAACCTCCCCGATATGGATCTATCAACTACAGAATAATCGAGAAAAGAGTTTCTCACCTCCCTAACAGTCAGAAAGTCGTTGAGTGCGTTTTGAAAACTTCTATAGTTCAGAAATGCAAATCCAAAATAACTTTTTTCGAATTCCTCTCTTTTGATCATTCTGTCTCCATCAGGTTCATCCTGAAGGATGAAGAGAGAGGAAGTATTTCTGATATCAGGGCTCAAGAAACTCAGCCTGAAATATTCACCAGCTTCTTCCGGAACAGTAGCAAGGACAAAAGCTGGAAAGAGGATCACGATAGCTAATGTCAATAAGAGTAGATATTTACTCATGTTTCCTCGTCTTGAATAATTGATAAAAAAACTGTTCACTGTTCTGCTCTCCACATAATGAGGTTCAGAGACCATCTCTCTGCAGGTAGATATCTATTGCTGGATCAGGACGTTCAGCAGGTTGCCACTCCGAATAATGATCGTATAATCTTCTGGACGAAACGCTTATTCCTGTTTCCTGATAGATCGATAATGGTTTGAAACCCCGGTTGGCCAGCACGAGAAAGAGATTGTCCGGTAGTGGAATTAGTGGTATTCGAAATACTATTCTGTCGGGATAAGAGAGAAAATCTCTCGTTTGATAGACTATTTTGCCTCCGTCATAAAGCATTAACTCCAGATGTTCAGACCGGTAATTTGTATTACTCATTACATTTACCTGACTGATCAGATAGTTATTACCTGAAGCATAAAGCGAATAATCGATACCTATCGCTGTTTCCGGTTGCAGATACCAGGAACCGAGGGGATTGTATCTATTCACATAGCTCAACACTTCTCTTTCGTCAGTCAGAAATACTATCTTATTGACTGCTTTCTCTTTATCGAGAAGCGGGTTAGTATCAGTTTTCTGTATAGAGAGAACAGCTCTTTTTGTCATGTTAGTCGGTATCCAGGGAAGGTAGAACTCACCGTTGACTCCTTCCAAAGCATTACGGTATAATAACTTCCCATCATCTGTCAGTGAGAGATATATAATATCAGTATCACTCCTGTACTCCTCTCTAAGCTTCAGTGGCTGGAAGTATTGAAAGACGGGATCAGCCATAATTATTGCTTCACCATTATTTACTTCTTCATGGATAAAAGGGAGAGTTACCTTTTCATTGACGATGAAGGAAAGATTCGTTCTCTCTTCACTCTCTCTGAGAAGATTAAAATGATGGTTGTTGATCTTGATCCCATAGGGTAATTCTCTCTTCAGAAGAAATTTAAAGAAATAACCTTCATCATTCGTCCGGCTATTCTCTTTGTAAGGGCTCACTCTCTGATCTATGATGATTTCCGCACCGACAAGAGGGATATCGTCCTCTCCAGACACTTTTCCGACAAGTAGATTTCTATCATATTCCTGCAACAGGTTGAGCATTGCATCAGCATGCTTTCTCTGGATGTTTTTTAGCATGTCGTTAGCCGGGTTTACAACCCCTTCACCATAGGGGGAATCACCACCTGTCTCTATAAGCATGGCCAGAGTGCTGTGTTGAGAATAAATATAATCACGGGCATAACCCCTTTGGGAAGTGTTGAGGTTATGAACCGAATAGAGCCCTTTAGCATAAGCACGTGGCAGGTTTTTCACCAGAGTTTCTGCCAGGTAATAGATGTCTTCATAGTCTGGTGAGAGAACATCTCCCCATCTCCAAGGGAAGAATACTCTTTCCGAGTAAGAACCTGAAGCCGAACTATGATAGAAGAAGGCGAGTTGAAACTCTTCCCGGGCATAGAAATCGATCATAGCTATCGTCTCTGATTGAGAAGCAGGCTCATATCCTTTAAAGTAAGGAGTTTCCGGATCAACTGCATCATCATACTCCCAGTTGAAGGGATAGTTACGATTGAGATCCACACCATCCTTGTTATGCTCTAATATACCGTTCATATTCGTATCGGTATTGTTCTTCCGCTTCAAACGATAAAAACCTTGATTCACTATACGGAATCCTTCCGGATTTGCTGTCGGCACAAACCAGAGATTGTAGTTATCCAGAAGATAGGTTACAAACGAGTCATTTTCGTATTCTTTGAGAAAATAATCACTCATATAGAAGATTATCTCTACCCCGATAGGTTCCTCAGAATGATGCTGCCCATGAAAGAGAACAGAAGGTTTACTCTCTGCCGGGCCGGTCTGGGGATTGGATATTGAGAAGGCATAGATCGGTTCTTTTGTGTTACTACTCTCACCGATTACCTCCCAGGCAACCATGCCGGGATTAAGCTCCACTCTCTCTTTAATCGATTGGAGGATCTCTTCAGGCCTGTGATAGAGAGTGTCGAGAGGATATTTGTTCCACCTTATATCTCCGCTAAGAGATATTACAGGCAGGAGGATGATCAGGATAAGAGATACTCTGATGATACGTAAGAGCATAATGAATTGCCGTCAGATAAAGAGTATGTATAATATGTAGAAAACCGGTACTGTGATAATAAAACTGTCGAATCGGTCGAGGATACCACCGTGTCCCGGGATGATATGTGAACTATCCTTAACCCCGGTATCACGCTTGATCAGAGATTCCAGGAGATCGCCCAACTGGCCGAATACAGCAACAGAGATAGCGGCGAGCATCATAACCGGAAGGGTTACCCATTCCGAGATGAATCTATGGAGAACAAAGGCCCCGATAAAGGCAAAGATGATACCGGAAATGAAGCCTTCTACAGACTTCTTAGGGCTGACTTTGAATATACCACGATGCTTTCCTAACAGCATACCCAGAAAGTAGGCTGCAGTATCAGTAAGCCAGATGAGAATAATAATCGACATCAGGAGATATGCTCCATTAGGCAGGTTGCGTAGCCGGAAGACGTAGGAATAGAAGAATGGTTGATAAATAAAGACAAAGAGTGAGAGAGCAATTCTGATTACTGCTCCATCGATTCGATTGAGAAAGATATCGTATCCAGCAACGATCAGCAGAAGAAAGAGCAGGGAGAAGATTGTCGCGATACTTCCGAGTATAGGAGTCAGCCAGAGAAAGATAACACCGAGTGGAAGGACAACGATCGGTATGAGCCCGTATTTCTTTTTAAAAAGTAACCTCAGTTCATACAGCCCGAAAAAGGTAAAGATAGAGAGCAGGGCAAGAAGCGGATAACCACCGTTATAAAAGACCACCAGAATCAGCGGGATAAAAATAGCTGCAACGATAACTCTCTTGAGAACAATCATATCTAACTGGCTCCGAATCTCCGTTTTCGCTTCTGATAATTGAGTATGGCTTGAACAAATTCTTCCCGGTTAAAATCAGGCCAGAGAGTTTCAGTGAACCAGAGTTCTGCATAAGCAGACTGCCAGATCAGGAAGTTGGATAATCTCAATTCACCACTCGTTCTGATCAGAAGATCCGGATCGGGCATATCACCTGTATAAAGATACTTCCTGATCAGGTCCTGTTCTATCTTTTCCGATTTAACAATTCCGTTCTGGAGATCTTTATACAGTTTTCCAAACGCCTCGACTATCTCCTGACGTCCACCATAATTCATGGCAACATTAAGATTAAGCCCTGTATTATTCCAGCTCTTTTCACAGGTCTTGCTGATCTTTTCGTAATATTTTGGGTCGAGACCTTTGTTACTCCCTATGAATCTAACCAGGATATTGTTGCTGGACAGTTCATCGATCTCTTTGATCAGAGTATCCATGATCAATCTCAGCAGGCCATGAACTTCTGTCTTTGGCCTCCGCCAGTTTTCGGTCGAGAAAGCATATATAGTTAGATAGTTCAGACCGATCTCTACACTCGCCTCTACTATTTCTCGTACCGCATTAGCACCACGCTTATGACCGTTGAGACGGGTCGTGTTATTACGTTTGGCCCAGCGTCCGTTACCATCCATGATAACTCCGATATGTCGAGGTAATCTCTCCTTATCGATCTCAGCCAGTAAATCTCTGTATTTATCCATCGTCAACCTCTTGCAGGGCTTTTAGTTTTATTATTAACCCTATCCAGAGCTTTACTCTTTAAATATGCATAGATAAATTCGTCAAGTTCTCCTTCCATGACAGCACTGAGGTTCCCTGTTTCATGGTCGGTCCGATGATCTTTCACCATCTGGTAAGGGTGAAAGACATAGGAACGGATCTGATTACCCCAGCCGATTTCCGTCTTCTGGTTCTCCACAGCCTGTTTCTCCCTGTCCTTGATCTCTTTATAGTGATTATAGAGACGGGAACGTAGAAGCTTCATTGCTGTATCCCGATTCTTGATTTGTGATCTTTCTTTCTGGCACTGAACAATAATCCCGGTCGGAATATGGGTGATCCTGACAGCCGAATCGGTAGTATTGACGTGCTGGCCACCTGCTCCACTTGCTCGATAGGTATCAATTTTCAGGTCGGAGGGATTGACATCGATCTCGATCTCATCTTCGACAATCGGATATACGAAGATCGAAGCAAAGGAGGTTTGTCGCTTCCCCTGGGCATTGAAGGGAGAAATTCTGACCAGCCGGTGCACCCCTCTTTCACATTTAAGAAAGCCGTAGGCATAGGGACCGTTGATCTCCATTGTCACACTCTTGATCCCGGCTTCTTCCCCGGGTTGAAGATCATCAACAGAGACCTTGAACCCTCTGGCATCTGCCCAGCGTCGATACATTCTCATCAGCATCTCAGCCCAGTCCTGTGATTCTGTTCCACCGGCACCGGGATGAATGGTCAGGATAGCATCATTGTTATCATCCTCGTCATTAAGGATGAATTCGATCTCTGTCTGGCGGGCGATTTTCCTGTATTGCTGAAATTTGTCCCGAGCTTCCAGAAAGAAAGATTCTACGTACTCCTCTTCCAGGAGTTGTTTATAGGTTTCCAGATCGTTGATAATATTCTCGAGATTTCTGTCTTTTTGGAGCTTCTCCCTTAAAAGGTTCAACTCTTTGCTGATAGCTCTGGCTCTGTTCTGATCAGACCAGAAACCGGGCTCATTTGACTCAAGTTCCAGAGTAGAGATCTCGTTACTTATCTTCTCCGTATCAAAGATACCTCCGTATCTCTTGTAATTTATCGGTCAGATTATCAATTTCTTTTAACAGTTCTTGTAGACCCATTGCCTTCTCCATCGTTTATTTTTTTCTATTGCATTACTGTTATCATTTCCAGGGAATCAAGTAGTCCTTTGCCTCTTCGTTGAAGTACCGGTCTGTCATCGTGGCGATGAAATCCCTTACCTTTTCTGGTATCGAGAATCTCTCCAGATATTCCTCAGACTTATGATTCAGAAAATGCTTGAACACTTTCGAGTTACAGTTATTCTTTTCTATATCGTCAACATATTTATCGAAGAGAAGACTCATCGATCGATTGATGATATCGTTATATGCTTTGACGTTCTCATTGTGATAGATCCGCTCGTAGTTGAACTTTTTCAGTTTCTCCAGATAGTGTGAAGTCTCTTCATCAAAAGAGATATATTGCTTCCCATAACTGTTCTGGATAACACTCTTTATCAGGGTATCAACTATGTCGCTGTTACGATTGCCGAGATATTCTGAACAATCTTCGGGTAACTCATCCCGTTTCAGGATATTGAATCTGATAGCATCTTCAATATCCTGCCCGATATAAGCAATCGTATCGGTAATTCGCACCACACAACCCTCAAGGGTAGCCGGCATCCAATCCTCTACAACTCCACCCTCTCTGGCAACTCTGATGTAGTATTGCAGATCTTCCTCTCTCTTCTCCAGTTTTGGATAGAGCCGGGTATTGTGTACTTCCCCGTCGTGAGACAGTATCCCGTCCCTGACCTGGAAGCTCAGATTAAGACCATTTCCGTGTCGGGCAATATAATCGACAATATGAAGACTTTCGATGTTGTGGTGAAACTCTCCGATACCGTATTTCAGGCAGCGGGTGTTGAGAGCTTTCTCACCATCATGTCCGAATGGTGGATGTCCAAGGTCATGTCCCAGGGCAATCGCTTCGATCAACTCCTGATTCAATCTCAACATCTTCCCTATCGTCCGTGAAATCTGAGATACATAAGTAGTATGAAGCGAACGGTTAGTCATCTCCTCATCGAACATATTCGAGAAGGAAAAGACCTGTGTCTTACCCTGATAACGCCTATATGAACCGCTATAAAGGATACGGTCCCTGTCGAGTGCATAACTCGATCTGAGACGGGTACCGGGCTCTTTTTTCAGCCTGTAAGCTTCACTATCCTTACAGGCATAGGGTGAAAGATGTTCCTCGGACAGGTGTTGAGTCTCCTCATAAATTTTCTTTAACTCTTCTCTTTTTATCATATCCATTACCTCGATTTCATTTTAGAGCAGATCGCAATCTTTTTATTCTGCCAATATCAGGAGATTAATTCCCTTACTTCTTAATATATTTCAGATAATATGGTTGGAAACCTTTCTTTTTCAGTTTTTTTTCGAAATGAGTCTCGATATGCCCGGTAAAAGGCTCTCTGCTGAATCCTTCCGGGTAAACCGAGATAAAATCCTGATCACAGGCAAAAGATTTCACAATCCACTCCATATAATCCTGATGATCAGTCGTGATCAAGATATCACCACCAGGTTTCAGGATTCGTTCGAACTCCTTTAACAGACTCTCCTGGATCAGACGATTTTTATGATGCCTTCTCTTCGGCCAGGGATCTGGATGAAAGATATATATCCGTTCAATAGAGCTTATCGGAAAGAGCTGCAATAAACTGTCATTAACCATCACTCTCATCAACCTGACATTGCTGTTCTTTTCAGGTTCGAGTTTTTTAATTATGGTCTTGATCCTCTTTCCTTTAATTTCCAACCCGAGGAAGTTCACCTCCGGTTCGAGTTGAGATATCTCGATTAGAAACTCACCTCTACCTGAACCGATCTCGATATGAACCGGGTGATCATTCTCGAAAATTTTGGACAATTCCATCCTTTCATCATCTATCGCGTGCAGAAAGAATCTCTCTTTCACTTCTGTCGTCATCAATACTCCCCTTTGCTTTCTGATTGCAGACTTCCGATTGTCGGGAGTCAGATAGTATTACAATAGAATAGATGCGTCTTTAGCTGTCAATCAGATTTAGCATCCCATTTCATCTGTCAGGATTAAATATGGAGCAGATAAAATAGGAGACTATCTATTTTTTCTTTCATTAATATCTGTTTGAGAGCATTAAGTAAAGACACAAAAAAAGGGGCTGGTGACCAGCCCCTTAGGTTGCGATAATCTAAACCGTTATCTCAGTCTGTATGATATTCCCATCAAGAAGGTTGTTACCAGATCATCGTCTATTCCTGTACCGTCATCGTATAAACTGAACCGGAGGGTAGAATTGAGATTCAACTGATTTGTCAGATAATAATAGAAACTCGATTCTAACATGTGTTGCTGGATGTTATCACCTTCTGCAGGAAAGATGAACTCATTGACCAGACTGTTAACCCAATCTGTCTGAAGGGAGATCTGATAGCTGACTGACAGTCTGTTGATTACCCTGTGGGTAAGATCATCTTCCAGTACGGTTGAATAGTCGAGTCTTTCGATCAACTGAAGTTTGAAGGAAAATGGGTGTGCCAGTTCGAATGAGACGTCAAGGGTAGGATCGCTATCACTTCCGTCATAATTGGAAAGGATATAACCAATTCCACCTCTGATCATCCAGCCATGTTTTCTCGTGCTGAATCTCATATCGAGAACATCCTGGATTCTAACTATGCCCATGGCACCAAGGTAGCCTTCGACTAAAATCCCTTCTCTTTCGAATACATCTTCCATGTCATCAAGCCAGTAACGCTTGTATTCAAGAGCACCATATTCAGCCTTGTATTCTGATTCTTTGTCAATAATCTGAGCCAGTTCGAGATAACCTGAATCAGAAAGCTTTCTGGAGATGACATTATACTTCAATAACTCATCCACTATACCTATAGTTCGAGCCAGAACGGTAGCATCAATAATCCTTCCGTAACCGGCACCTATCCCGATCTTGGCATATGGATCATCTGCATCATCGGCATTCATACGCTTGCGATAACCGAAATCTGCTGCACCGTAAGCGAATGCGTCTGTATCACCCAGATATTTGTCGGCATTACTGTTCATTAGAATGTGATAGCCTTCCATTGATTCATCCGTATCAAGTGGACCTCTCCTGAGATCGAATGCTGCTTCTAATGCCATTCGCCAGGTAAAGGGAAGTGAACTGTAATTTACATTATAATTACCACCAAAGCTACCATCATAGCTTGACTGATCCTGATTGCCATCCCTGAAAGTGAAATCTCCTCTTAAAAAAGCCTCCTGATAAAAAGACTCGGGAAACTTATAATCTCGTATATCGATAGACAATAAAGCAACAGGAATTACTATCACGAGTAAAAAAGCTACGAATCTCATATTGATACCTCCGATATATTTATAACAGCAATTGGAATTTTATCTCATTCTATGTCAAGCTAAATCGCTACTTAACATGCTGTATAAATCAATTGAACGTCAATTTGATTATTCGTTGACACTCTGTTAGTCAGAGTTACAGCCTCTTATATATTCATCTGCAGCCATAGTATTAACATATTCCAGCCCGGTATAGTGGTTTCGGTGATTATTCGGACAGTTCATCCGTTCAGTGATCTTATTTCTCGACATTGTTTATCAGTAAGAGTCTGACCTGTATAACAAAAGTATCTTTTTCATTTCGACTCAGGCCTGTCAAATTCACTTTTCTTTTTCTTCTCTGCTTCTCGGGTGTGCCTGTCTGTAAGCTTTCAGCAGGTCTGTATGGGAAACGTGAGTATATTTCTCTGTAGTGGCAAGATTGCTATGTCCGAGCATCTCCTGGATAGCCCGCAGGTCTGCACCTCTGGATAGGAGATGGGTGGCAAAAGAATGACGTATCGTATGGGGAGAATACCCTTTCGACCGGGCAACTAATCTTATATATCGGTCAAGGATAGCCCTGATCTCATCTGCCTGCAGGGGCTTACCACTCTTGGAGAGAAAGAATGAATCATCACTATATTTTGAAAGAAATTTATACCGGATCTTCTCAAAAGATTTCAGGCTCTCAATAGCTACTTTCCCGACAGGAACGACACGTTCTTTATTTCCTTTACCGAGCACTTTGATGACCCCTTTTTTCAGGTCAAGATCACCGGTCCGGCAACCAGCGACTTCCGAGATCCGGAGTCCGCTAGAATACATCAATTCCAGGATAGCCCGGTTTCTTATCCCGAATTTACTCTGAAGATCAGGAATCTGCAGGAGGGTAGCCATCTCTTTCTCAGTAAAATATGTCGGAACGTAAAATTCAGTTTTAGGCATCGCCATCCCAGCGATAGGATTGGTAGAAATATATTTCTGTCTGACTGCGAAGAGAAAGAAATTGTTAATTGCAGTCATCTTACGGGAGAGTGTTTTGTTGCACCGTTTCTTCTGACTTAATTCCCTTAGAAAGTCACGTACCATGAGTTTCGAAACCCCCTGCAGGTCTACTTTTTCATCGGGAAAGAATTTTGCAATATAATCGAAGAACTGATTCAGATCGTTAATATAAGCCCTCACCGTATGTTCTGAAGCACCGTTAGCTTTCAGCCTCTTCTCATATTCCCTGATCCTCTCTCTCAACTTGCCTCCTCCCAACTTATTCTGCTGTTATTCCTTATACTCAGAGAACATTCCCGTCAAGCTTTTATGTTCCCAGTTCATGATCGCACTCGCTACCGCTTTAAGAACAGGGAGAATGATCATTATAAAACCAGAGGGGGCCCTACGAGCCGGATAGAGCCGACTCGCAGGGCCCCCTCTGGTTAAAGACTATATCTTGATTATCCGGATCTTACTTAAACATAAGTTTTTCACTCTTCCGGCAATCCAAAGAATGAAACCAGATCGAGTATCTTCAGAATCTCTCGATTACTCCCTGAATCAATCTCTGATGAAGCTATTACTGTCGGATCTTTCACTTTCCTCTTCAGGGCTGCTAAGGGTAGTTCCTGTAGCAAAATCGGTCGAAGCTATGACCCGGAAAAATCTCATCTCGTCAGTAGCCTCTTCAGAATAACCCGGCTCGTTGACTATTGCGATCTCCTGCCAGTCAGACTCTTCAGGATACGGGTTATCGGTTCTCTGAACTCGATAAGAATTGGCACCTGCGATAACATTCCAATCGAGATAGATATACCCATCAATTACATCGGACGTTACTGACGGAGTATCCAGGGCTACAATCTCCTCACCCTCTACGTAGATATTGTCGATATTCCAGTTGTTTATGTTATAGTTATTTGCTCCATGAGCACGGAAACGAATAGGAAAGACTCTCTGAGCAACGTAGGAGCTGACATCATAAGAGACAGTAGTCCAGGAAATATTACCGGTATTATTCCAGGACTGCAGAGTCTGCCATTCGATACCATCGTGAACTTCGAATGAAAGCCATTCTGCTCCGGTTGCGGAGTAGTTGTTAAGATATATATCGAACTGGATGGTTACCTCTGAGTAGCTTCGGGCATCTATTCCCCAGCTTGTGAGAGAGCGTTCGTAATTCGTAGTACTGGGTGACCAGTAGAAGCGAGCAGAAGGTGCTGGATTACCGGTAGTAGTGTTGACTGACCAGTTACTATCTGCTGACCAGTTGTTAGAGGCAAAACTTGAGGAACTCCAGTTTTCACCGAAGGGAATGGTTAACGGCCCATCGGCATCAACAGTGACCTGGACACTGTTAGACCAGGTTGAAGTAGTAAAGAACACGGCCTCAATCTGATAGGTATAAGAACCGTTCGGGACCTGATAATCAGTGAACTCAGTACCGGATATCAACTGAGCAATTATCTCGTCATTACGATGGATATTGTAACCCTGCAATCCTCTCGATGAAAGGTGGTCCTCTTCACCAGTCCCTGGAGACAACCTATCGTCTCTGCTCTGCTCACCATCTCTGTTCCAGGAGATAGACCAGTTGAGTTCCACGTTGTTGAAATTGAAAATTGTATGAGTCAATCCGACAGGACTGCCGATTATCTCCGGGATACTTGTAGCAGAGATAGTGATATCGATAACTTCATCCGCTGTATCGGTAACCAGCCTTAATATGATATTCTTCTCTCCGGGTATTAACGGAGTAAAGTTTACTGTCAGTGTTACAGTCTCCTCATCGCTAATATCGAAGGGAGCTTGAGGAGAGACTAACTCGAATTCATTGTCATTATCACCCAGTAAACTAATATCTGAGATCTCGATAACTCCCACTTCAACGAGATTACGTAACTCTATATCGACTGTGACCGGATTGAGAATTTCTACCTCGCCAAAATCTACCAGACCAGGGTCAATAACCAGTTCGGGGACAACAACATTGAATGATACCGGCACATTAATGGTTTCCAGATTTGCTGTATTATGATAGATAAGAATCTCAGCTTCATGAATTCCAGTCTCCAGATTAGTCCCATCAAATATTATACCTGCACTTGTATTTCCCATCGAGGGGACCTGTCCGAACAGCTGATCGAAAGAGATCCATTCTGCAGCTGTCCAGAAATTGAAATTGAGTGTGGAAGACCCAAAATTATTGATCGTCATATTGTTTATAGTTACTTCTCCCTGAACCCCTTTTAGATCCAGTTCCTGAGGATTACAGGTTATGTAGGAGCCTTCTACTACAATAACCGGGAAAGTGGCATGCAATCGTAAGCGATTCTGCTTGGTGATTACCAGATCGACAAAATCCGGGGGGTATTGTGGTTCTATCTCGATCTCCTGATACTCACCAGTAGCAACTGCTGTTCCGATTATCTCACCATTGACCGACAGTGAGATGAGCGAATTCTCTTCAGCTGTAATAAAAAAGCTCTCAGTTCCTGTGATTAACACAGGGTTATAACTGGCAGTAATAGGCTGTGGCATCTCGGTGAAAACATTGGTGAATGGGTCACCATGATGATGAAAAAGACGGTGAGTAATCGTTTTGCTGTCATTATTGTAGGGCCAGGATGATCCCTCCAGAAACCATTTACCGGCAGCCATAGCAAAAGCAGGCATAACGTAACGTGTCCCGAATTCAGTCCCGTAGGCAGGAGTATCGGGTAAAAAAGAAGGCCACATATTATTGAACATACCCCAGACGAGTGTATCGTTGACGAAAGAGTAGGATACTTCTGTCGGGGCAACAACGCCTACAGCCCCATAAGTATGTCTGTGAAAAGCTTCAGCCAGGCAATCACCCACCCTATCGAACTTACCGGTCAGGCAGTTAATCGAAAATACGAAGGTGAGATCTTCGTTAACAAGTGAATAGGCATTATTATTATTATAATCAGGTTCACCCCAGCCGGTTTCTAACCCGTGATCACGGTGAAGCAGCATAAATGCTCCGCTGTTGATCGCATTGTTTATCGTTGTGGCATTGGCATTCCAGCCATATTGATTGAGATAATCGGGAGTGGAAGGGATATAATCCATACCGTTCGGTCCGAAGACATTCAAGATCGCTCCAGTATTTGTAGCTGTCGACCAGGTGCCGGATGGAGTACCCTGATAGATAGCGTTATGCCGGGCAGGTTGCTTCCCCAACCCATGTTCCCAGAAACCACTGACAATCTCGGCACAGAGCTGAAACCACCTTTCGGTCTGCCATCCCATTGCCGTGATAGGGTTCAGGTAAAAAGCGGGATTAGAGGGGGGATTGGTCTCATAATCAATGAATTTATTTACCATCAGTTCCAGTTCAGCAGCATTACGGGCAGTGATCCTTGCAGTTATTATGTCAGGCAGTTCGTTACCGGTCATATCGGCGTAATAATTATCGGTTATATAGCTGGATGTATATGGATATGGATGATCGGTCCTTAACTGGCTGGTAATCGTGTTCCCTGAAGTTCCGTAATCTGCCAGAAACAGGACAGCTACGGGGGGAATATCGTCATTTATATAGTTATTCTGGATATAATTCTTGATCTGGATATGATTATTGCCACCAATCTCTGAGATGGTAACCAGATCACTCTTTATCCCCTGCATACTCCTGTATACCCTTACCGAGTCACCCCAGGCTATAAAGGCAGGATCATTCGGCACTACGATCAGATATTCATAACCATCGAGTTCTTGAAAATCACGTGATGAATAATCGATTCTCGGAATCATTTGAGGATTTATAACCAGGTCATAGAGGATCGGGTCAAACCAGATACTTCTCAGGCGGTCCTCGCCAAATTGACCGGTTCCTCCAATGAAATCGACTTCCAGTTTCAGGTCACGAGAGATCAGTAATTCCTGGCTGACAGGATTGTATTGAAACGGTGTAATACTAACAATGACAATATCCAGACCTCTGATCCGGGTCGGTTCTGAGACGATTACTGGATTGACTGGATAGTAGTCGTTACGGGAATATATAGCCATATCCGGTATTGCTTCCAAGGGGTCATCGTCAGCGCCTGCAGGAATACGGGGCGCCGGTGATATGTTTAGATTCTGTATATCTTCTGTTCGACTCGAAGTAACCTTGATCTCTACCTCTGCTCCCTGTGGTATTGCTATATAATGACTGACTGTCGGCAAATTGGGAGCACCCTCCTCATTGGGAAGCAGAACACCCGGTAAGAGCAGATTATGAATCTTGTCTTCATCAGACTCTTCTTCGATGAGTTGAAATTCGCGAATCGAGTAGTTCAGCCTGATTCCCTGAGAAGAATAACTCTCTAAAGAGAGCCCATGACTACCCCAGGCATCGGAATATTCGATCTTTTCCAGTGCATAGCCCGAGTTCAAAGATAAGATAAAAAATAAGAGAAAAAACACGGTTCCTGTTCTGTTAGCAAACATTATAATCTCCTTTAGAATTTAATTCTTTGTTTCAACTACAGCATATCTATTGTCTCTCTGTATCGACATCGACCACTATCTGATTGATAGCTTCAGCTATCTCTTTTATTAGATAAAAACTAACAAACATTCTCTCAGCATACATATTCCAGCAATAAAAAGCCTTTTAGCAACAACGGGCAGATTGTAACTTACTGTCAAGAAATGATTTGTTCTGGAGAGATGTTTTTAGACAAAAAAACCGCCCCATCGATCAGTAGGGGCGGTTTAATATGGCTCCGGAAGAGGGATTCGAACCCCCGACCTAGTGGTTAACAGCCACCCGCTCTACCGCTGAGCTATTCCGGATAATTATCCACAACCGGAATTCAGAAAAAAAACCGGTTGATATTAGTCAAGGAGTATTTTGGTTTTCTCCCGAACCGGTTAAGTTTTCTCTATTATACAGAGGACCTCATCTTTCCCGGCATTTTCGCCAGCCTGCTTGGTGATCAGCTTGATAACTCCGTCACTGGGAGCTGTAAGGTTATTATACATCTTCATAGCTTCCAGGACGACTATCGTGTCTCCTGCCTTTACAGTATCGCCCTCTTTTACTTTGTATTCCACGACCATTCCGGGAATTGGAGCGACGATTTCATCTTCACCCTGGCCGGCATGAACTGTATCATTTGGTTTCACAGTTGCTTTCTCTGACACCTTTGCTGGTTTGCTTGATGTTACCGGTTTGATTGCCGGTTTGGCAGCTGCCGGGCCGGGATTAGAAGATACTGCTACCGGTCTGTACTGATCTCCGTCAACCTCAACCTCAACCTTGAAATATTCATCATCGACGAAAACATTAAAACTACGAAGATTTTCTGGTTTCGGTGGAGTTTCCTTCTGCGGTTTTTCTGTTAATTCTCCCGCAAGAGCTTTCTTGATCAATTCCTGTTCTCTTTTACAATCTTCTTCAGTTCGGGGTTTAACTTCTGCAGGCACTTCTTCCAATCCGTATTTCCATTTCAGAAATCGTTTACCGGTTACAGGATAGAGGGCACAGATAAGAATATCGTCCAGATCTTTTGCCAGATCTTTAACCTCTTCTTTAATCCCAGGTAATTCTGGTTCCAAAATATTTCCGGGACGGTCTGTTATCGGATTCTCTCCTCTGGGATAACCCTGCAGAGCTTTCTTCTGAACTTCTGGATTGATCGGAGCGGGTGTCTTTCCATAAAGTCCGTAACAGAGATCCTTAACCTGCTCTGTTATCTTGCTGTACTCACCTGGTTTGCTATCGAAGAGAACATTGTTGACTGCCTGAATTCCGACGATCTGACTTGTTGGTGTTACGAGCGGGACCTGTCCCAAATCTTTTCTTACTTCCGGTAAAACCCTGAAAACTTCATCTAGTTTATCGAGGGCATCCATCTGGCGTAACTGGTTAACTAGATTGGAAAGCATACCACCTGGTGTCTGATGTAGTATTACATTAGTATCAATTATCGATAGTTTTGTATTATCGAGGAAGGTACGGTATTTAGGACAGACCTTTTCTAACTCTCTATCTATTTCAGCCAGTAATTCGATATCGAACCCGGTATCTCTATTCGTCCCATATAGCGATACTACTATCGGTTCCAGGGCAGGATGTGATGTTCTATAGGCATATGGTGCCATACAGGTATCGACTAAATCTGCTCCAGCCTCTATTGCCTTGAAGACGGCCAGATCGCCCATACCGGAAGTGAAATGGGTATGCAGATGAACCGGAACTTTGAGATTTGCTTTGAGAACTTTGATCAAGTTGTAGGCATCATAAGGAGAAACGAGTCCTGCCATATCTTTGATACAGACCGTTTCGGCCCCCATCTCTTCAAGCTGTTTTGCCTTCTGAAGGTAATAGTCGATGTTATAGATCTCACCACCCATTCTGTATTCCGTCAGTGAATAGCAAATCGTCCCCTGGAAGTGTTTACCGTTCTTCTTAATGATCTTAACTGCTGTTTCAAAGTTACGAAAGTCGTTTAAGGCATCGAAGACGCGGAAGATGTCGATACCATTATCACAGGCACGTTGAACAAAAGCTTCGACCACATCGTCGGCATAATTACGGTAACCAACCAGGTTCTGTCCACGTAACAGCATCGAGAATGGAGTCTTTCTGATATGTTTCTTAAGTATTCTTATCCTCTCCCACGGGTCTTCATTCAGATAACGATGCATCGTATCAAAGGTAGCTCCACCCCACATCTCCATGGAATAGAATCCGACTTCGTCCATCAATTCAGCTACACCGAGCATATCATCTGTCCTCCCTCTGGTAGCGAAAATTGACTGATGTCCATCTCGGAATGTCAGGTCCTGTATCTTGATCGGATTTTCCGCCCTGGGTCGATCCTTGTCATATTTCATCTCTGTCATTGAGACAGCATTATGCTTATCGAATTTACCAATACTGAATCTGTCAGTATTATGGCTCATAAATCCTCCTTACAATTTATCTTACTTTATCTTTATCGTTTTACTACTCTTCTCTGAAAACGGTCACGGTTCAACATGGTCAACTGCCTGCTATAGAGTGACCAACTCCTCGGTCGATTGACATATCTCTTGTCAGGCGGGAGCACTCCTTTAGCCTCTACTTCCTGAAGATGATAAACCACTCCGGCAATAGCTGCCTGGATCTTCTTTTTTCTTTCTTCCTTCATAACAACTCCTAAACCGGCAGATTACCGTGCTTCTTGGGAGGTAGAGCTTCACTCTTTGTTTTCATAATCTCCAGGGCATCGATCAATCTGGCTCTTGTTTCTGAAGGCCTGATGACAGCATCGACATAACCCCTTTCGGCTGCAATGTAGGGGTTATTAAACGCCTCTTCATACTCCTGGATCTTTTCCTGCCGTTTTTGAGCGGGATCTTCTGCTGCTTTGATCTCTTTACGATAACTGGAGATTATATTGGCAGCACCCTGTGCTCCCATAACGGCAATCTCGGCAGTAGGCCAGGCAAAGACCATATCAGCTCCAAGATGTTGTGAACTCATGGCTATATAAGATCCACCGTAGTTTTTCCGTGTCACAATGGTCAGCTTGGGAACGGTTGCTTCTGAATAGCACCAGAGTAGTTTAGCTCCGTGTCTGATAATACCTCCCCATTCCTGATGTGTACCCGGCAAGTAACCAGGGACATCGACAAAGGTCAGAAGTGGTATATTAAAAGCGTCACATACTCTGACAAATCGAGACGCTTTATCAGATGCATCGATATCGAGGCAACCGGCCAGCACTAAAGGCTGATTTGCTACTATGCCAATCACTTTGCCATTAAGCCTGGCAAAACCGATCAAGATATTTGTAGCATAATACTGATGCGGCTCGAAGAATATACCGTCGTCAACAATGGAGTGAATCACATCTTTCATGTCATAACCAGCTTTCGGGTCATCGGGTATGATACTGTCCAGGTCTGGACATAACCGGCGAGGGTCATCATGCGAGTCGCTGATTGGTGGATCATCCATATTATTATCGGGAAGATAGGAGAGAAGCATCTTAACCTGCTCTATGGCATCCCTGTCGTCCTCACAGGCAAAATGAGCATTACCGCTCTTAGCGTTATGAGCCATTGCTCCCCCAAGATCCTCGAAGTTAGTCTCCTCTCCAGTAACTGTCTTGATCACTTCCGGACCGGTAATGAACATATAGCTTGAATGCTTTACCATGAAGACAAAATCTGTCATTGCAGGGGAATAAACAGCTCCACCAGCACAGGGACCCATGATTACAGAAATTTGGGGAATTACACCCGAGGCGCGGGAATTACGGAAAAATATATTGCCATAACCGTATAGAGCATCTACACCCTCTTCTACACGTGCCCCCCCTGAATCGTTCATGCCGACAACCGGGACGCCTGCCTTTAAAGCTAAATCCATTATCTTTACTATCTTCTGGGCATGCTTCTCGCCGAGTGAACCACCACGAGAAGTGAAATCCTGTGCATAGGCAAAAACAGGCCTGCCATTAACCAACCCATGACCTGTGATAACCCCATCAGCGGGAATATCGATCTTAGGCATACCAAAATTATTACAGCGGTGTTTGACGAACATGTCGATTTCTCTGAATGTTCCAGGATCAAAGAAGAGATCAATCCTTTCCCGAGCAGACAACTTGTTCTTCTGATGCTGTGCTGCTATGCGATCTGCACCACCCATCTCAAGTACTCTCTTTTCCCTTTCCAGTAGTTGTTCTATCTTCTCCTTGTTTGTGCTCATACAACGCTCCTCTACTGCATTTTATCAACTTGTTCTATCTTTTTTGTACTTCGGTTTTAAGCAAGCTTTTTTCAGCAGTGAAATATCTGAATGCTGATCAGTCATTATTTTGTTTATAGTTGTTGGATGATCAATTGAAAGGTATAAACAATTAGATCGAATTAGCAAATCGTTTAATCCGACCCCTTAGAAATAAGAATGCCCACCTCAAAAAAAGAGACGGGCATTCTTTGTAAAACCAGGAGTGTTATCCTCAGTCAATTTGACTCTGAAGATTCTTTAACAGGGGGACGTATTTCTTAATCAGGTCATGTACTGCTTCTTTCCCCAGTTCTTCTAGTTTCATTCTCTTTATAGCTGCAATAGTCTTGAACATTGCAACAGTATCTTCATCAAGTCTGAAAGTCAAACGAACCGCTTTAGATTCATCAAATTCACTCGTAGTTTTTCTTGGTCTACCTCTTGGCATAACTCACCTCTCAATTTTTTATTCGTGGACTCTAAAAAAAATTCGGAGATAATAGTCAATATTTTTTTTTACAAAGTGTTGTTAAATGCCGTTCCTTTCAAATAAAATAGTTGTAATATTGCTCGCGTGCCACCTAAATTACTGTAACAAAATTGGTTAAGATTTATGCGAAAAAGGCCATTCAGATAAAAAGACGCCAAAATCAGCCCTGCATGCGAAAAATAACTTTACAAAGAATAGTCATAAGTACTCTGAAATTATATCCGGTTTCCTCGTTTAACTGAAGAAACCGAAATACCGAGACTGATAGTTTTCTGGAGAACGGGAGCAATATGAGAAAAGCTACTGATCTAATACTGCTTGTGATAATATTATTACCATTACAACTCTACTGTGGAGTACAGATAGTGGAGAATAAGGATGATGAACGCAGTATGTTTGTTGGTCGCTTTTTTTTGGATATGAATCCGGATAGACATGATGTCTGGAACAGAGATTTCTATTCATCAGAATTTAGAGTTCCCGGTATTCTATTCAATTCATCAGCAACGAATTTAAGAATTGACAGCAAGAGGAGCAATAACTGGAACTCCCTGACTGGCTCTTTATCAGGTGTGTTCGATTTTATCCCATATGATGATTACATCAGTCTTATTGATCAGTATTACTTGAATGACCTTACTCTAATATCATTTCGAGATCGATTAGATCTAAAGGTTAATCTGAATCATTTAGTTAAAGGAGATTATTTCATGAAGCTGAATGTCAATCTAATCCGCTCACTAAAGCCAGAGAAGAGGAGAACCAATCAGGCAGTATCTCCCTGATCTATATATCGAGAAATTATGAGTGAATTCAAGCTGGTATCGAGTTATCACCCTACAGGGGATCAACCTCAAGCTATTGAGGAACTGGTTGAGGGTGTCAGAGAGAAGAAGAAATTCCAGGTCCTGCTCGGAGTAACAGGGTCGGGAAAGACTTTTACCATAGCCAATATCATAGCCGCTATTAATAAGCCGACCCTGATCATATCACATAACAAAACACTCGCTGCCCAGCTATATGGAGAATTCAGACAGCTTTTTCCAGAGAATGCTGTAGAGTATTTTATCAGCTACTACGATTATTACCAGCCTGAAGCCTATGTGCCGATGAAGGATCTTTATATCGAGAAGGATACAGATATAAATGAACAGATTGACAGGTTAAGACTCAGGGCAACGATGTCATTAATGGAGCGGCGTGACACTGTTATTGTTGCCAGTGTATCCTGTATATATGGCCTTGGAATTCCCCAGGACTATAAAGAAGGGTTGATCCATCTCCGTACCGGAGCAGTTATTGAAAGGCAGGAACTACTGGAAAAACTGATAGCTATACATTACGGCCGGAATGATATCGGTTTCGAACGTGGCTGTTTCAGGGTTCTGGGTGATGTGATAGAGATCTATCCAGCTTACACGGAACACTCCGTCCGAATTGAGTTTTTCGATAACTTAATAGAAAAGATCTCCAGGATCAATCCAATAGACAACAAAGTGCTGGAAGTTGTCGACGAATATTCAGTCTATCCAGCCAAGCATTTCATCACAACAGAGGAGAAACTCGGGAGGGCAATAGAATCTATCGAGAAGGAACTCGAGGAGCAGGTTCGGTATTTCAACAGCCAGAACAAGCTTGTAGAGGCGCAAAGAATTGAGCAGAGGACTCTTTACGATATCGATATGTTGAAAGAGTTAAAATACTGTTCAGGTATAGAAAACTACTCACGGCATCTCAGTGGTGTCCCGGCCGGTACTCCACCCTTTAGTTTGATGAGTTACTTCCCGGACGACTACCTGGTAATTGTTGATGAATCCCATGCCACCTTGCCGCAGATAAATGCTATGTATGGTGGTGACCTCTCACGTAAGAGGAACCTGGTCGAATATGGATTCCGGCTCCCTTCAGCCTATGATAACAGGCCTCTAACCTTTCAGGAATTTGAGGAGCGGATCAATCAGGTTATCTTCGTCTCTGCTACCCCCGGAGATTATGAACTGGAGAAAACGAAAGGGGTATTCGTGGAACAGGTAATCAGACCTACCGGACTCCCGGATCCGGAGATAGAGATCAGGCCTCTGACAACCCAGGTAGATGACCTTCTGGAAGAGATAAGGCTACGAACCGAAGATAATGGTGAATTAAAGGGAAAAATTCTCGTTACAACGTTAACCAAGAAAATGGCTGAAGACCTGACAGAATATCTGACCGAAGCTGGTGTGAGGGTAAGATATCTGCATAGTGAAGTCGAGACATTAAGACGGGCAAAATTGATAAGAGAACTCCGACTTGGTGAGTACGATGTTCTGGTCGGAATAAATCTCCTTCGTGAAGGATTAGACCTGCCAGAAGTTTCTCTGGTAGCCATCTTCGATGCAGATAAGACCGGTTTTCTCAGATCTACCAGGTCTCTGATCCAGACCTCAGGGAGAGCAGCCAGGAATATAAGTGGTAAGGTGATATTCTATGCCGATAATATAACTCCTGCTATCAGAGAGGCTATCAGTGAAACCAACCGGAGAAGGGAAAAACAGCTCGCTTATAACAGAGAGCATAATATAACTCCAGCTTCTATTATGAAGAGTGTGGAAGAGATTATGGAATCTACATCTGTTGCTGAAGGATATCGGGAATATGAACCGAAACAGAAGAAGTCAGATTTCGAAAAGTATCTAAAACTTGAATCAAAAGAGGAGATCATAGAATTATTGAAAAAGGAAATGAAGGTTGCAGCTGAGCAGTTGAGATTCGAAGATGCAGCCGAAATCAGAGATCGTCTAATGGAACTCGAATCGCTCTCACTTTCTTGACTCAGGTAGTCACGATCTTCATCCTCCTTCCCAACCTCTTACCGGACAGAGTTACACTACGCTTCACAACTACGAGGGAGTGGCCTTATCTTTTATCGTATTTGATTATCGTATCCAGTTTCTTAACACCTAACTCTTCCGCGATTATCGGACATTTAGCAATCAAAAGAAAACATACTCCTCGATTATCACTCAACCCTTCAAAATTCCCCTGGCCTTTTGATATAATCATATCATGATCCTTTATCCACTGCCTGACTCTGTCATCCCGACGTCTCGGACCCGTTTCCTTATCTCCATCACCCAGTTTAAGAAAAACAAGATTGGGAAGCCTGTCGATCCCGACTTCCTGGGCATCCTGTAACATAGCATCATTGATCACCGGAACACCTTTTACGACAAAGGATATCTTCCTGAAAGGTTGCTTACGTAGGGCGATCAACTCCTCGATCAGAATCTTATCGAAAACCACCTCTCCTGCATTATCGGCAAAATAGAGTAAATCGTCAGCCTTAAAAGCCATCTCATAGAATCGGGCGAAATGATTTATACCCGGCTCTTTTCCCAGAACCTCGGAGATAGTTTTATCAAGATCGATCTCAATCTGAGGACCAAAATCAATAATATTCCCAGCAATAGCTATCTTTACAGCAGCAAACAGACGATCTTCTCCCTGTCTGATTATCTCAAGCCTCTCCTTCAGATGAGGATAGAACTCCAGTGCTTCCTGGTTGCTCGCCTTCTTGATCTCATGATAAAGGTCTTCGATTCCAGTCTCGTGTCTGATAAGCTCATAGATGTCCTGGGAGAGTTCATCCGGTGAAATATTCCATTTCCGGTTATATAGCAGATTCATTACCTTCCTGAGTATTTCTGCTCGTGTCTTCTCCTCCAAATCTCTGGTGGCAAATAATGCCTGTCGCTGAAAACAGGGGATACAGTCCAGATACAACTTCATAGTTTATCTCCTTTTCTACTATTCCTTTTCTGCTATTATAAAAAGCTAATTCTGATTCAACCCTCGAATATCCTGGTGCCTATCCTGACAATATTTGCCCCTTCTTCCAATGCTATATGATAAGAATTTGTCATACCCATGGAAAGAAGTTTCATCTCCACATTAGGAATATCAAGATTTCTGATCTGCTCGAATATCTTCCTCGTCTCAACAAAAAAAGGTCTTGAATCTTCAGGGTTACCGAATCTAGGCCCCATAGTCATTAGACCCCTAATCTTGATATTATTCAGATTAGCAATCTTACGGATAAGGTCTTCGGTTGCTTCCGGAATAACACCAGATTTCTGCGGTTCTCTTCCACTATTTATCTCGATTAGTATAGGCATTATCTTTCCTATCTTATTACAGCTCCGGTCCAACTCTTCCGCCAGTGCTAGCGAATCAATTGTCTCTATCATATCAAATATTTCTAAAACCTTCTGTCTCTTCAGGTCATGCTTCTGTCTACTGGGAATACCTATAAAATGCCATTTTACCCGATCTCCCAATACTGAATGCACATTCTTCGCTTCCCTGATGTAATTCTCTCCAATGATCTTCACACCGGCATCAATTGCTTTCTGTATCTCACCAGCAGTTCTTCCCTTTGCTGCAGCTACTAAGTCCACACCGTTCGGTAGTTCATCCATTATTCTTCTGACATTTTGCTCAATCATATTTGCTCCTTTATATAACCTCTATATTATAAACCCATCTTGATTTGCCCGTCTGGAAGCATGTTATTGGGATGATATTCCCCTTTCTCCTCAAGTTTATAACGTATACAATTCTGGTTAGCAACAAGACAGTAATTCTCCATCCAGTATCGTTCTAGTCTTCCACTCTCTGTGTAGCTTCTAATCGGACAGGAATAATAGTATTTACAAGGCTTGATCTTACCCTGTTTGATCAGAACATCCCATCCCTGGATTCTGTAATCATAAAAATCGGTTTTCTCCTTTATATACTTACCATTATACTCATCCTCCCTTAGAGGTAGCCATTGATATAACTCATCCCGCCAGGCTTCCAGATAAATCGGCTCTCTTCTCATGTATTCTGCTGCGGAAAAAATCCTGTTATTAGCACCTTTCTTCAAAGATTCCAACCATCTTATACCCTCTTCCGATCTCAATAGATGATGATCGATAATCAGTTCAGCAACATTGTCGGTCAATTTCCGGGCATTTTGCAGAGCATTATCACGTAAACTCAGATGTGTAGATTGAGTATAATGGTATAATGGTGGCCCAGAAACAAGAACTGTATCTGGTTTCCAGTTCAAAATGGTTTCGATTGTTCTGAAATCAATGAGTTGAATATCTGAAGCATGGACAAAGGTCTCTCCATTTTCCGATATTCTGCTCATCATCACTAAGTTATCCACTCTTCCTGGTGGCCCGTGAGGAACCGGGTGGGAAAATTGCCCGAATTCAACCTCTCTCCCTTCTACATTGATCACTTCACTCCCTGTAGCTTCAGCGATATCATCTCTCCTTCGCTTCTGGACTTCTGAAGAGTGTTCAATACCTGGTGCCAGAATCCGGCAGTTTTTTAGGCTATCCTTAACCTCTGCAAGATTTAATTGATATGGATTGGCATTGAGTAGAGGACAATGGTCACCATCGAAATGGCTGATGATGACATCGTCGACATTCTGTAATTCATGGATGATTTGTTTTCTTATCTCCGAACCTATTGCTATCTGAAAGGGATGTGGCAGAAATCCGTAACGGTGCCAACCTAAAGCTATTCCCGGGTCGATAAATATCTTTCTCTGCTGTAATTCAATTAAACAGGCGAGTCCTCTTACTCCTAAAGATTCAGCGCCAAGAATCCTGATAATCATGGTATCTCAATCATCCTGCCTGCTCCCCCCTCGATATAACTTTCAGGAAAAAGAGATTTTATCTCATCCCTGTAACAGGTACAATGAGTGGCACAGATAAGCTGGAAACCTTTCAGGGTCTCAGGTCTGTTATCATGTAAGCCACCTATTATTCCATAAAGCTCACCGAATTGCGAGCTGGCTTCTATGATACTGGCCATTGAGGGATGAGAACAACCTGACACGATAACGATTCCTCTTTCGGTCTCTACACAGAGTGACTGTTCTATGGTCTCAAGTTCTCCAGTTGTATAAAGCCCCTCATACAATTTATCGGCATGATCGATTTCTATTACCTCTCCTGCCTTTCTTACTCCCCGCAAAGAACGAGGTATCCAGACACGGACGTCGTGCTTGATGTCCAGAATGGACGAGAGACCGCCAATATGATCAAAATGAGCATGTGATATGAAGATGTCATCAATATCCACCGGATCTATATTCAATTTCTTCATATTGTCGAGTAGGATAATTCCGCTCCCGCCTGTATCGAACAGGATCTTCCTTCCCCGGAATTCTACCAGTGCGGCAAAACCCCAGTCATCAGTCAAATCTTCCCTGTAAGAAGTATTGTCATAAATAATCGTAACTCTCATGATCTAACCCCAAAACACTAATTACCAATCCAGAAATCATCATCTCAAGATATCTGTTATCATACTGACTGAATGATCAGTCTCCCCTTATTCCTACTAATATGATAGGTATTATCGGATTGCTGTCAATCATTATCAGGAGAAATACGAAATTTTCTCTCCCGGCAAGATGCTGAGTTCCATAATGAAAATTTATAATTTACTTCTTAAGAATATACATTTCAGTAGACTCATATCCTGGAATCTGGTGAGAGACGATCACTTTAGTGGGTGAAGCGGAGGTATAATTAAGAAGCTTCCGAATTGATCACGTTTTATGCAATTACATCTTCCCGGAATAATACTCCAATTCCAGACAGAATTCAAACAGAATCAAGGTTATGCAGTCAGAGTTCACTACAAAGTAACTTATTTTTGAGAATAGATTCTTTATCCCTCTTTCAATCCTGCTCTAGCAAAACTGCCAATGATCTGTCTCTGAGCAACGATGAACAGTATGACCAGCGGCATAATACTAAAAGTAGAGGCAGCCATCAAAAGTGTGGTTAAAGTGGAAGACTCCTGTGAAAAGTAACTCAACCCGACCTGTAAGACCCGCAGCTCCTCAGAATTAATCATTACCAATGGCCACATAAAGCTGTTCCAACTGGCAATTAGAGAAAATATAGAAGCTGTAACGAGCACCGGTTTAGATATGGGAATAACAATTCGCCAGAGAATACCAAATCTGCTGCATCCATCTATCTCGGCGGCATCGAATAATTCCTGTGGAATCGATTTAAAATGCTGCCTGAGCAGGAAAATAGTAAAAATATGAGCTAACCAGGGAACAATGAGAGCCATGTATGTATCAATCCAACCTAATTGGTTCAACAAGACATATGAAGGAATGAGATATATAGGCTGCGGTACCATCATCATACTGATAAAGAAAGTAAATAAAAGATTATTCCCTTTGAACTTCATCTGGGCAAATGCATAAGCTGCCAGGGACGAGGTGACCAGAATTCCCAAAAGAGTTAAGAGAGAGACGATAATAGTATTCATGAAATATCGGCCAAAAGGAGCTCTGTTCCAGGCATCAACGAAGTTCCTCCACTGAACTCTCAATCTGCTCTGCTCTACTATTCCTTCATTAGGTACCTTAACAAAAGTACGTTCAATTTGACCGACTTCATCATAAAAATGGACATAAGTGCTATCACCATCTACCATTACAATAGAGATAATCGTCTCCCGATCATCAGCAACATACATAGTATGTTTTTCAATTGGTAGAAACCCTACATTACCTTTGTTGAATTCCAATTGTGACCTGACAGCTGTTACCATCATCCAGACAAATGGAATAACCATCGCCAGTCCGAATATGGTTAACAACAATAAGACGATAAATTTCCCAACTTTGGTCATTATGTATTCTCTCTTCTATCCATCAATAGTGAACGTATTTCTCCATCCGCTTCTGCATTATTGTCAGAACAAGGATTATTAAGAACAATACCAGAGCAATAGCACTGGCATAACTGAGATTCTGTGCTTCACCGAAACCCTGTTCGAAGATGTAATAGACGATAACCTTAGTAGTTCCAAGAGGACCTCCGATTGGGGGTCCGGTCATCATATAAACCTGGGCAAATACCTGAAACGTGACAATCGTAGTCATTATAAGGACATAAAAAGTTGTAGGAGATATCAATGGTAGAGTGATAGTGAAGAATTGCCTTACCTTGCTGGCTCCATCGATATCAGCTGCTTCATAATATACTTTAGGGATATTCTGTAATCCTGCCAGGTAGATGATAGCATTATAACCTGTACTCTTCCATACCGTAACGATGATAATAGCAAAGAGTGCAAGAGAAGGGCCACCAAGAGCACTCGGTAAATTGATACCAAAACTCTGGAAGAGGAGGTGAAAGACACCATTACTCTCTGCAAGCCAACCTAAAGGAGCAATCCCGATCTTTTCGAGAAGAAAATTTGCTAGCCCGCTCTGTTGGTTAAAGATAGTTCTCCACACAATTGATACTGCTACCATAGAAGTTACAGTTGGAATAAAGTAGACAGTGCGGAACAGTCCTCTGAGAAAAGTCACGGTATTTAAGAGCGCAGCAAAAACCAGAGACAGAATAACAGTGGTGGGCACAACAAATATTACCAGGTAAAAGGTGTTGAGCATTGATTGCCAGTATTCAGGGTCATACAATAGTTGCTGATAATTCTCCAATCCTATGAACCCTGCAGGACCGGTTATCGTCCACTCGAAAAAACTGATCACGAATGACAGCACAATCGGTATGAATCTAAATAATAACAGTATTACTGTTGCCGGTAACAGGTAAAGATATGGTGATAACTTTCCCATTTATTCTTCAGTCTCCCAATTAACTCTCTAAATCTCCTAGTAAACAATGACAGTTTCAGAAACCAAATTGTCAATGTCAATAAATCTTTTGAATCTCTAAAGGAATAAGAAGAGAGAGATAGTCTTTCAATATCAGGCAATGAGGTCAGGCTCTAAACCAACTCGATACAAGATCAGAGATTTCAACCAGTGTGGTAGCATTGTATATTTTGGTCGGAATAATCTCTCTGAAGTATGCTCCGTAATATTTATTAATCACTCGACTATCAGCTATAAGAATAATTCCACGGTCTTTCTTGTTACGGATCAACCTCCCAAACCCCTGTCTGAATCTGAGCATGGCATTAGGCAGAGTCGAGTGCATAAAGGGATCCTTTTTCTCTCTTCTCAGCTTCTCATAATATGCTTCTACTATCGGTTCTGTTGGAACTTGAAAGGGGAGCTTATAGAGAATAAGAAGCGATAATGATTCACCCGGAACATCTACACCTTCCCAGAATGAACTGGTCCCGAGCAGAACAGCTCTGCCATCTGCTTTGAATTCATTTAAAGTTACAGTGCGGCTCTGGCCTCTACCCTGGGCCAGGAGAAGTATCTCTTTCTTATAGAATTCCTCACTGATCTGATCATATACTCTGTTGAGGTCACGATAAGAGGTAAAGAGCACCATTGACCCAACACCGGCACTATAGATGGTCGTCTTCAATAGCTCTATACTCTGAGGAATAAAGTATTCATCCGACGGAACCGGAAGATATCCTGCAGCCAGCACAAGTGTCTGTTTATCAAAATTAAAAGGGGAGTGAATGATCAGTTCTGAGATATCCTTCTCTTCTTCAAGGTCAAGTCCCATACGGAGAGTAAAATACTTGAAGCTCCCTCTGAGTGCCAAGGTAGCTGATGTAAAGACAAGCGAATTCATCCGTGAATAAAGTATCTTTTTCAGATATCCTGCAACCTCTAGAGGAGCATAGTTGATTACCCCTGAAGGGACATTAGGTTCCACTGAAGCAAAGCTGCTCAACCAGAGAGCAAAGTTATCCAGATCTGTTTCTCTGAGTACTTTCAATGCCTCAATAAGGTCCTTGATCTTCTCCAGGGCACCGGTCAATTTATCCTGATGAACATCATAATCATTGATCTGTTGTTTACTCAACTGCTGGAGATGCTGTGATAAACTGAAGAGTTTACTCTGAAGGATTGTCAAAAAGGATATCTGTTCGTCTATTCCTGTAGAAAGATCCTGATCGTATTTCTTAATCCTCAATTTGCCGAAACTTCCAGTGTTCTTGACTCTCTCGGCAATCAATCTGAAGAAATCACTGATAGACTGCTTCTTCTCGTCTAAAGCAAATATGATGTGATCTATATCATGCTGCATCATATTCTTTTTACTGTTATCGATCACACTCTTCTGTATATCCGCTTTCAGGGCAGGAAGAATTCCGGTCTGTAGTTTTCTTCGGATATTGATATGGGCAAGCTGTTGGAAAAAACTGTTAAGATCGGTATATGAGATCGAAATCCCCAGATAGCTCGATGCCATTTCTGGAAGGTTGTGAGCTTCGTCAACAATCAGATAGTTGTTATCCTCTTCGCTGAACCTGTCATAATTCAGATCTGTCAGTAGAAGAGAATGATTGGTTACTACCAGACTTGATCTTTCTGCCTTCTGACGGATAGTCATATAATAGCATCGGCTGTGATCAGGACATTTCCTTCCTGAACAGAAATATCGTTCTGAAGATAGTTTTCGCCAGAGTGACGAATAATGACGACGGCTATCTGTGTCGGACTCCCGGTAAAATGAGCTGTTCTCGGAAATATCTCCAGAACGCGAATACTTCTGCCAGACTAGAAGATTGAGAAAGATCGCCGCCTCATTCTGGGTCAGATGCTTGGGAATATTCTGCCTGATGTCATTCCATTTCCGATAACAGAGGTAGTTCTCTCTCCCTTTCAGGATAACTGCTTGAAACGGTATAGGGATACATTCTTTTATAACAGGGAGATCTTTGAAAAAGAGCTGTTCCTGAAGATTCTTTGTATTTGTTGAGACGAAAACCTTCTTGCCATTTCTGTATGCAAAATGAAGAGCTGGAATAAGATAAGCCAGGGTCTTGCCGATCCCTGTTCCAGCCTCGACAATGAGGAAGCTATCATTACGAAGAACCTTATCTATTGAGCTTGCCATTTCAACCTGGCCAGCACGGAATTCATATTCGGGAAATTTTGTTGCAAGAAAACCATTAGAACCGAAACTCATGTTAACAATTGAGTCTTCTTTGTCTGGTCCTTCCATAGAAGCTTCTATCTCGGAACGTGGTTCTTGTGTAGAAGTAAACAGTTGCTCTTCGTTATCTTCGGTAACATCGAGTCCGTTATTCTGAAACCAGTTTTCAGTTCGAATCAGGTTATGTGACCTGAAAAAGCCGAGAGACGAAGCAAGAGGAGATTCATAGAGTCTTTGGTAGTCATCTTTTTTGCTGTCAATAAGAGCAAATCGCCTCTGATAACTAACAATTTGACGTAAATACTGTTCAAGATCGCTTCTCTCTTCTGCATATTCAGCAAGCTCAAGAAGCGAATTATTTATTTCGAATGTGACCTGTCCCAATACGAATTCGGTCATCCTGAAAAAAATATTACCGGTAATAAGAGCATCATTCAGTGCCCTGTGGTATTGTTTACTATCTTCAATTTGCAAAGCTCTGGCTAATGTTGCTAGTTTGTGGTTGTTTAAAAAAGGGAAGTAGATCCTGCTGAGATCGAGTGTATCATAAACAGCATTGCTTAATGACGGTAAAAGATGCATAGTAAGTTGATTCTGTATGAACCCGATATCGAAACTGCTATTGTGGCAAACAAGAAAGTCCTTTTGCACGAATTCGAGCAGATCGACAAGAGCCTGTTTAATACTCAGCCCTTCCTCCAGGTCACTCTCCCTGATACCGGTCAACTGTTTGATAAAAGTAGGTACTTCTGTTGTCGGTTTGATCAAAACATTAAACCGGTCAATTTCTATCCCTTCTCGAAACCTGACTGCTCCGATCTCAATAATTTCATGTCTTTGAGGATCTAAACCGGTTGTCTCGATATCAAGAGAAACAAAAGTCTTAGATTTCCAGAAATCCTTAAACTTCAAACTACTACCTCTAGGTTATGACTGGTTGATAACGAGATTACAGCATACTACTTTTCAATATCGTAACGTTTGATCTTCTTTATCAGTCCCTGCCTGCTCAAACCGAGCTCTTTCGCTGTTTGAGTTTGGTTCCAGGCATTGTTTTGGAGAGCCTGTAATATCATATTCTTCTCTAACTCTTCTATTGCATCCCGCAGGATCGTCTTATTACTATAATCAAACGACTCTTCAGCTATTGATTGTCTGAAAATATCTTCTGAAAGGTCTGAAGGTTTAATGTAAGCATCGTTTTCTACGAGAGTTACAGCCCTCTCGATTTCATTCTCTAACTGCCTAATATTACCTGGCCAGTCGCAATTCTTGAAGTATTTCATTGACTCATCGGTTATACCCTTAACACTCTTATGCATCTTCTTATTGTATTTATCGAGAAAATGGATGGCCAGGAGTGGAATATCTGATTTTCTCTCTTTCAAAGGGGGGACATCGATTTTTATGACATTAAGCCTGTAATAGAGGTCAAGCCTGAATTCACCCTTGTCGATCTTCTCTTTAAGAGGAACATTAGTTGCACAAATAACCCTGACATCCACTTTATTGGTTTTTGTAGATCCAACCCTTTTGATCTCCCCTTCCTGGAGGAAGCGGAGAAGTTTGGCCTGAGTAGAGAGACTGATATCGGCAATTTCATCGAGAAAAAAGGTTCCACCATCAGCAATTTCAAAGAGCCCTTTTTTATCATAAGTCGCCCCTGTAAAAGAACCCTTGACATGGCCGAACAACTCGCTTTCCAGAAGGGTTTCGGGCAAAGAACCGCAATACTGAGCTACGAATTTCTTATTCTTTCTGATACTGTTATAATGGATTGCCTTGGCGATGAGCTCTTTTCCTGTTCCACTGGGACCTTCAAGTAATACAGTAGTAGGAACATCTTTGATCTTTTCGATCATTTCGAAGATCTCCCTCATTTTCTCACTCTTGCCGATAATATTGGTAAAAATCTGTGGTGAACTGAGCTCTTCTCTAATAGAGGCATGTGATAGAGAGAGAGCAGAATGGCGGAAGTTTTCTATTATTACTACTGCCTGATTCGATAAGGCATTCAATAAGTTACTGATCCGTTCCGAAAAATAGTGAGAGCCGTGTTTGCTGAAGAGAAGTATAACCCCAAAAACCTGACTATGGAGACTGAGTGGGAAGGAGATAATGTTGTTATACTCTGAAGCAAAGTGTGGTTGCTTATAGTTCTGAGACTTATTCTCCTGCAGGGTCTTGTGGATAATATTCATCATGCTGTCATAGTCCTTGTCTTCGATAGTGAAGTTGTTAAAGAGTTTGTGTTCCCAACTATCAGGATGCGATCTGGAATTATAAAGACAGATTATCCCCCCGTCTGCTTCTGCAAGATCGATAAAACTATCGAGAGTATATTCCAAAAGGTTATCAAATCTTGATATCGACTTCAGGTTCTGAGTTGTTTCGTTGAATTTAATCAGCAATGATTCGTGCCTGCGGCTTTCCTTGATTTCGGGATCAAAGGTCTTTTCTATTTTCTGAATAAAGATATCGTTCTTTTCAATAAGGCTGATAGCACCATATTCTTTAAGTATCTTCTTATTGTTGTGCAGAATTTCCAGGGCCTGTTGCCATTCTTTGTTTTCGAAGAGTATGGTAGCAAACTCATAGTTAGCAAGAGCAAGCTCATAATAGTTTTTTGTCTCGACGAATATCTTGATAGCCTTTTCGAAATGCTCCTGTGCCTGGGGCGGATTCTTCCGCTCCAAAAGTCCTTTCAGAAAATATGTCTGTCCAATTGCATAATTGTTGCTTATCTCTTCGGATAAGATGAGTGCCTGATTCAAGTAGTAAGATGCACTTTCATAATTACGAGAGAGAATAAAATAGTGAGCCATCTTGTGACACCCTTCAATGATCTTGTCGTGAGCATTGAGGGCTTTAAAAAAATCCAGGCTTTCGACAAGATACCCGTAAGCCTCACTGAACTGACGAAGATGAGTTAATACACTTCCCATATTCCCCCATATTTCGGCACGCTGATACTCATCATTCAATTCACTTATTATTTTGGAAGCTTTAAAGAACAGATCGTAAGCAAGCTCAAACTCTCCACGTCGTTCATATAGCTCACCAAGGTTATTATATGACTTACATAATCCTTCCAGGAAGTCATTCTTCTTTGACTTCTCTATTGCTTCGTCATAGCATTCTATCGCCTTCGACCATTTACCAGACTTGAAGCAGAGTGCACCCATGTTATTTAGAGCTGCTATCAGATTTCTCAAAAGATTGAAATTTCTCGCAATCTCAAGAGTCTTCTCAAAAGCCTCATCTGCTTTCTCGAATTCCCCGTTATCCATGTAAGTGACACCAATATTATTGTAGATATTACAGATGTTGTATCGGTCGCTTAGCATCATCTTGATCTTAAGAGCTTCATTAAAATAACTGAGTGATTTCTTATAGTCTCCCCGATCTTCCCAGAGTCCACCAAGGTTATTGTAACAGACAGAAATCCCATCAAGGTTATATCTTCTCTTCTCGAGGTCAAGACTCTTCAGATAGTGTTCTTCAGCCTCTTTCCATTCTCCCTTATACATCTTGAGAATACCAAGATTGTTACTGATAGCTGCTTCGCCTCCTAGATCGGAGATGTTTTCATAAATGACGCCTGCTTCATTGAAAGCAATTTCAGCTTTATCCCACTGATTAGTATAGTAATATATCTTACCTAAAAGCTTTTTCGTCTCGGCTGCTATGATCTTTCTCTGATGGTTATCTCCTATACTTTCATTTATCCTGGTGATCTTCTCAACATACTGTTTGGCCTGTTTATCATTGTTGAGTTCTATGTTGATCTCGGCCTGTAAGAGTATTAGCTTGCAGAGCCAGTATTCATCTTTCATCGTAGAGTAGTACTTTTTGATAACTTCAAGAGCATAAGCATAAGAGTTCATCCTGTACAAACTATCGGCTAATTCATAGACTATCTCTTCTGGAGGAACTTTTGCCTTTTTGGCCATATGAAGAGCTTCCCGCAAGTTCTGACAGGACGATTCATAACGATTCAGTCTCTTATTTATCTGAGCCATCCTTATCTGAAGGGTAACCCTCTTTTTGTCAGACTTACATAATTTGTTCTGAAGAAGGGTAAGCTCCATCAAATTCTCATAATCGTGTAGATAGGACAGGATAGTACTAATACTCTCTATTGTCTTATTTTCCGGAACTGGTGCATCGTTATCATACAGGTAACGATTAATCTGATATGCACCCCTTAAGAGAGGGGTACCTAACTCGTTATTATCAAGAAAATTATCGATCAGCTTATAACCTTTTTTCCGCTCTTCACTCTCTAGTTCAGCAAAATATTCTTTGTAACATTCTAACTTAGTGATTACATATCGGCTATTGGATGATGCGGATAAGTCATTCTTCTTCTCAGTCCTGTTTTTGGAAATCTGATCAGACTGTTGTTTCTCTGCGCTATTTCCTGTTGTCTGAATCATTAATTTGTTTGATAGCTTCTTGATAATAGTCTTCAGTTGTGCTGGAGTTATCTTGATCTCTTTCTGGCTGAAGTACTTTTTGAGATTAGGATCATTAGCATGTTTGTCGAGAAGAAAAATTGCCTTCAGGACTTCCTGTTCCTTTTTTGAGAGTTTACTCAGATTGTCGGCATAAATCTTATTAACGTAGACATGCTTATCGAGATAGCTGGTTAGATTAAATTCCTCATCTCCTCCTTCGTTGTAAAACTCGTTCAGAATATACTCAATAGTATAGATATTTCCACGCGTTATATTATATAAAATCTCGGCTTGAGCTTCCAACTCTTCCTCTTTTTGATTGAAGAGTTCTGCCAACAGGAGAAGTATATTGGAGACATCAAAGGATTCCAGCTGTTCTTTGGAGGAAAAAGGAAACAGTTCTTTTGTAGTGAATACCACGATTTTTATATTACATTCTATTGCATACTGAACAAAATACTGCAAAAATTCTATCGTGTAGTTATCTAGAAACTCTCCATTCTCAATCAGCAGCACAAGATTCTGTAGCTTATTATTCTTTCTCATAATTTCTGTGAGTAGGAAAAAGAAGTCATACTTGAAAGCTGTTTCTTCATCGATTGCCTGTTTGATAGTCTCTTCGAATTCTCTGTCATTCAAAGTAAAGATGAGTTTGAAAATATTACTGAATTGGTTCTTCTCGAATACAGAAGGATAATATGCCTTGAATTCGGATCCCTTCTCCTGTAACTGCTGTATATACTTGTTAAACAGATAGGTCTTGCCCGAACCGGTATCCCCGACTATCTCGATCAATTCACTATTCTGATGTTGCAGTTTACGCTGTAAATCATTGATCAGATCACTCTTACCAATATGCTGGAGTATAGTCTTATTGATAATACGATTCATACCCTCAATCCTATTTATTTTTGGAGAGTATTTACAATCCCTCTGTTTCTTGTCAACTCTTTTTACATAACCTGTAAAACAGGGTTACAATTTGATGTTAGTAGTGTATTGTCGGGTGCAGTTTTCGTGATAGATGTTTATCCAATTCATTTCCCGACCCAAGGAGTATTAATTCTTTTTCGACGGCGGGGCTGATCATTCACTCAATCCATTGCTCTTGAATACATAACGGCAATTTTCATTGATAAAAGGAGGCATCCATCCGGAATTTGTTTCAGTGGTTGTTATAAGTTGTTGAAGAGTAATGAAAAAAGTTGTCAAAATGCCCATAAAATTCTTGAAAAAAAGAGCCCCTTTTATAGTTTGGTTTCATCAAAAACAACAC
>Ga0079223_10000042_pt1 | contig 37342 bp, 27 predicted proteins | sample Stecom2011_FD_75072 | JGI IMG/M metagenome (GOLD analysis project Ga0079223, IMG submission 75072) | Agricultural soil microbial communities from Utah to study Nitrogen management - Steer compost 2011 | ecosystem: Environmental > Terrestrial > Soil > Agricultural land | place: USA: Utah...
AGTAATACAGGGATAATAATCGCAGCTGATAATGTTATTATTGATGGGTTCACCATTCGAAACTATGATCTTGGTATAGAAGTTTCAGGAAACAACAATATTCTAACATACAATAATATCACAGGCATGCTAAACGAAACAGGTATTGCGATAATAGGTTCTGGTAATGAAGTGTTATATAATCGAGTTACTGGGCTTCAAGAAGGCATTGTTATATATAACGCAGTTGGTAATTTAATTAGCTGGAATTGGGTTTATCAAAACAATACTGGTTTGATCAATCTTGATGAAATCACCAGTGTAGACGCCGTTAGAAACTGGTGGGGAGATGAAACAGGCCCTGGTGGAATCGGTGAAGGACAAGGTGATCTACTCTATGGTAATGTCATATACAGTCCCTGGTATTTTGAGGAAGAGATGATAAATCTTTCTCAATACAGCATAACCATCCCTGCTGTTATCCCAACTTTTAATGCTCTTACTTCAGATGGCAAATACGTTCAATTACTATGGATTGCCGAGACAGAGACAAGTATGCTTGGTTACAACATCTACCGCAGTCAGGTTGATGAAGTTTCTAAAGCAGAGAAGATAAACAATCAACTTATCGGGGCTTATAACAGTTCCTCAGCAACTGATTATTCCTATCTCGATGTTGATGTCAAGACTGGAGAAACTTACTTTTACTGGCTGGAGCTTAAAGATATCGATCTGACTGACCAGTTTTTCGGTCCGGTTTCCGTTCTTGTGAACGAGAATGGTGATGCTGATCTTCCGGAACTTCCTTTAGAAACCAGGCTTATTGGTTCCTATCCAAACCCCTTTAACCCCGGTACACACATAGCTTTCTCTCTCGATGAACCGGCAAGGGTTACAATCTCGATCTATAACAATCGTGGCCAGTTTATCAAAACCCTTGCCAGTAACAAAAACTTCAAAGCCGGAAGACAGCATTCTGTTTACTTCGATGGTAAGAATCATCAAGGTAATGAGATTACGTCCGGGATCTATTTCTACATCATGAAAACTGATAATGACTACAGAGAAGCAAGGAAGATGCTTCTGCTAAAGTAGGTTAGCAGGTTAACAGTTGAAAAATCATGCCGAAGATTAGCAGGAATCAGAACTACAGGCAGGTAAAAGAAATAAAGAAATTCGTTGAGATGGAGACTTGTACCCCCTCTTAACGATGATAAGTTATTAACAATAAGGACAGGATGACAGGAGATGAGAGATAATGTGGAGAAAGGGAGTGCAAAGATTAGAGATTAAGTTCTAGATTTGTATATTTAAGTATCGAATCTGAGAGCAATTGTCAAAGGCTCTAAACTCTCCAACTCTCTTCTCTCTGTTGTCTGGTGTCTAAGATAGATGATTCTGCCAAGCAGAAACAAAAACACAAGCCCATAAGCAGCTAAGGCGGAGAAGACTCCGCCTTTTTTTCACTAAGCTCAAACTTCTCCTGGAATAGTAGTATATCAATCTCTAACAGGTTCAAACTTCAGACTCTCTTACATTTACATAATTACAATCCATATTCTGTCTTCTCGCAGGCAGGCCAGATAACAAGAATACGGATTGGCAACATTTCTATGTGCTTATAATCAGGATTATTTGCATCACGCTATTAACAACTATGCAACTGGGGCGTATTTACACTCTAACATACCAAATATAATAGCCTAATTCAGAATTATATATTGACAAATATTTCCACTTATATCTAATAGTCACGTGGGATTTAACGTCGGTATCTTCCGGCAAGCAGAAGATGTTTTTTTTAATTATTTGGGAGGATAAGACTATGCGTACTTATCGAAGGTTTTTGTTTATCTGGCCATGAAAAGGCCTTGCGTGGATTGGCGACGATAATTCTGTTTTCATGAGAAACACCTTAAATCTTTATCTTTGTTCTAACAGTTGAGTAACAACTATTATCTCCTCCTTTAAACCACGCAAGGTGTTTCATATTGCAGTGGAAAATCGGCAATTTAATATTCGAAGGAGGAAATAATGAAACGTATTTTATTTATCTTTATAGTCCTTGCTTTCCTCGGGACAGTTAATATTCTGGCTCAAACCCAAATCTGGGACGAAGCAGGGCTTAACAACATAAGGAATACTAATCTAACTCTAAGCAGCGATTACATCCAGATGGCAGATATAACAATCACAAGTAACTGGATTCCTATAGGTACCGATAGTGCTCGATTCACAGGAACTTATAATGGTAATGGATTTGAAATCATCGGCTTGAACAGTACTACAGGTGGATTGTTTGGTATCACCAACGAGGCCACAATATCTAATGTCAGTTTGAACGATATCTCGATTCATTCAACTGTCGGTACTGTTGGTGGACTTGTCGGGCACGCCATTAACACCAAAATCGAGAATTGCTCTACCGGTCCATTCGGTGTTATCGAACAGTTTGATATCGAAGCTGGTGGCGGTGATGTTGGTGGTCTGGTAGGTATTCTGGAAGGAACTCATCTCGATGGTGCTGAATTCATCTCTTATATCAAAAACAGCTACAATCAGGTTACGGTTAAAGGTAACGAAAGAGTCGGCGGATTAGTTGGAAGCACATTGATCTGGGGTGAACATCCGAATTTACAACCTCGATATAGCTTGATATATCGATGCTTCAATATAGGACCTGTTGTTGACAGTCAAAAAGTTGGCGGCCTGGTTGGCATGAATGCAGAAGGGAGCACGATCGAAGAGTGCTGGAGTGCTAATACTGTTGATGCTGAAGAACAGGTTGGTGGTTTAGTAGCAGTTAACTACGGATATATACTCAACTGTTTTTCTATCTGTGGAAGGCCGGTAATCGGCGATTATGTCGGCGGTCTGGTTGGAGTAAATTACTCTACTGGAGTAGTACAAAACTGTTATAGCAGCAGAGTAGTACAACTCGCTGGTGAAATGCAGCATCCCGGTGGTTTGATTGGTTGGGGAGCTCCTGGGCAGACCCCTCCACCTCCGACTGAACCAACAGGTTATGGTGAAGTTATCAACAGCTATTGGTGTGTTGATCGTTCCGGAGTTGATTCATTGGGTTATAGTAATAATTATGATATCCTGTACAATTCCGGAAAGTTAGGTGCAGCAAGAACTCAGGAAGAGATGGCCGTCCTACCCTATGCTCCAAATACATACGTTAGTTGGTTAGCAGACTGGTACGACAATATAGATCCTTATATCTGGGAAGCTACTGAAGCCGATGGACCAAGCCTGGGATATCCAGTATTATTTGGTGTCACTTTCGTCTGGGACTGCCGTCTTGATAACCCACTTCCCGTAGAATTGTCATCATTTACAGCGACTGTCATAGCTGCTATAGCTGTCAATCTGCAATGGCGGGCCGAGACAGAAACCAATGTACTCGGTTACAATGTATATCGTTCTGAGTATAACGATATGGGTGATGCGATCAAGATCAACGGACCTGTCATCATTGCCTATAATAGTTCAGCACCGACTAACTACTCATTCCTGGATGAAGAGGTAATGCCTGAAACTACCTATTATTACTGGCTGGAATCAGTAGATCTAGATATGACTAACGCTTTCCACGGTCCTGTTTCAGTTATGATTGCCTATGATGATGACGACGATGGCTCTATTCCACCGATACCTCTGGAGACTAAATTAATAGGAGCTTATCCAAACCCCTTTAATCCAGGAACCCATATCGCCTTCTCACTTGAAGAAACAGCAAGAGTAACTATCTCGATCTATAACAATCGTGGCCAGTTCATTAGAACTCTTACTTTCGAGCAGGAGTTTACAGCAGGAAAAGACCATTCGATCTATTTTGACGGTAAGAATCATCTCGGCAATGAGATCAAGACAGGTATCTACTTCTACAATATGAAGACAGATAACAATTACAGCGAAGTCAAGAAGATGCTCTTACTTAAATAATTATTATGATTCACTTGTTGGATATCAATGAGGATCGCCTATCTGGGGATGAAGATAAAAATTAGTATGGGATAATGATCTGTGATTTCGAACTGAGAAAGATCAGCATATTGAGCTTGAGAGGTTATTTTCCGGAAACGATGAACAGCACTTATAAAAGAGTTGTATTCACCATCTGTGGATTATCTAATCCACAGATGGGATGACTCTTTTGTGCATTTTGTGCTATATGCTTCTCCATCTATTTGCTGCAGTAGATATTGATCACTCAAGCTGGTAGAGCCTATAACCCTTAAGTTCGCCCTCGCCCAGGCCGAAATGGAGGAACTGATCGTCCTGGGAAGTAGTTCCTCTACCTCCGAAAAGCTCTCTTATCAGGTGTCTGCTACTTCCATCAGGAAGGAGAACCTCAACTTCGACCTTACTCCCGAATGCGGGAGAATTGGGCATAGATTCCTGCCACCCCTCTCTGCTGGATATTTTAACCTCTTCCCCATCCCAGTAGGGTTTTATAAAGATTGAGCTATGATCCTTGTCAGTATCGTTTCTGAAGATCTTTACCCCATTTCCGCTTCCGACAATCAGATCTAGCCTGCCATTAATATTAAGATCAGCGACGGCATTACCCCAGCCGTTATAGACTCTTGTTCCTGATAACCAGGTAATATCGGTAAAAGTTCCGTCATTATTGTTGAGATAAAGATAGCTTCGGTCGTTTTCATAAACAGAAGTGATATAAAGATCTAAATACCCGTCACTATCGGCATCAAACCAGTTGGGATCGGAGTGTAATTCATCGAAAGTAATACCAGCTTCACTGGTAACATCGGTAAATTTATGATAGACAATGGTTGTATCTCCTATTACCTTTTCGGTTATCCCGTCATTCCGGAGCAGCGTACTCTTATCTGAGAACTCTAAAAAGCGGGGATGGGCGAGGTTGGCGATAAAGAGGTCAAGCTTGCCGTTGTTGTTATAATCACCCCAGGCAGCACCGATAGTGTGGCCATAATAATCATAATCTCCACCGCTTCGGTATTTCTGTCCGGCCAGGTTGTGCAGAGTTGCCCTATCGATAAATTTACCATCTTCATAATCCCAGAGTAAATTACGGTTCAGGCGATAATTACTGACGAATATCGACTGCCTGCCGTTGTTGTTATAATCGGCAGGAGAAACACCCCTTCCTGCCAGGCCCGGGTTTGTTGTATATATCGGCTTCAAGAAACCGAACTCTGAACTCTTATCGGAAAAGCTTCCATGCTCATTGTACCAGAAATAATCCTGAAAGCCACGCTGTATCTGCCAGAGTTCGTAATTGGCAGTGTAGAGTGAAGGATAGCCGCTCTTCTCAAAATCTATCCAGGCTGCACCCTCTGTCGGAGCGAAGTCGTTTATCTCTGAACCTTCAGCTTCATGAGTGATAAAGCTTCCGTTACCGAGATTTCTGAACAGTGTATTACCAGACCCTTCAATCGCGGAGGAAAGTGCTGCAAAATCGAGCTTACCGTCTTTATCGATATCAGCCCATAAGCCGCCTGTAAAGGAGTGATTCACTATTCCTGTCTCTTCAGTGACTTCGCTGAAGATCATATCTCCCTCGTTGCGATAGAGCCGGTAGCCACTGAAGAGAAGATCGGGAAGAGTATCGTTATTGTAATCTCCAATAGCAATTCTGCGAAAACGTAAGCCTGAAAAACCGATCATATCTGTGATATCGGTAAAGACAGGTCCCCGGTAGTTCTTTATCTTGCGGCTCCAGTCCATTATCTCATCGTCAGACCCTGCTTCCCTGTGTAAAAAAACGAGATACTTCATTGCCGATTCATCGAATCGTTTTCTCGGCGATCCGGCTATCAGGCAATCGATAAAATATTCAGCCGTCTGAAGCAAATCGGGATCTGACATCAGTAGAATGGCAAACCTGCCGAGCCAGTATTTATGTTCAGCTATTTCTCCGTAATCGTTATTGTTAATATGCAGAGTTTTCAGCAGGTTAAAACCTCGCCGGTAGTAATCATTCGGCTGACTGATTACTCTGGTAATCGTATCCTCATCATCATCGAGACTCGCTTCAGCTAAAGTGAGATAATAGTATACTTTTGCCAGTTGAATATCTCGTCTCTGCTTCCAGTAATTACGATCCCATTGTCGGTAAAGAATCGATAGATTATCCTTATCTGCAGGGAATTCAGATTCTGTAAGTAAATCTTCTGCCCATCGAAGCATAACTATTTTCTCTTTTTTTTCACTGAAAGATCTGAGGAAGGTAGGATCGCTAATAAGACCGGCCAGGAGAACAGAGAGTGTAGGAGCAATTTCTGAAGAAGAATCGATCTCATTAATAATCCGATCGTAATCCTGCAGATTAAGATAAGAAATTAATCGATAATATGAATTAGTATCCTGCCATAGAGAGTTGGGGAAATTTTCCAAAAACGATTCGCTTAAAACAACTCGGAGGCTATCGTTTTGTTCGACTGCTATTTCATTCAGAAAGCTCTGGATATAGTTTTCGAATAACGCGGGATAAGATGATATATCTCTCATCTCAGAGAAGAGTCTCTCTTCGTTTATTTCTCCGAGTGCATACTCTAAGGTTAATCTCTCTCCTGGTGAATTGAAGATTGTTTTTATCTGATCGATCTGAGCTCTTTTTGAGGCTATGGAAATCTCTTTGTTTCCCTCTTCTCTGTATACAGAGAAGAGCCGAAAGGCATCATCAAGCTCCCCTATGTTACGCACCCTCAATTCAAGGGTCTCAATCACTCCACAAACATCCTGTCTTGACAGGGCAATATCTTCAAGTATATCATATAAAACTGTTTTTTCTGGATAGTCTTCTATATGTTCTCTGATTATCGATTCGGAGTTGATGACTATATCCCATAATTCCCGTTCATAGCAGAATTCAAGCTCTTCAACAGTCAGTGCCAAGATGATGGGGATAGTAACAAAAAGAAAAAGGAAGAAGAGGATAAACTGTCGTATACTCTTCTCCCTCTTGTCAAACTCCATCTTATCTATCTCTGTCAATATGTTCGATGATCTTTTCGACTACCGTTTTGGCTTTCATCCCCTCCGCTTCAGCAGCAAAAGAGATGATGACCCTGTGCTGTAAGACTATTACCGCCACTCTTCTAACATCTTCTTCCGAAGGGGTTGCTCTTCCTTCTAATGCTGCCTTTGTCTTCGCAGCCAGAACAAGATATTGTGAGGCTCGTGGTCCGGCACCCCAGCTGACCCATCTCTTCACAAAATCTGCTGCATCGGGGTGATCAGGCCGTGAAGCTCTTGCCAGTTTAACAGCATAATCGAGAACATGTTCGCTAACCGGCAGGGTAAGGATCATCTTCTGCATTTGGATGATATCAGAGGCGGAGAGAACTGATTCTATCTCCTGCGGTATACCCCCGGTAGTTTTAATAACGATCTCTCTCTCCTCCTCGTAAGAGGGATAATAGATATTGATATTAAACATGAATCTATCTAACTGAGCTTCCGGTAATGGATAAGTCCCCTCCTGCTCTATCGGGTTCTGAGTGGCCAGAACCAGAAAAGGTTGGTCAAGATGATAAGTAGTATTACCTGCCGTCACCTGATACTCCTGCATTGCCTGTAACAGTGCGGACTGAGTTTTAGGTGGTGTTCGGTTAATCTCATCAGCCAGAATGACATTGGAAAAGATCGGACCTTTAATATATTCAAAATATCTTTTCCCGTCAGCCTTACTCTCGGCCAGAATATCTGTTCCGGTAATATCAGAAGGCATGAGATCTGGTGTAAACTGTATTCTGCTGAATTTAAGGTTCAGAGCTTTCGAGAGGCTCGAAATCAGTAGTGTCTTAGCCAGACTTGGCACTCCTTCAACCAGACAGTGCCCGTGAGCAAAGAGGGCGATGAGAATCTCTTCGATCACCTTGTTCTGGCCTATTATCACCTTGCGTATCTCTCTCTGTATCTTCTCTCTATCAGTTTTTAATTTCTCGAGCATCACAATTCTGTTCTTCTCATCACTCATAAAAATCATCTCCTTTGTTCATAATCGTCATCAGCTTGATACCAGCATAACTATAAGCAAAGATACCAATAGTTACGATGATCAAACCTGTCAAGATATGTGAAAATATCATTATCGCCCCTGACATTTCAGCCTGCATTCCAAAACCAGCAGCAAATATCAGAGTCATTATCAATTCATTACTCCCCAGCTGAGCTGGTGGATGTGGTATAATATAAGAGAGGTAAATCAGGGTATAACCGAGCAGAACGTAGAAGTAATTGACTTCAGTCGAGAAAGCCCGAAACAGAGAAAAGAAGAAAAAACTATCGAACAATATTGCAATTAAAGAAAGAATCATAACAGGAAATATCAGATGCTTCTGATCTTTAAAGACCGCAAGTCCATCTACAAACAGAGAGAGAGTCTCATCCAGCTTTTCTTCATACCTGGCCGGAACGAAGAAGCAGATTCTTTTTAAAAAACCAATCACTTTCTCCCCAGAATAAATTGCAGCAAAGAGGATGAAAAGACCAATAAAGAGAATCAGTAAAATGACAAATATCAGAATCGTCAGCAGAGGTGGAAGCGAAACAGACAGAATTGGAACGAGTAATAGAACAAAGAGGATACCTATTGTATCGAAGAGCTTATCAACAAAGACAGAAGGTAAAGTTCGCGTCATTCTAGTTCCGTATAACTTTTTGACAAAGTAGCATTTCATTAATTCCCCTGCCCTCAAGGGGATAAGATAATTTGTAAAATTTCCGGCCATGTGAATTAGAAAGGACTTCGATCTCGTTATAGGTTGCACTCGGTGTAAAAGAAGTCTCCAGCGTAGCGATCGGATATAGTATGCAAAGATATAAAAGATAGCTGCTATGATGACAAAATGTAGTTTAAGGTTCTTCAGATAGTATTTCATGGTCTCTATATCAACAAAGCGGAGCCAGATCAGGAGAAAGATTATCCCGATTCCTGTACCTATCAAGATTGTTCGCAGCTTACTTTTCATCAAATCTCTTTTTCTGTCTTACTCCATTGTATCCTGAAGCTTATTAGTTCTGCAGTAATATAAACTAACTGCTGACTGGTTTTCTAATGTATAGATAATAATGGTGATGAGCCCAGAACCGTTTCAATATTTCTGGCAGTAATTGCTCCAGTCGATTATATTTTAACATTCTCTGAGGAAAGTCCTCATCCTTACCCCGGTAATAGCTCATGATCGAAGCTCCCTCTGTCTCATCAACATCCTTATCCAGCAGAAAACCGAGACAGAGTTTTTTGGCAAAGAGCTCTTTCTTCATACCAATATCTGGCCATGGTGGGCAATCTATCAATCTCTCCTCTATCAATTGCCAGCCGAGACTGTTCATTATCCGGGAAAAACGTGAGAACTTGATCCAGGAGAGATTGACGAATTTATTATATCGCTTCTTGCCCATTATCTTCTGTAAGATGAATCCGGGACCAGTTCTATTAGGCACGATAATGAGAATTACCCTTTTTGTAATCCTGTCCAGTTCTGTCAGAAAGCTCTCCAGATTTTGCACAAACCAGAGAGCAGAGAAATTCCAGCTCATATCAAATTCATTATCGTCTGTCGGAAGAGACAAGAAGTTTTCAGAATACAAGAGATTAACCGGGAACTTACACTCTTTCCACAGCTTCTCGATCATTACCAGCCGTTCACTGTTATCATCGATCAGTGTTATCTCTTTACCTTCCCTGGCCATATTCATACTATTGATCCCTGAAATACCGGTGAAACCGAAAAGTGGTGCCTCAAGAACCTTTTGTATCTCGTATTTCTGACAGATTCTTGTCAGGAGTTGATTAAGTATTACCCTTTCATACGAGGAACCTAGCCCTTCATCTTCTGTATGAAAATAGTTTCTCCAATTATCAATCACTGGTATTGCCATCTCTCTACCCTACATCTATAATAATCTACCTGTTACTTGATTCTATGTATCTTCTTATACCAATCTATAACTACCTTGAAATCCGGTATCGTTTTAGCATGACGTAGATAGAGGTCCTTAAAAGATTCAGTATTATCATAGAACCAGCTGTTACTGATTAATTTTATCCGGTTATGAAAGTTATGCAAGCCATGCCTTTGTGCAAAGCGGGCCAGTCTGCGAAAGAACTTGACAGAGATATACCTGTTTCCTGGATAATCCCTCTTATACAGACGATTGCTGATAAAATCTACCAGTTCATCCAGTTGCACTGGATAGCGATCAGCAATATTATAGATCTTATTACCCCTGTATTCATCTTCTGAAACCTTATAGAACGCATCTGCAACAATATCGATATTTGCAAGATGAATGATCTTTGTTATATCTGGCAACAGTAGAAGTTTTCTATGGACCAGTTTCACGAGTGTATAGGGAAAGCCATAATCATTTTCGCCATAAGTGATAGCAGGTCGTATAATAACTGCCTTTAAACCTGCCAGGACATATTTCTGGATCACACCCTCTGCTTTGATCTTGGTATCGTGATAGACATTATCACTCTGATATTTAGTATTGATGGTTGCCGGCAGCTCTTGTGGTATAGCACCATACACTCCGACAGAGGAGCAGAATACTAATTTGCTCTCATTCTTTAGAGCTGCTTCTGCTATCTGCTCTGTCGCCTTAACATTGGCGTCATAATAAACCCGTTTTGCATACTTTCGGCCACCCCTGAGAGCACCTATATGAATGATAGTATCAAATTTTTCCTGGTTTAGGTAAGTTCTCAGGTTTCCAGTATCAGCCAAATCAAGCTTTACTATTTCAGCGTTATTAACCAAAAAATCAAGCCGTTTCGGTGATGTGTTCGGTCTTATCAGAGCAGTAAAACCCGTCTTCTTGTTTATGAGTATACGCGCTACATTGCTCCCGATAAAACCGGTAGCTCCGGTTAATAGTAATCTGTCAGACATGATTGATCAATCTTAATAAGCGATGGAAAAAGCTTCCTGAATCCCGTTCAATTCTTAAAGGATGAATTTCGGTATTAAAGAATTCCACTGGCTCGTTACTCAGAACTTTTGCAGGGTTATCCATCATGAGTTTGTTTACCGACAATTCAGTATAATTCTCTTTCAATATTCTTTCAAGTGTGGCGAGTGAATACTTATCAGTCCTGCAGTGGTGATCTGAAGCGATAAAATGAATATAGCCACGATGAAACATCTCCCAGACCGCATTGGTGACAAGAGTACCATACTCGCCAAGAAAGCTTCCGGCATTAGCCTGAAGATAGACATTACGATGTATAAGCTCTTCAGCAATATTGATATTCTTGATAATATCAATATACCTTTCTGGATGGGCTAGTATTGGTCTGAAACCATCTTTAACCATCTGATAGAGCATATCGTATAAATTGATGGGAAAACCGTGCATTGCCGTTTCTACAAGTACATAATCACTGTCATCCATCCTGAATCTATCAAAATCGATCATCTTACCTCTCATCTGAGTAAGATATACCTCTATTCCGCTGATAAGATTGATCCCGATACTCTCCTCAAGAGCAGCTTCTCTAAGGAGTTTTATCTCTCCCTGAACGAGAGTTTTGGTATTATCATACTCTCCCGGCATATAGTGTGGGGTCAGAAAGAGGTCTGTAACACCACTATTTTGAATGACTTTCAGCGACTTGAGAGCATCTTCGATGTCTTCTGCCCCATCATCAATATAGGGCAAAATATGGGTATGAATATCAATCATTTTCTCAGACTGTGAATGGCTTGAACGAATTCTGATAATAATTGCTGGTTTTTATTCTCTTCCAGAACCGTACCTGTTATTATTATATCTGCTCCAGCTTCAGCTATTGCAGTTGCCGTTTCAGGATTTCTGATCCCCCCTCCAACTATGATGGGAAGATCGGTTATTGACCTGGCCTGTTTGACCATCTCCGTCGGAACTGGCATTTCTGCACCACTTCCAGCTTCAAGATAGATCATTTTCATACCAATGTATTCAGCAGCAATAACATGAGCAGAAAGTATATCCGGCTTATCTCTCGGGACAGGGAGACTATTGCTGATATATTGCACTGAGGTGAGTTTCCCTGATTCAATGAGAATATAGGCAGTACTTATTGCTTCCAGACCATACTCTCTAATCAGTGGTGCTGCTCTTACCTGCTCTCCGATCAGTAATTGAGCATTACGGCTACTAATCATATTGAGAAATAGAATAGCATCGGCATTTGGTGAGAACGTGTTTAGTATTCCAGGAAAGATCAATAAAGGTATATTGATCTGATCCTTCAGCCTCTTGATACAGACATCGAGTTCTCTATGCATCAGCATACTACTCCCGATCAATATACCATCAACGCCAAGTTCTTCTGCTTTTAGAGCGAGTCGAAAGGCATCTTCTGGCCCACTTTTATCCGGGTCTATCAGGATGAAATATGCCGGTTTGGGCATTCCAGTTAACTTTGTATATACTTCATTCATATCTTCTACCTTTACATAACCTAGATTGCTTCCTCTCTGAGCTCTTTTATCAAATAAATATCAATACAAACAATAGAATCAACATGTGTAGTTTTATCAGGGTGGACGACTCGTTAAGCCTGTTGGTAGTTACATTACGAAACAGGTTTATATAGATCAAAAAAAGTGGTATTGTGTAGAGTAATAACACTATCCAGAAACTAGACCTCGTTCTTACTACTTCGGAGAATTGCATAAAGTGGCTGATTACCAGTAAAGCGGCCAGTATAACCGCCGGTATCAGAGACAAGAAAACAGCCCGCTTCTCACCATAGTTGGTCGCCAGGGTATTTACACCCAACATCTCGTCACCACTCTTATCCTCTGCATCTTTTACTATCTCCCTCACCATAGTATATAAAAACGTATAGACAAGGATCGGAAGAATATTCAGAACATTGTTTCCGACAACAGCTCCGTATAGAAAAGTACTCGCTGTTGTATATGAAACGATTAGATTTCCTATCAGTACCTTCCTCTTTAATCTTTTGGCATAAAAATACAGGAGCAGTGAGTTAATGATAGCAATCATAATAGCCCACATATTGGCGGTGAAAAAGCTGATAGAGAAACCCAACACAAAGAGGAAAATTGAATAGATATAAGCACGTTCGGGAGTTATTTTCCCTCTGGGCAGTATGCGGTTAGGTTTATTGATTATATCGATGGGCAGGTCATAGAAGTCGTTAACTACATACCCTCCAGCAGCTATGAGGATAGCCGAAACCATAGCAAAGATGAGAGCTGGATAATCTATTAGATGATTGTTTAAAAACCCACCTGCCAGTACCGCCAAACCGATAAATAGACAGTTGAAAGGTCTGGTAATTAATAGATAGTATTTCACAACGGAATTCGTTCCCTGATCATATAGAGATATTCAACCAATATCTCATTAGAGGGCATATTCTTTATGAGCTTGTAAGAATCATCAAGTAGTTTCTCTGCCGTTCTTCTTGCTTTATCCAATCCAAGAATAGCAGCATAAGTAGCTTTGTTATTACGAGCATCTTCTCCAGGTTCCTTACCCAGGATATCACTGGTTCCAATCTCATCAAGAATATCATCAATAATCTGATAAGCCAGGCCAACGTTCAAAGCAAAACTCTCTAAAGCCAGGACAACATTTTCTTCGGCCTCACCCATGACGCAGGCCAGATCAACAGCAGCCTTCAACAACGAACCTGTCTTCTTCAAGTGGATATATTTTAAAACATTTATTCGCGCTTTCGTGCTAGTAACCATGACATCAACTGTCTGACCCCCAATCATACCTCTGGTAGAAATCTCTCTAGCCAGGACATTTATACAGGTTATAGCTTTCTTGGAATTGTTTATATTAGTCAAAACCTCGAAAGCTTTTGTTAATAAAGCATCTCCGGCCAGGATAGCTGTTGCTTCGTCAAATTTCTTGTGACAGCTGAGTTCACTCCTTCGCATCTCGGAATTGTCAATGCTGGGAAGATCATCATGTATCAAAGAAGCAGTATGGACCATCTCAAGTGCACAGGCAGCAGGAACGATAGGTTGCAGCATCGAAGCGTTACGTTTCTCTTTCAGCATTTCGTATGTAGCGAAGAAGATTATCGGCCTGAGCCTCTTTCCACCTGCAAAGATTGAATACTGCATAGCTTCATACAGTGGTTCGGGATAGGTGTTAACCTTGGTTAAATACTCTTTTAACCCCTTCTCAACAATAGCTTTTCTCGATTCAAAATATTTCTCTAATACCAAACTCTACCTCTCTTCATATTGGATAACTCCTCTCTGATAAATCCAATCTAATTCGACAGAGGGAGATCTATCTTCTTACCTGTTCGTGCAGATTCATAGAATGCCAAGATAATCTCCAGTGACTTTCTTCCATCTCTTCCGTTAGTATGTGGACTGTTCTTTCCGTTCATAGCTTCAATAATATTATGATAATAGGGTAAATGGCCTGAACCGTAAACTGTCAAGGGCTGATAGTTCACCTCTTCCAGCAATCTATCATCGTCATCATAATCTTCAAATTCCCATTTCTCTACTTTGTTGAGGGCAATACCCCCCACCTTGACAGTCCCTTTTTCACCCAGAATTGTAACTGACCCCTCATAGTTCTTAGGAAAGGTCAGCATAGTTACATTAATTGTGCCAATTGTGCCATTGATAAATCTCAGAATAGCAGTTCCTGTATCTTCAGTCTCGATGTTTCGTGCCATAGTAGCAGTCTCTGCCATCACCGATTTGACATCTCCGATCAACCAGTAGAGGCCGTCAACATAATGACTCGCCTGGTTAAGAAAAGCTCCCCCGTCATATTTCCAGGTTCCTCGCCAGGAAGCAAGATCGTAATAGGACTGTGGCCGTTGCCAGAAAACATTTGATTGGACCAGATAGATTTTACCGAATCTGTTCTTTTCTGTTGCCCGTTTGAGCAATTGCATCGTGGGATTGAGTCTGTTCTGTTTCACGACAAAAAGATGGACTTCATTCTGATCACATATCTGTATCAACCTGTCAGCAGACTGGAGATCTACCCCCATAGGCTTTTCAGTAAGTACATTTATACCTCTACGGGCTGTTTCGATACCAACTTCAGGATGAAGGCTACTCGGTGTGCAGATAACTGCAAGATCGAGCTTTTCTTTATCGAGCATCTCTGTATAGTCAGAGTAGTAGGAGTCTAGATTATATGTCTCAGCAGCAGCAGCAGCCCTTTCTGGAATAATATCTGCACAGGTAACAAATCTCGCTTCTTCCAGGTTCTCAACTGCCTCAAAATGTTTACCGGATATCCTTCCACAACCTATCAACCCCATTCTGATAACCTTCATTCCATCTCCTTTTTATCCTAATCGAGTTTTTTATGTCTTAACAGAATGTTAGTTCGGTAGACATACTATACAAACTCGAAGAAAAGTTCTTTCCAAGTTAGTTCTATTAAGGGTTTAGTGTTAAAATTGTCAACTAAAAAATATGAGATGGCTCTTGTTGTCCAGAAGAAGTCAGTTCTTTCACTGGACGATAATTCACTCACTTTAAATGACAGTAGCACTGTCTAACCGGCTTTCTATCGTGTTTCAATTCTAATTTACCTAATTAACCTGTGGTATCCTGTGATATAATGATGCGCGAGTCCAGATAATCTGGAACATTGACAGAATATGCTATAAGTTTATCAGTTTGAAGAAACTCTTTGACAAAAGATTCGTTTCAGATATGTTGTTGAATGGAGGATGATATGAATCGAGTATTGATAACAGGCTTGTTTTTATTGTTAATATCTGGTATCCATATTTATGCTGAGCCGATGGGAAGTAGTTTACCTGCTCCCTATATGAATCTCAATGGGATTCTTAACCCTTCCAATATCAAGATGAATCACTCGATGTCATTTATGACCGGTATTTCTTCTGGTGGAAAGGGGTATTATCAATCAGTTTATACTAATCATCTCTTGTTTGATTTGCATCCCAAAGTCGATCTGAATCTTGATCTTAACTTTGTCAATTACGGAACAGCGAACTGGGATAGCAGCTTTTCTGTTAAAGCCAACGATGATAACAGGAGCCAGATTCTGCCTGAATTCTCGCTTCATTACCGCCCAACTGACAGAACCAGTATTCGTGTAGAGTTTCGTTCGATGAAACCACATCAGAGAAATGATAACTGGTGGTGGTAAGTATTGTTTATTTATTTTGAGATACTCTTAATAATCATAATAGCTTCCTCCCTGGGAAGTTTTTTTAACGTATGCATATATCGTCTTCCCCGTAAGAAATCTATCGTTTTCCCTTCTTCTCATTGTCCTTCCTGTTCAGATCCAATTCCGAAATGGCTTAATTTACCTCTAATCGGTTTTTTTCTCACTCAAGGAAGATGTAGAAGATGCGGTGTCAAAATCCACTGGCATTATCCTCTGGTTGAATTTTTGACAGCTTTTCTTTTTCTTATGCTTTTCATTCATCTTAACTTCTCATTTCTCTTCTTCAAGTATTCTATCTTGATTTCTTTCTTCATCATCATTTTCTTTATCGACATTTTCCATAAGATCATCCCCGACGTTCTTTCACTTCCATTGATACCTTTAGGGATTCTTACTTCATTACATCCTGCAAATGATATCAGTATTACTTCATCCATTGTTGGAGGTTTAGCAGCATTTTTACTCTTCTATCTGATCTCTTTAGCCTACTGGAAGCTAACCGGTAAGATGGGTCTTGGCGGTGGTGACATAAAACTCATTGCTGGTATTGGAACATTTATTGGTATAGTAGGTATTCTCTTTTCGATTCTGGTTTCCTCAGTAATCGCGGTAATAGTTATCTTGCTTATCAGACATGATTTACGGAAAGAATTTCCTTTTGGCCCCTTTCTAATAATTGGAACCCTGCTTTACATTTTTTTTGGATACAGCTTGATAAACTGGTATTTAAGCCTGTTTCTTTTTTGAGATCTAACCTCTAATCATCTATATTCTTGTTTGTCGATCTGGTTCCAGAGTTCATTAATAATCATCACATTACGATTCAGTCTTATCTTCAGTTCATTTTGATGAATCCCATCAATAGTATAACCTTCAACATTGAACATATTACTGCTAAAGACAATGGTGTCAGGCAGGTTTTCCATAATAGTCAGTTGGTCACTGATATCTCTGAAAGTCAGCAACCCCGTAACGGTAACTTCGTGGCCCCAAAAGTCGTTCTTGACCCCTAACACCTCAGCTTTTATTGTGCCGAGAGAACAGTTTATATCTCTGGCAATAACTCTGAGATACTTCTCTGCCAACATACCTGTGACGAAAAGAATCTTTCCTTTTGGTAGTTTTTTGATTAATTTCTGCTTTTTCTTTTCCCAGTTCTCGATTGTAGCTCTGATCATGCCAATACCATTCTCAAGCTGGCAGAAATCATCATAGTAACCAATCTCTGGTATATCCATCCCAGCCAGGATAAAAAGTTCGTCGGCACAATAAATCTGGTTGAACCCCGTCTTATCTTTCAGTTCTCGTGAGGTTTCAATAATCTCTTTAGCCTGTTCAGTTGTAACAGAATCCAGAGGATAGAGGTTCTTTCTATACTTCGTCAGGCCGACAGGTACAAGCCCGATAGAGAGTGTATTCAGTTTCGGGCCTGCGAGATCAAGTATTGTATTTCTCAACTCTTCAGTATCGTTCAGCCCTGGTAAGATAACAATCTGAGTATGAAAAGCAATTCTGTTATCTGACAGGTAACGTAGTTTCTCAACAATATCAAACTCACGTCTATATCGCATTATCTTTTTTCTGAGATCTTGATTTGTCGTATGAACAGATATATAAAGGGGACTTATGCGCTCTTCAATAATTCTCCGGAAGTCGTTATCACCAAGATTATTCAATGAGATATAATTACCGTAAACAAAAGAGAAGAGATAGTCATCATCTTTAACATAGAGGCTTTTTCTCAGATTTTTCGGCATCTGGTCAATAAAACAAAATACACAATTATTGGAGCACTGTCGTATCTTGTATGGAGCTGGTACAATGCCGAGTTTTTCCTGCCAGTCCTGTTCCAGATCTATCTTTTTCTGTGTTCCGTCTCTGCTCTTGACGACGAATTCCAGAAAAGGCTCTGAAGAATGAAAGTGCAGTCCGATAAAATCAAATATCTCCTTTCCATTGATACTCACGATCTCATCACCGGAGCAGAAGCCAGCATTTTCTGCAATACTCCCTTTGATAATCTCTTCAACTCTTAAGGACATCTCATCCTCTAATATATCTAAATAGACAGAGTTCTTATTCGTCGCTTATTACAGCCGAGACGATATTAGTTTCATCAATCTCTTTTATAATGATATTAATAGAAGAGGTTATCGGTACAGCGAGGATCATACCAACGGGACCCCATACCCAGCCCCAGAAAATCAATGAAATCAGGACCACTATCGGCGAGAGATTTAGTTTCTCACCCATCAGATTAGGTTCGATAATATTTCCAAATGTCAACTGAGTAACAGTCAAGCAGGCAGTAATACCTATCAGTCGCCAGCCGAACCCATACTGCAGAAAGCAGATTAGAACAGGGAATGCAGAAGCCACAAAGGAACCAAAGTTTGGTATATAGTTCAGCACAAAAATCAGTATACCCGACATCAAAACAAAATCTACTTTAAAGATCATTACAAAGAACATTCCAACCAGGGCAGTCCCAAAGCTGATCAGCGTCTTATTGAAAAAATACTTCTCCATTTGTTGCTGGATATTATTCATAAGTTTCAGTGTCTGCTTGTTTCGTCCCTCGGTCAGCACTCTTCTCAATCTTGTTCCAAGTTTGTCGATCCCTGCTACAATAAAAATCAGGAATATCAGGGTAAGCACAAGTTTGACAGCAAAATCAAGAAAAGTCCCCATCGTACTGGTAACGAAACGAGTTACAGAAAAGGAACCGGGTGAGATAATACGAGATTGGTCAAACCATTCTGGTAATCTGGAGAAGACAACTTCAAGCTTCAGAAACCACTCCTGAAGTGTCAGATAGGTATCATTTATAACCTCAGCCATCATCTCCTGATATTTCGGGAACTCTACGATCAGGGAATAGATAGCCGAATAGAATATGAACATTACCAGAGCAAAGAAGATAAGTATGATAGCCATCATGATGACTATCGCGAAAAGTTTCGGTAACTTCTTTTTATATAGTGCTGCATTTAAAGGTGCAAATATAAAGGCCAGGAAGATAGCGAAGGTCAGTGGGATAAAAATGGATCTCAATTCCCTCAATATGATTACGATAATTGTCATAGCAATAATACCAACAAATATCTTTATCCACTTAAGATCACTATTCTCCATCTCTTCCTGCCTTTGTTCTATTCTGATTCCTGATATTTTTATCTCACTGATTATATTAATAAGTTCTTCTTATCCCTTTTGTCAAGAATAAACTCTCCTTCACCTACTTACAGTGTAAGAAATTTGGAATGGCTCTCAGGTCTTACTCATTAAGAACAGATGTTAAGAGACTTGTATAATTGATGTAGCAATGGCTTGTTCAGGTCGTTCAGAGCCTAAAGAAAGAACAGAAACAGCCTAATCATTCAGTGATATATCCGAAGATTACTCTGAGACAGTTGATTCTCATAGAGGAGGATAGAATCAGAGGGATTTAATTATTGACAAAATCAGTAGTAAAAGAGTTTACTTTAAAACTTAAGAAAAAAGAGGTATAAATGTCGTATATCGTTCTGGCGAGGAAATATCGGCCCCAAACATTTGAAGAGGTTTATGCTCAGGAGCATATTACTACTATCCTGAAGAATGCTATCACATTCAACAGGATAGCCCACGCTTTCCTGTTCACAGGTTCTCGTGGTGTCGGCAAGACTTCTATGGCTCGGATTCTAGCAAAAAGTCTTAATTGTATGGAGGGTCAATCCCCAACACCCTGTAACAAGTGTGAAAACTGTCTTGAGATAACATCAGGGACTTCAACAGACGTTGTGGAGATCGACGGTGCTTCCAATACCGGAGTTGAAGATATTCGTGACCTGCAGAAAGAGCTGATGTATTCCACCTCAAAATCACGCTACAAGATCTTCATCATCGATGAGGTCCATATGCTATCCAAGAACGCTTTCAACGCACTATTGAAGACTCTGGAAGAGCCGCCGGAACAGGTAATTTTTATTTTTGCTACAACAGAACCTCATAAAGTACTTCCTACGATCATCTCTCGCTGTCAACGTTATGATTTCAAGAGGATTCCGATAGAACCTATCGTTGAGCGTCTGAAATCTATCTGTTCTTCAGAGAAGATCAGGGTGGAAGAGGAAGCTCTATATCTGGTAGCCAAGAAGGCTGAAGGGAGTCTTCGCGATGCTCTCTCTCTGATGGATCAGTTGATAGCTTTGGGCAAGCAGGATATCAAGACCAATGACGTTCTCTCTCTTTTCGGTATAGTCTCGATCGATATATATCATAAGATCACACAATACATTGCACAAAAAGAGTCAGCTGCCATAATAGCCCTGATTCATAACATCCTGGAAAAGGGTAACGACCTTCAGGAATTCATCAACGGTTATCTTGACTACATAAGAACTCTGCTCCTTATCAAAACCAATGTTCCTCTCCCTGAGTTGCCAGTCTCTGTCAGGGACGAGATGGTGAAGATCAACGAGAGTTTTAATGAAGACACACTTCTCTATATTCTCTCAATACTGATCAAAACTAAGACAGATATCAGATTTTCCGGTAACCCTGTTCTAATAACAGAGATGACCTTCATAAAACTCTCCAGAACCGAAACTATGAAGTCAGTAGCTGAAATAATCAAGAGTTTACAGACTCGTGATTTAACACCTGCTAAACATGTCCCGAAAGCAACTCTTAAGAAATCGAAAAGTGAGGTCATTCAGAATGATTTGAAAGAGAAGATGGTAAAGGAGATCGATGAAGAGCTCCCCAAATATACGGAAATCACTTCTGAGATATTCAACGATACGAAAGATAAATTGAACAGACGATTGAGTAATGCCCTGCCTCTGGTAGCGGACTTCTTCTCCGACCTGGAACTGGTCAGGGCCAGAAACAGTATCCTTCATCTTGAAACATCTTCTCAGACCGGACTCAATTACCTTCAGAAAAACCGTGATAAGATAGCTGAAATCATATCGCAGTTCTATCGTCTCGATATTAAGCTCAACTTTAGTCTGAAAAAGATCGAACAGAAAGAGAAAGATAAGATAATCAAAAATCCGACGTTGGAAGACATCAGGCGTGAAACACCAGAGCTTGCAAAATTCATTGAACTGACCGATGCTACTGTAAGGCCACTATATGACTATAAACCGAATAAAACTGATCCGGAGCAAGATTAATTAGTGTTTATTGTAGCCCTTATACTCTCCTATTATTATTTAGCGATTCTTTTGTTACTTGCAGCAGGTATCTTCAAGTTAAAGCGAGTTAAAAATGAATCAGTTCAACAGAGAATCTCTGTAATAATCGCTGCCCGTAATGAGGAAAATAACATTGCCAACCTGCTCAATTGCCTCACTCAGCAAAACTATCCCCGTGATAGATTTGAGGTTATCCTTGCTGATGATCGATCTACCGATCGGACTGGAGAGAGTGTTGAGGAATTTATTAACAGAGAAGAAAACATACGCTATGTAAGAATAGTCCCTGAAGAACCGGGTGGCAAAAAGAGAGCTTTAGCCAGAGGAATATCTGCAGCACGCTTCCCCATCCTCGCCTTTACTGATGCAGATTGTTTGCCACCTTCAGATTGGCTTTCTGAGATCAACTCTTATTTTACTGAGGATACTGACTTTCTTGCCGGTTACTCCCCCCTCATCCGAGATAAAGACACCCTGCTTCTGCAGCTCAAAAATTTGGAAAGATTATCTATCTATGCAGTAATGGCTGGAGGGATGGGCTGGAATCTCGGTTTGACCTGTACAGCCCGCAATATGGCTTATCGTAAAACACTCTTTGAAAAGGTTAATGGATTCAGCGGATTGGAGGACATACCCTCTGGTGACGATGATCTAATGATACAGAGAATGACCCCCTGTATCAGAAAGATGAATTTCATGTTCAGTTCGGGATCGGTTGTTCCCTCCCATGATAATCAATCGGCAGTTGCTCAGGTTAATCTTGAGACTCGCAGAGCCTCAAAATGGCGGCTTTATCCTCTATTTATCAAAATTGGAACAGCTCTGATCTTTCTCTATTATCTCTCTTTCCTGCTGGCTCTGCTAATAACGATAGTCGGCAGATTATCCCTCTCAAGTTTTATCGTTCTTCTCTCATTAAAAGTCCTCGCTGAATTAACTATATTGATTCCGTTTCTGCTCAAAATCGGGAAGGGTAATTATCTCACAATTTATCCACTCGCCTTTATCCTGCATCTCCCCTATTTTCTCTTCTTTGCCCTGAAAGGAACTTTTGGCAGATACAGATGGAAATAATGGTTCGCTGGTAATTTTAAAGGAGATATCAATAATGCGAGAATACCTTGAACGGTTCGAGAGACAGAGTAGAGATATCAGGCGTCTCTGGAACATAGGAGAAGAGACAGCAGCTTTTCTATCATTTATGGTCAGTTTGAAACAACCCGAACATATCCTTGAGATCGGAACCTCCAATGGTTATTCGACCTTTTATCTTTCAGTAGCGGGAAAGGAATCGGGCAGTATGGTAGAGACGATCGAATGCGATAGAGAGAGGTATGAAATGGCCAGGAATAACCTGGCAGGCAGAGATAACATTATCCTTCATTTCGGTAAGGCAGAGGATGTAATACCAGAATTGGAGTGGAAATACGATCTTGTCTTTATCGATGCTAATAAGAGGAGTTACAGGACTTATCTGGAGCTTCTCATCTTAAAACTGAATAACCGGGCCTTGATAATAGCTGATAACATCATCTCCCACAGGCAATCTGTCACAGAATATCTCACGCTCGTCAGAAACGATTCGAGATTCCGGAGTATACAGATTCCTCTGGAGACAGGGCTGGAGATAACTATCTTTCAGAAGCAACAGACTAAAAACTATGGAGAAACCTCAATATGAAGAGATCTCTGATCATTGGAATAGCCGGTGGAACCGGTTCTGGTAAGACCACTATTACAGCGAGGATAATCGAAAAATTTCCTGAGCAGATAACAATCCTCAATCAGGATTCCTATTACCGGGCTTTTAATAATCTCTCTCTGGAGGTGCGAGCAAAGATAAATTTCGACCATCCCAATTCTTTCGACTGGGAATTACTGCTCAAGCATTTGAAAAACCTGAAGAACAATGTTCCTGTAGAAGCACCGGTCTATGATTTCAAAAAACACTGTCGGGCTGAAAAAAAAGATTTGAAAAAACCTGCACCAATAATTATTATCGAAGGTATCCTTATCTTTGATAATCCGGATTTACGTAAACTAATGGATATCAAGATATTCGTAGACACCGATTCTGATATCAGGATCCTGAGACGTATCGTTCGTGATATTGAAGAACGGGGAAGGTCTCTTCCATCGATTATCAGCCAGTATAACGATACAGTCAGGCCGATGCATATTGAATTCGTCGAGCCGACTAAGCGCTTTGCCGATGTCATTATTCCGGAAGGTGGTCATAATTTGATAGGTATTGACATGATACTCGCAAAGATCAAAAGTTGTCTTTGAAGATCGGCAGGTTCGATTTATATTATTGATTAAACTGAGAATAAAAACGATAAACTGTTAAGGAGTCAAAATGAGAAGATGCGTATTTATCCTGACTATTGCTGCTGTAATTATGATAACTGGTCTTTATGCTGATAATCGGTTAATAATCTATCATGGTAACTATGGGATGGTAAATGAAGTTATTGAATTATCCCTCAGAAGAGGTTTGAATGAGTACACTTATGACAGGATCCCCACAGGAATGATGGATAATACAGTAATGTTACTGCCAGTAGTGAAGGATGCCTTTCGCGTCCAATCTCAGGGACTGCTCGTCGAAACAAGAAGATTTGCCCATCTACTGAGAAATGAAATGAACAGGGAAATAGAAGTTGCTACTACAGATGGAAGTATTCTTACCGGTGAATTTTTCTATTTCGACAATACTTTGATTGGTCTGCGTGATAAGAACAGGGGTAACACGATTTTCATCAGAACAAATGAGATTCGTAACTATGTTTTGAAGAGTGAAGATTTACAATATCAAACCCAGCCGCATCTCTCCTGGACTCTTCAGTCAGAACGGGCAGGTCAAGAGTTAGCTAATCTCACTTATCTGACTTCAGGACTCAGCTGGTCCGGCATTTATAAGGCCGTTTGGGAAGGAGATAATCTCAATCTTGAGATTCTGGCTAACATAACCAATAATACCGATATCGATTATGAAAATATTAATATTAGCCTGGTAGCAGGTGATCCGAAAAAGCTGGCACAACCACAATATATGGATAACTATCGTAAGATGGGAATGGGATACGAAGCAGATATGGCTATGCAGAGTGCTCCGGCATCCCCGCAATTCACGGCAGAAGAGCTCGGCGATTATCATATCTACTCATATTCTGCACCGATAGATTTCCGCCACGCTGAGACCAAACAGATCAGACTATTTGCACCCAAAGTCATTGAACCGGAAGTATATTACGAATATCTGACGAACAGCAGAAGTGTCCTGATTAGAATGAAGATTATCAATGATGAGAAGAGTGGACTCGGAATACCTCTTCCCAGAGGGACCATACAGGTGTATCAGAGTACTGACGATGATACAGATGCACTGAATTTTGTTGGTGAAGACAATGTAGAGCAACGTCCGATAAACGAAGAGTGGATAATCTCTCCCGGCAACGCATTTGATATTGTAGCTGAAACAAAGACTCTTGAGACGAGAAGACCCGCCAGGAACGTTACCGAGAATGATATGTCTGTTACTGTTAAGAATAGAAGCAAAGAGACAAAATCCATTCTGGTCACCCATTATATCAGAGGAGACTGGACTATTCAACGTCAGAATCATCAACATGAGAGGGTCGATGCCAATCGAATCGAATTTCGCAAAGAACTGAGACCCGACGAAGAATATGAATTTACCTGGACCGAGAGAATAGAGCACTAATTTTCAGATTATCGGTCTGAACCAGGGGGTGAGATATGATGCTTTTAACCAGATTCGAAGCACTCATACATGAACTTTTAACAGTTGAGATTCTGGAAGAACAATTGACCCGAATACTCGATTATTTTCAACAGAACCTGAAATCTCTCAGCAGTGGTGTTTTTCTCTATCAGGCTAAACAATTTCAGTTGAAAGTGGGACGGAATATCAGCCATACTTACACGAAGAATACCATCTTTCATGATGAAGATAAGTTTATCAGAGAACTACGAACAGAAGGCTTCCTTTCACTTAAAGATGATTCTTCCTGTAGCTTTGAACACGAATGTCGTCATATCATTGCCGGCATCCTCTGCTTCAAACACGAAACTTACGGATTCATCTTTGCCGACAAAAAAGATGAGTATTTTACCCAGGAAGAAGAATCACTATTCAGGATGATAACCAAAATCGCTTCCATGCTCTTCGCTGTTGAGAAACTCACCCAATTCTGGGCTGGGAAACGAGAGCTCGATGAAAGAACTCATATCTATCGTTACAAATCGTTTTTGGATAAGGGGAGCTATCTCTTCAGGCTGCTGCATCGGACAGACTTTGATCTCTCAGTAGCCTTGATGAAGATCAACAGATATGAAGAACTCGTTAAAACCCACGGCCGCCAACGTGCAGACCTGATACTCCAGGAGATTTTTACGCTCATTCAGAAGAACATCAAACCTATCGATATTCTCGGCAAGATATTTGATAACACCTATGCCCTGATTTTACCCAATTCAAGCCCACAAAAAGCAGAGAAGATGATCACAAAAATCCATCAGGAATTGATCGATAACAAAGAGATAGCAGATAAACACATCAGCTGGGGGATTGCCGGAATAGAAAAAGAGGTCAATTCGTTCGAAAAGATGGTCAGCAACGCTGAAGAGGCTGCTTTCGATGCTTCCAGAAACGCTGCACAACCGATTATGATCTATGAAGAATGATATATAGCGGAGGTTGTTCACAATGAAGAAATCCATTTTTGAAGATATACTCAACCTGCAGAGAGAGGTCATCAGGTTAATGAATGAGATGTCTGCCTTTCCCTCCAAAGCTCTTAGCCTGACACAACAGGGAGATGATCACTGGGAACCGAGTTGTGATATCTATCGTTGTCGGCAAAAATTGCATATTATCTTTGATATCGCCGGTATTGACAAAGACTCCATAAAGATCAGGACTACAAGAGAGTATCTTATTATTTCAGGCAAACGTTTACTTGCAACAGAGGGAGATAATCCTTCCTACTATACTATGGAGATCGAATCAGGTAATTTTGAAAGATTGGTCTACTTTCCTGAGATACCTCTCAATTATGACGATCCGGAAGTAAAATATCAGGATGGATTGCTGAAGATAAATTTCGACATAGCTATTAAGGAAGAAAAGATTATTGATATTGAAATAACCTGACATCTCCACAAAGCAGGATCTGAGACTTTCTGTTGTTTGAAAAACAAATTGTTACCCGAACTAAAACCCGGAGGCAATAGCATAGTTACATCTGGGCAAAATAACGAACCCTACTTGATTATGAATCATAATTACTTTTTTATCTGCAATGAATAAGAAGCACCGTAGTCAGCTGGAGCCGATTCCTGAAATCTCCTGAGATTACACATAGTTTCATTCGAGAGAGACGCTGATCAGAGTTAACATCTGGTTGATTACCGATAGATATTTGACTACCGACACAGCAGTTCGTTTTCTGATTATCTTGACACTGAGAACCTTTTTTTAAACTTAGGTTGTAATAAAAGCAATAATACTTATGTTATATCTAGTAGATCTTTCAACGGTAAATATTGGGGGTGATCGGTATCGACAGGGATAAAGTGGATTCCTGATGCATACCGGGGAGGTTACCTACCCGTTAATCATGGTGACACTTAAATGTAAATGCAGACAATAACTATGCATTAGCAGCATAAGCTGCTACGCTTATGTTTGATTTGCTGTCGGTCAGGCAATAAGCGTCGTAACAGACAGCTGCTCACTGAAGGATCGTCGCGACTTCAGTGAAAAGCTAAGCGACTGGCTTTCCAGCAATGGGTTTGATTGTTACTCCCGCTGAAGAGTGAGACCTTAAAAACAACTAAGTATGTAGAGTCAGCTTTTGACTTATCTCTGGACGCGGGTTCGATTCCCGCCACCTCCACCATTACAGATGGTATTTACCCCGATAGAGCTATACTAAAGATGTTAGTAAACCAATGCTACTATAACGAATCAACTTGTCATCAGTGTCTTAAGCAATCATAGAGTAATAGAGTGAGTTTTTTTGCGTTGACAGTTTGTAACTTGCCTTTATATGAGTTAATAATTAAAGAGATTAAACTGGAAAAACAAAGGAGATGTTCGATGAAGAAGACTCTCACCCTGGTTGGCCTGGTATTTATCGTTGTCTTGCTTCAGGCCGAGATAGAGATCATCAACGAGACACCTGACAATCTACTCTTACAATTCCGTCTTGAAGATTATGATTTTGTAGAATCTGACGGGCATGTCTATCTCAGTGCCCCCGGAATTGGTTATACTCAAGAAATCGGAGCGCCGATGCTACCAGAACTCACCTATTATGTAGGTGTTCCAGATAATGGGTCCATAGATATTCAGATTATTGATATCGAATGGAAAGAGTACCGGCTCGACCGGCCGATCCTGCCTAACCCCGAGGTAGTGATGGGCGAGACTGTAAGTGAGTATATCTATACTCGCAATGAAGCACTCTATCTCTCTCGGACGGAGTCTGTTCTGGTTACAGGTGAACCGACCTATTATCGCTACAATCGAGTTATTCCACTTACTATCTATCCTTCTGACTATGATTATACCCGGTCAGTCATTTCATTAGCAGAGCGAATAACTATTGGAGTTAGAATAACCGGAAATACTGCTCTGAGAAACACTCCTTTTGATGACCTTGATCTTGGAACGAACATTCTAAATTATGATAGTGCACGGTACTGGCAAAAACGTGATAATATCGAGCTCAATTATGCACCATTCAGCCATTCTGATTTCTGGTACAGTTTTGATATTACTCAGAAGGGTATTTACAGACTGTCCTATCAACAACTATCAGAGCTTCCACTCAACGATATTGATCCTCGAACGATACGCATCTTTACAACCGGTGGCACCCTGCTGCCCAACAGTGTAAACCATACGGGTCACCCTTTCCGGGAAGTGCCTCTTCTGATCGAAGGAGAGGAGAACGGGCAGTTCGAAGAGGGTGACAGTATCATCTTTTATGCTCACAACCGGGACGGTTTCGAGCAGAACGAATCTCTTTCGGGAGTTGTCAGTCATTATTATAATCCCTATTCTCAGAGAACTGTTTACTGGCTAACCTTTGCTGGTAGCTTCGATGACTCACCCCGGAGAATAGAAACAGTGAACTACACCGTTCCACCAATCGGAGAAACAGATAGTAGTCCGGTTGCTTACCATTTTGAAAACGAATCGGTTAGAAGAGATCAGGCCGGTTTTACCTGGTTCTCTACCCTTTTCTCCAATAACGTTAGCAGTAATTACTATTACAATTTCCCTGTAGATTATCTTGATACGAGTAAACCTCAGCAGCTAACAATTACACTCCAATCACAATCTCCGGCACAGGGTGGTTCTAACGTAACCAATTCAATATCAATGTCAATCAATCAAAACCTGGTCATAAACAGGCAGAACTGGTCAGGTATTACTTATCGAACCTTTAACCGTAATGGCAATTTTCTGGAGAACGGAACCAATGACGTTGTTATTACTACACATCCGACAACGACCAGTACTTCGATCTATTTTGATTATTATCGGGTGAGATATCACCGCTTTCTCGTTAAGGGTAATGAACAATACCTCTTTAATATAAACGATGAAGATATTGGCCTGGAAAGACCGGTCCAATACAATCTAAGGGGTGATTCTCAGGGTTTAAAGGCATTTCAAGTCCATAACTTCCATCAAGTCGATCAGCTACCAATAACCCTTTTACCTGGATCATCCGATTACGACTTTCAGATAACAGGTAGCAGCAGCGAAGCTGCTCTCTATGCTCTGGTAAAGGAAAATGAATACCTTTCCGTCAGTAACTTTAGGGAAGTGTTCCCGAAAGATCTGACCGTGCAAAACCAACCGATCGATGTGCTGATAATAACACCGGAACAGTTCAATGATTATGCAGTTCAATTATCTGAACAATATATGACCCGACAGGGTCTGGTATCCAGGGTTGTCGAACAGCAGGATATCTTCAATCAGTTCAACAGCGGGATGCCGGATCCGAATGCTATACGCCTTTTTATTCGTTATGCCTTCTATAACTATCCCTCAAACAACGGAAATACTTTGAAACACGTAACGCTGGTAGGCTCCGGGACAATAGATTGGAGAAATTTCTCTGGTCAGGCAAATGAGAAGAACAATTTGATCATCTTCCAGAGAGGGAGTGATACGAGTGAGGATTTCTTTGTCGACCAGTCAGGAAATGATCTACCCGATCTGGGGATTGGAAGAATACCAGTTGAGAATCTTGCTCAGTGTGAAACCGTCTGGAATAAGATCAATAATTACCGCTTCAATCAGACACCAGGTTTATGGAGAAACAGACTGTTCTTTGTTGCAGATGATGAATTTACGACGACCAGTACAACTGAAATCATTCATTCTGAACAGGTACAATCAATAGCTCAGTCCATATCACCTGGTATTTATAGCAACAAGCTCTTCGGAATTGAATACTCGTTCGATTCTTTTGGTAACAAACCTGGTGCCCGAGACGATATAGTGGCCAGTATTAATGAAGGCCAACTCGTCTGGTGTTACATAGGACACGGTGCTTACGATCTACTTGGGCACGAAAGTTATTTTCGCATCGCCGATATTCCGCTTCTTACAAATCGAGATAAGTTAACCCTCTTTATCGCAGCCTCCTGTTCTGTTGCTCAATACCAGTTTGCTGGTTTCAACAGCCTTAGTGAGCGACTGATCTGGCACCCCGATGGTGGTTCGATAGCCTCAATGGCAGCAACTGACGTTTCAACACCACAACCGAACAGAAGGCTGACAGAAAGTTTCCTGATCAGGTTGATTAACATGTATAAACTTCCGGGTATTTCTCTAATGGAAGCGAAACACCAGCATAACGAAGCTCAGAACAAACGTTATTCCTTTCTTGGAGATCCGGTCTTACCCATTACTACACCCTATCGTTCTACTAATTTAAGCATCGCAGAAGATCCGGACAGCCTTTATGCTTATCAACGAGTAGATATTGAAGGATCTTTTGACTATTCCGGTCTGTCTGGTATCACAGATCTTATAGCCTATAGTTCGGAATACGACAAAACCTATACCGTTCAGTCTAATGAATATATCTTCAATTATACCAAATGGGGCAATATTTATCATCGAGGGCAGAATGAAGTTGAGCAGGGCGATTTTGAAGCTGCATTCATGATTCCAGGTGATATACGCCGTGGTGACCGGGGAAGAATACTCGCATACCTGTTTGATCAGAACAGCAATGAAGACTATTTAGACTTTTATTATCCGACACAGTTGACTAATATTCCTTATGCTGGTGCTGTGATGGACAGCCTCCCACCTGAAGTTACCATTTGGCTCGATACCGAAAATTTCCGGAATGGAGATATTGTATCACCAAACCCGACACTCTATGCCAGGATTCATGATGAAAGCGGGATTAATATTCTCGGAGAAGCAGGTCATAAAATACTCTTAATGGAAGATAATCAAGCTTCTCCAGTCGATGTTACTTCCGGTTTTATCTATGATGTCGGGTCATATCAGACCGGAACATTAACCTGGCCTCTGAGAAATCTATCCGAGGGTGAACACCGCCTACAACTCATCGTATTCGATAATTTCAACAATCCCGCCGTTACCGATGTCTATTTCAGGGTTAAAGTCTCCGAGAAGGTGGTTATTGATAGAATGTTGCCCTATCCCAATCCGATAAGTGATACAGGTTATTTCACATTCCTGCTCAGCACTAATGCCCAGATAACTATCAATATTTATACAATTACCGGGAGAAAGATCAGAACAATAAGTGAACCGGCTGTTCAGGGTTATAACCAGATTTACTGGGATGGCCGGGACCAGGAAGGTTCCAGGCTGGCCAACAATACTTATATATACAGGATAAGAGCCCGTGAACCCGGTAGTAAACAGGTAACCGAAAAACTGGGTAAGGTTATCATACTTCGTTAAGCTTCGTAATATGATTGTACTGATCTATTGAGGTTGCATGAGTTTAAAAGAGAGTGATAGTAATGGTAGAACCCTCCGATTACGTGAAATAACTATCGTCACTGTTAAGAGCCTGATTTTCAATCTCTTTCTGGTAATTGCCAAGATATTGAGTGGAGTTTTGGGGCGTAGTAGTGCAATGATAGCGGATGGTATCCACTCTCTTTCAGACTCTATCTCCGATATCTTTCTCTTGCTCGGATTGAGACTGGCGGATAAACCACCGGATAAAACCCACCGATATGGTCATGGAAAATTTGAAACTCTGTTAACAGTATTGATAAGTTTGCTGATACTGATGGCTGGTATCTTTATATTCTGGAATAATGGCTCAGTTATTTATCGAGTACTTTTTCAGGATACGATATTGAGCAGGCCAACACTTTTAGCATTATTTGCAGCTGTTTTCTCCCTCCTGATCAAGGAGTTTCTCTATCGCATTACCCGAAATGTCGGTGTCAGACATAAAAGTAACGCTCTTATAGCTAATGCCTGGCATCACAGGACTGATGCCCTGACCTCTATTGCAGCTTTTCTTGGTATTGGTGGTGCTATCATGCTCGGAGAGAGATGGCTGATTCTTGATCCTTTTGCTGCTCTGCTTGTTAGTGCTTTTATCATTGTTGTCGGTGTTAGACTTCTCAAAGAGAGTTTAATGGAACTATTAGAAACATCAATTGGAGATGATAACGAACACCAGATCATCAATATTATCAAATCGGTCCAGGGAGCTCTCAATCCGCATAGTCTAAAAACCAGAAAGGTCGGGAATAAAGTCGTTATTGATGTTCATATTGAGGTTAACAGCTACCTGAATGTCATTCAGGCTCATAATATCGCTGATCAAGTCGAGCAGAAACTGAGATCAGAATTTGGAACTGATTCAATTGTTACTGTTCATATCGAACCGTTCGATCAAAGAACATAGTTCAAGATCTGGACAACGAACACTATACCAATCGAGAAGAACTAACTTCCTTGTGCTGATTTGAGGAACTGTTTACCCTTTTCTGTGATGATTCGATAGTCTCCTTTACGAAGTGTTATCCCTTCTCCATCAAACCTTGCCAGCATTAAAAGGCAGATTTTACGGTTTCCATCTACAAGATCCCGAAAGTCGGCTACAGTAAATCCTTCCTTCTTCTCGAGCAGAGCTTCAAGCAGTTTTATACGACTGTTATTTATAATATCTGCATGGATATAATTATCTTCAATTCTGTATGCTTTGTCCCGATAAACAAGTAGTTTCAGAATCTGGTAAAGCAGTTTTTCGTCTATACCTCTCTGTTTTGCTGCAGGTTGCAATTCAGACATCAGAGGTGTTTTCATACCAGAACTCTGTAAAAACTCTTCAATGAAAGCAATTTGCTGGATCAGTGTATCGGTATACTCGATTTTATGGCTGAAGAGTGTCCAGGTGTCTTTTACTTTTTTCAGTATCTTTTTGTTAACCATCTCCTCCAGGAGTATCTCAAGATACTTCTCCAGCTCTTCATCTCGTTCCTTACCAAACAACCCCATCAATTCCTCAAACTTTCTTCCTGTCTCTTCCAATGGATTGTTCTTATGATAGGTGGTCAGATGATTGGTAATCCTGTTTCTCATCTTTATATATCGTTTCTGTTCCTGAAGGAATATTGAATCGCTGGAACTGAAGAGCACAATGTCATCAGGTAAAGAAGATGAGATAGTATTCAATAACTCTTCAGATGGTTTGTTAAACACATTAGCAAGATATTCCAGAGAAATTGGATAGATATTTTTCCTGACCTCAGCTGCAATCAATTCTTCAAGCCGACCGAAAAGAATCTTTTGAAGCCCTTCAAGCAGTTTGCTCGTTCTTCGCCGAAGATGTAGAGGTTTAACGTCTATAACATATCCACCACCGAGAGTCAGATCAGCTGAGCTATTCCGGACGATGAACCTGTCACCGTAACAGGCAAAGAGTGGTTTGCTGAAATGGACTTGTGCTATAGACTGGCCACCCGGATGCAGATTGCTGGTATCAAGAAGATGAATTCTGGTTTCATAATGCTCAGTCCCATGCAGGAATAAACATTGCGACCAGAGAGGAAGAGTTGTTGCCTCGGGAAAGAGTGTGAGTTTGACATCTATTAATCTGCTTCCTTGCAGGATCCGATCAGTGAGCAGCATGCCACGTTTGACACTATCTTTATCCATTCCGGTAATATTCAAAGAACCTCTGTCACCGGCAACCAATTCATTAACCTCTCTGCCGTAACGCTCCAGACGCCTTATTCTCACTCTCTCGGCTCCCGGAAGCAGGTAAAGCTTGCTATCTTTATTGATTGATCCACTCTGAACCGTACCGGTTACCACTGTCCCGAAACCGGTTATGTTAAAGACTCTATCAATATAGAGCCTGAAAATCTCGTTACCACGATGGCTCACAAGATCGACTTCGATCTTTTCTAAAGCTTCTCTCAACTCAGATAAACCTTGATCTGTCTTTGCTGAAAACCTAATCACCGGAGCATCTTGCAGGAAAGTACCTCTGGTCAATTGAGATACATCATCTTCTATCAGCTGAATATATTCTTCTTCGACCAGATCGATTTTGGTTACAACTACAATACCGTTCTCGATACCAAGCATGCTCATTATCTGTAAATGTTCTCGGGTCTGTGGCATTATACCGGCATCTGCAGCTATTACTAAGAGGACAAAATCAATTCCAGAAGCTCCTGCTATCATAGTATTGATAAAATCACTATGCCCTGGAACATCTACTATCCCAATGGTATTACCATTTTCAAGGGTATAGTGACTGAATCCGAGATAGATCGTTATTCCTCGGTCTTTCTCTTCTTTATGAGTATCACAGTCGCGGCCAGTAAGTTTCTTTACAAGCGTGGTCTTACCGTGATCGATATGCCCGGCTGTTCCCATTATCAGATGTTTCATAGCATTTCCTTATAACTAAGATCTCGCAATCAGTTCTGAAGATTTTAAGGCCCACTCCATACTGGTTTTGATAATTTTTATATCCTCTTTCTCAAGTGTCAGAACATCAAAGAGGAGATTCCCTTCTCTCAGAATACCTAAAACTGGTATCTTGCTTCTCAGGAGATTGTAATATAGAGCCTCTGTAAACGCTCGGTCACCTTCTTGAGATTCTTTTGGGGCACGAATGAGGACTGCCTTACTATCAATGTAATGACAGGGCATTGTTCCCCCACCACAGCGAGCTTTATTATCGATGATAGATACTTTTAGAGGCAGTTTGTTTAAACTTTTGGCCAATAGGGAAGCTAACTCCTCTATCTTCTTCAGATCCCGATTGATATAACGTATGACCGGATTGTTTTTTTCCAGAATTGGTCTCTTATAAAGCATATTGTTCAACACATAGTTGAGAGAACTGATTGTCATCTTATCGACCCGTAAAATTCGCATCAAAGGATGCTTAGCTATACGAGAGATTATTTCCCTCTTCCCTGCTATTATACCACCCTGCGGTCCACCGAGCAGTTTATCACAACTGACGGTTACGAGGTCTGCCCCATTATCAAGAGCACTTTTGACATCTGGTTCTTCATCCATACCGTTATATAGGTTTCTGCTTAATAATCCGGTCCCGAGATCGAAAAGTAGTTGTAGATCATTATCAGTAGCCAGTTGGGATAGTTTTCTCAACTCTACCTCTTCTGTAAAACCCTGTATATAATAATTCGACTTGTGAACCTTAAGGATAAGAGCAGTATTCTCATTGATAGCAATCTCATAATCGCTCAATCTTGTTTTGTTGGTAGTGCCTACCTCTACCAGTCTAGCTCCGCTAGCTTCTATTATCTCGGGTATACGAAAACTCCCACCAATTTCTACCAGTTCACCTCTTGATATAATTACTTCCCTGTTATCAGCCAGGGTTTTCAGAGCCAGAAATAGTGCTGCAGCATTATTATTAACTAACACACTATCTTCGCAATCAAGAACTAATCTTAATAGTCTGCTCAGATGCTCGTTTCTACTCCCTCTCTCGGCAGTTCTCAGGTCAAACTCCAAGTTAGAATATCCCTGCAATACTGGACCGATACTCTCCAGAAGCTCATCTCCTAATGGTGCTCTACCGAGATTGGTATGCAGAATAACTCCAGTGGCATTAACTACTTTTCTTAGAGAGGGTTGTAGAATACCGGCAATCTGACACTGGACAATGTCAATAATCTCCTTTTCGGTTGGGATTAACTTCCCCTTTGAGATATCATCTCTTAATACATTGAGCTCGGATTGTAGCAATTTTTTGAATATTTCAGGTCTTAATTTCGCTCTATATTCTGCCAGAGCATCTGCATTGAGCAGCTTGTTAAGAGCTGGTATCTTACTGAATTCCTTATTTTTCATACCTCTATCCTTAGGCCTCTTTCCAGGCATTGCTTTTGCTGAATAGTTCAACCAGGTCCCTATCCAATTTACCTTTCTCTGCCATATCCTTCAGAATCGACAGTGCTTCCATTTCCGAATAATGTTTCTTGTAAACTCTTTCACTTGAAGTCAGAGCCTCGAAGATATCGACAATTGTCAGTATCCTTGTTTCTATTGAAATCTGATCACCTTTCAGCCCTCTATAATATCCAGAACCATCCAGTAGTTCATGGTGATTGTTACACCATTCCCGTATCTCTCTCTTACTGTAAGGAAAAGGGACCTTGCTGAGCAGCAGGTCGGTCATTTTGACGTGATTCTCTATCTGCTGCCTTTCGCTCTCTGTTAGCGTTCCTTCTCGGATACTGAGTGCCTCTACCTCTTCCGGTAATAACCAGGATTTCTCATTTCCACTTGAATCAATATAGGTTAACTCCGATAGTTGATGCAAGAATTCTAGATCTGAATTATTGACCTTTCTCATAGGGTTGTTTAACGACTCAACCAGCTCAATACCCTTCCTGCATTTATTGATAAGGGAAGGTTCGGCTTTATTCGATCTAAGGTAGTAGAAAATAGTATCCAGCCTCTGGATTAATTCTGAATAGTGCTCTCCCAATCTGGTGTATTTATTCATCAGCTGGGCAGGAATGGAGATCTTGCCGATATCGTGTAACCAGGCAGCTATCTTCAGATTCTCCTGCTTCTCATCATCTGCCAATTTATCCTTATACTTTCCGGTATCGTTCTCTCTGATGTATTTTACAAAACTTCCCACCATCTCGGCGACCCGTCTTGTACTGTCATAGTTATAGATCGAGAGTGCATCGATAGCAGTAGCCATAACTTCAATGAAAGCTCCAAAGAGCTGTTTGATGTCCCGGTAATTCTTCTCAAGCTCTTTCTCTTTGAGTTTGACATCCATTTTGAGCAGATCTCTTTCCTCCCGAAGTTCATCCTCAGCTCTTTTTAATCTGAGAAGTGATTGTATCTGTGCAATCAATTCAGGAGTATCAAAGGGTTTCTTTAAAAAAGCCTCTGCCCCGCTTTCAAGGCTCTTGATCTTAGCATCTGTATTAGAGGCCTCTCCTGTGATAATCAAAACTGGAATATTCTGTAGACCGGAATCTGCCTTGATCTGCTTACATACTGTATGGCCACTGATTGAAGGTAGGTTGATATCGAGCAAAATGAGGTCAGGCTTCTGATTCTCAATCAATTTCAAACCTTCCATTCCGTCATCAGCGGTAAAAATACTTGCTTCGGGTAGATACTGACCTATTATAACGGTTAAAATTTCTAACAACTGAGCATCGTCATCGATGATTACTATTCTGGACATTCAATCTCCTCGAAATAAATCTATCTTCGTTCATTACTTGCAATAAACAGGCTCCTGACGAACTATACATTACATTATATGATTCTTAATCAACAATTATCTATTTCATTAGTGTCAAGTAAAGATTCATTCCAAAACTATTCAGTCTTTAACGCTAATCTACTGTTTAGAATATAGCACTGCCAACCGGATAATCTATCATAAACAGGTTAAATATTACTGCTGGACTTGGTGATTCGTTATTTCCTACAACTGAGC
>Ga0079223_10000043_pt1 | contig 37122 bp, 32 predicted proteins | sample Stecom2011_FD_75072 | JGI IMG/M metagenome (GOLD analysis project Ga0079223, IMG submission 75072) | Agricultural soil microbial communities from Utah to study Nitrogen management - Steer compost 2011 | ecosystem: Environmental > Terrestrial > Soil > Agricultural land | place: USA: Utah...
ATCGTTTCCAGGTTCGTGCCCTCCCAGGCGCTCATGCGCATCTTGGAGACGATGTGATCGCCGGGCTGGGGATCCAGACCCGGTACTGGCTGGGCGCCCCAGCTGCCCTTGCGCAGGGCGTTTGCCCCCAGGGCATTCTCGAAGAGGGGCGCATTGAGGGTCAGGCCGCGGCCGTCGTTGTCGATCTCGAACCAGATATGGATGACAGGGATCCCTAACGCTCTGCACCGCTCAGCCAGCCGCGCGATGTTCGCGATGGTGTTCTGCTCCTGGCAATGCATAGGAGAGCCGGAGTCGGCAAAAGCGCCGCCCTCCATCACCACATCGTTCTGCATGTCCTGGATAAGCAGGGCACAGCGGCTCGGGTCCAAGCCAGTCGACGTAGTGCTGCTTCCTGAGGGGGAGGAGACAGCGGCCGAGCGGCCAGGACGAGCGGTCATAAAGGGCTCCTTGCGGCCGCCGACGCGCGTGTCGACGGCATAAATGGAAGTGGAGGCCGCGATGAAGAGGGTGCGCCAGTCCGGCCCGCCCCAGTGGAGGTTTGCCGCCATCTCCGGCACCTCCACCCTGCCCAGAAGCTGACCGCTGGGGCTGTAGACCCAAAGGCCACCCGGCGCGGTTACCCAGATGTTGCCTTCAGCATCGCATTTCATGCCGTCGGGCACGCCGGGCTTCAGGCTGTCCTTGATCCCCGAAGCAAAGATCCGGCCGCTAGTCAGGCTGCCGTCTGAGCGCACCTCGAAGACCCGGATGTTCGCCTGCTCGGTGTCGTTGATGTAGAGGAGGCTTTCGTCCGGCGAGAAACAGAGGCCGTTCGGCTGGGAGAAGGTGTAGCGCTCCACCAGCAGCTGTGGGTCGCCGCCAAGCTGCCCGGGCGGAATGCGGAAGACGCCCTGCCAGCCCAGCTCTCGCGGCCGTTCCACGCCGAAGCCGGGCATGCGACCGTACCAGGGGTCGGTAAAGTAGATCGAGCCGTCGGACCGCATGCAGAGGTCGTTCGGGCTGTTGAGCTCCTTGCCCTCGAAGTGGCTGGCCAGTACCTCCCGCCGACCATCTGGACGAAAGCGCGCGACGCTGGAGGTGGCGTGCTCGCAGACCAGGAGGTTGAGCTCGGCATCGTAGGTCATGCCATTGCCCTTGTTGGAGGGGCGTATGACCTCCTGCACCCCATCGCGCTCATCCCAACGGCGACGCACGTCGGCCGGCATATCGGAGAAGAGAAGATAGTGCTCCACCGGGTGCCAGATGGGGCCCTCGGTGAAGGTGAAGCCGGAACCCAACTGGCGGACCGGCGCCTGCTCGTCGATCAGGTTGCGGAACTCCGGGCGCAGCGCTTCGTGTGCCATGCTCTTTTCCCTCCCTCTTCTTCTTTGCCGCCGTCGGACGGCGCGGAGCGCGCGGCTCCGGCCCTACAGCCTGTAAACCCGCGTCGCCGTATCGTGAAAGATCGCCTTCTGCTGGGCGGTGCTCAGGTCGTTGGCGGCGCGGCGGAAGGCGTCGACCAGGCTCGCATAGTCGGTCCAGAGCTTCTCGATCGGAAAGTTCGAGCCGAAGAGGCAGCGCTCGGCGCCGAAGAGGGTGACGGTGTCGTGCAGAATGCGCTCCACATGGGCCGGATCATTGCGGTGGATGAAGGTGCCCAGGCCAGAGAGTTTGGAGACGACGTTTTCACGGGCCGCTAGTTTCTTCATCTGCGCTTTCCAGTAGGCGCGCCCCTCGTCGGAAAGGTCCTCCAGCATGCCGGCGTGCTGCAGGATGAAAGTGACTTTCGGGCAGGCATCCACCAGCTCGCAGGCCGCGTCCATCTGGTCGGCGAAGACTTGCAGATCGAAAGCCCAGCCGTAGTCGGCGAGGCGGGCCACATTGCGTTTCACCGTCTCGTCGCGGGAGACATCTGGGCGCGCCGCAAAACGATAAAGGGAATTCGCGTGCCAGTGATACTGCTGGCGAATGCCGCGCATCAGGGGATAGCGGCTGAGGCGGTCGAGCATTGGTCGCGCATCCTCGACGGTCATGTCGCAGTAGCCGACGATTGCGTGAGGCCAGCCGTGGCGGTCCGCCGTCTCCTGCACCCAGCGGACTTCTTCCTCCTCCTGACCCGGCGGCCAATTGGTTTGGACATAGACAGACCCCGTGACGCCCGTGCCGCTCACATCTTCGAGGAACTCTTCGATCGGGTAGTCGCGCTTGATGGGGTCGTAGTCGCCGAAGATGCGCGGCTGACTTGGCCCTTGCAGCCAGGCGAGATCCGCCTGACGCCAGATGTGGTGGTGGCCGTCGATGATCTTCATGCGACTCTCCCTTCAAGCTGCAGGACCTCGCGGCACAGGCTGGCGGCGCTGGAGCCGTCACCCAGGCGGTCGATATAGGGCAGCACCGCCTGCAGGGCAGAGGTCTCAGGGGTATAGTCCGAGCTGGTAGCGAGGGGACTTAGCCACAGAACGGCCCAGGCGAGGCGCGAAAGACGCGCCATGGCATCCACGAAAGCAGCAGGATCGCCACGTTCCAGGCCATCGGAAAGCACCACCACCAGCGCCCCGCGAGAGAAGCCCGCAAAGCGCGGGACGCTCAGGAAGGCCTGCAAGGCGTCGCCGAGACGCGTCCCGCCATCCCAGTCGGAAACCAGCGAGGAAGCCAAGGAAAGGGCCTGGTCGGCGCGGCGACGGCGGAGCGCTCGGGTAATGCGGGTGAGTCGGGTGCCGAGCGTGAAGACCTCGAAGCGATCGGTCGCCTGGGCGAGACTGTGAGCGAAGCGCAGCGTGCTGTCGGTCTGCTCCTTCATGGAGCCGGAGACATCGATCAGCAGCAGCACTCGCCGTCGCCGCTGGCGACGGGCGAGGGCAGGAAGCTGCAGCAGTTCGCCATCCCGCCGCACAGCGGCGCGCAGGCTGCGGCGCATATCCAGGCGGCTGCCCCCCTTGCTAGGCCCGAAACGGCGGGAGCGGCGATGAGGAAGCTCGCGGGGCGCGCGGCGGCGGAAGCGTCGAAGGGCTTCGGCTTCGTCGAGCGGTGGGAATTGGCGCGCAAAGAGGCGCTCCGCGCCAGTCGGCGCGCCGCCGGATTCCTCGGCTTCCTCGGGCTCCGGCGGTTCCATCCCGCCATCCTGCTCGTCGTAAACCTGCATCTCCTCCTCGTCATCTGCTGCAGCGGGCGCAGCAATGCCTTGGCCGAGGAATAGCAGGCGGAAGAGGGCGTCGAACTCTTCGCGGCGTTCGAGCGACGGTGCCAGCGTTGCAATCGCGGCGCGGTGGACGTCTTCCAGCGAGCGCGGCCCCAGCAGCCCGACCGCGGCGATGAAGCTCTGGGTTTGCTCGGGGGCGATAGGAAAGCCGTTGGCGCGCAGGAGGGTGGCGAACTCGACGAAGGGCAAGAGCGGTCGTGGTAGAGCGCTGCCTGTCATGCCGCCGTCTCGCCTAGGATCTGATCGAGCCGAGGCTCGATGAAGGCGAGGTCGTCCTGATCCTTCAGGGCGACGCCGATCGCCCGCTTGAAAGCCGTTGGCCAGGAAGCCCCCTGATCGTGGAGCAGCGTTGCCGCCTCGGCCCATTCCACCGTTTCCGCCACCCCTGGGGCCTTGGCCAGGGGTTCCTGCCGCAGGGCGCCAACAGCGGCGACGACCCGCCAGGCGGTGTCTTGTGCGACTTGGCTTGCTCGCATCATCACGATCTCGGCTTCGCGATGTGGGGCCGGATAATCGATCCAATGGTAGACGCAGCGCCGGCGTAGGGCCTCGTGCAGCTCGCGCGTGCGGTTGGAGGTGAGCACCACGACCGGGTGCTCCTGTGCCCGCACTGTGCCCCGCTCCGGAATCGAGATAGAGAAGTCCGAGAGGAACTCCAGAAGGAAGGCTTCGAACTCGTGGTCCGCGCGATCGATTTCATCGATCAGCAGCACGGTATCGGCTGGATAGCGGAGCGCCTCCAGCATTGGTCGCGCGATCAGGAAGTCGTCGGCATAGATGTTGACGTAGGCGTCGCCCGCCTGGCGGATCGCCAGCATCTGGCGCGGGTAGTTCCACTCGTAGAGAGCGTGGGCCGCATCGATGCCTTCATAGCATTGCAGGCGCAGCAGTTGGCGCCCCAGCACCGACGCGATGGCCTTGGCGCCCTCTGTCTTGCCAACCCCGGGCGCGCCTTCCAGCAGCAGAGGTTTGCCGAGCGCCAGGGCGAGGTAGGTTGCCGTCGCCAGGCCTTCATCAGCGATGTACTGAGCGTCGCGCAGCGCCGTCGAGAGGACCTCTGGGCTGTCGATGCCGACGATGGAGCGCCGGATGGCCATTAAGCTCAGGGCCTGCCTTGGGGACGAGCGCCGCCATTGGCGCGGATCCCACGCAGCACCTTTTCCGGCGTGATCGGCAACTCATCGATGCGCACGCCGACGGCATTGAAGACTGCATTGGCCACGGCGGGAAGAACGGGATTGGCGCACATTTCGCCGGGACCCTTGCCTCCATAGGGGCCGTCGGGCGCCGGGCGCTCCAAGACCGCGATGCTGTGCGGTGCGATGTCGCCTGGCCCCGGCATGAGGTAGCTGTTGAAGTCGATCGGCCCGTGGTCGCGGTCGGGGTAGTAGGGCTCCGTGGTCTCCCAGGCCGCATGACTCATGCCCATCCAGGCACCGCCTACCAGCTGCTGCTCCACCAGCTTGGGATTGAGGGCACGTCCTAGTTCGTAGGCGCTGTTCATTTCCAGGACCGCGACTTCACCAGTCTCGTCGTCCACCTCGACTTCGACGATCATCGCGGCGTGGGCAAAGCAGGAGACTGGTGTTTGCTCACCGGTCTCAGGATCCACCTCTGAGAGGGGGATCAGGAAGATGCCGCGACCGGAGACCGTGCGTCCCTGCCTGAACTGCGCCGCCGCGCAAGCTTCCGCCGTGGTAATGGTGCGAGAGGGGGCGCCCTTTACGTGAATGTTGCCCTGGCCGTCGGTTACCAGGTCGCCGGGATCCACCTCCAGTTCTTCCGCAGCGGCCTCCAACATTACCGCGCGCGCTTCCCGTGCGGCCTCGATCACCGCATTGCCCACCCTATGAGTCCCGCGCGATGCGAAGGAGCCCATGCAGTGGGGGCCGGTGTCGGAGTCCGCCGTGTCCACGTAGACATCCTCTACCGGCACACCCAGGGTCTCCGCGGCGATCTGTCGGGTTACCGACTTCATGCCCTGGCCCAGGTCGATGGAGGAAAGCGCGACCATGAACTTGCCGCCGGGATTGGAGTGTACCAGAGCTTGAGAGGGGTCACCGCCCAGGTTCATGCCGATGGGATAGTTGATTGCCGCGAAGCCGCGGCCGCGATGGAGTGCCATTTCAGCGCCTCCTCAGGCCGGATATCGAGGAAAAGCGGGTGACTCGCCGTTGTTCTGGCGCGTGCTGTTCCGCTGGTCTTTGTGCCGTCGGCGGTGGTGGCGGGGCGACCGCAGCCGAAGCGGGCGGAGCCGAGGGCGCTGGCCGCGACATCGGTTGCGGCGCGCGGTCGAAGCTGCTCGGTACGGCAATGCTGTCGCGGCTGGGGTGAGATGCAGGCGATTGTGGACCGCGCGCCTGCCCCGCCGGGCCGGAGGGCCGCTTCTTCTGCGCGTAGCTGCCGGCAGTATAGCCTTCCACCCGGCCGTGCTGATCCGTCACGGTGTGCGGGATCTCGGCGCGAGCCCCACCACCGTCTCGGAGGGAAGAGGCTTGGCGCGCGGCCTGGCTCAGGGGCCAGCCGGCCTTCTCCGCCGCCACGTGGCAGCACTCGATCAGGGCCGTGTTCTTGGCCAGCCGCCGGTGCGCCTTCATGTCCCCGTCCCGATAGGCATTGAGGATGCGCAGCTCGATGGGGTCCATGCCTAGTTCGTGCGCTATCTTGTCCATGTGGCACTCGATGGCAAAGTCAACGCCGGTGATCCCGAAGCCGCGCATGGCGGTGGCCGGTGTGCGGTTGGTGAAGACGCAGTAGACGTCGGCGTAGACGTTGGGGATCGTGTAGGGCCCGGGCAGGTGGCCCACCGCCTTGATGATGGCGTAGCTGGAAAGCCGGGTGTAGGCGCCGCTGTCGAAATAGCCGGTGAACTTGCGGGCGATGATGCGCCCGTCGTTCATCACTCCGTCCTTCAGGTACCAGCGTTCCGCACCCCGTGGTGCCCCCACCTGCATTTCCTCGTGTCGATCGAAGATGTACTTGCAGGGCCGGCCGGTCAGCATGGTGCCGAGAACCGCCATGGGCTCGTGCAGAGAGTCGACCTTGCCGCCGAAGCCGCCGCCGACCGTGCCGCCGATGAGATGCAGCCGATTGGAGGGCACCCGCAGCAGCTTTGAGGTGGTGTCGAGGGAGAAGAAGAGCGCCTGGGTCGAGGTGTAGACCACATAGCGGTCATTGGTTTCCGGTGCCGCGATGGCGCCGCAGGTTTCCGTTGGCGCCTGCTCTATGGGCGACATCTGGTAGCGGCCTTCGATGATGCGATCGGCTTGGCGAAAGGCCGCCTCCACATCACCGAAGCGCAACTTCTGGTGGTCGTACTTGCCGTGATAGACAAAGCGGTTGCCGGGATAGACGTCATTCACCACAGGCGCACCCGGCTTTATCGCCTCCTCGACGTCGAGAACGGCCGGAAGCACTTCCCAATCCACCCGCACCTGGGCCACGGCGTCCCGGGCCGCGCGCTCGCTTTCTGCAATCACGGCCGCGACCGGCTCGCCCTTGTAGGACACCTTCTTGTCGGAGATCAGCGGCTCGTCGTCGATGCCGAAGTCGAGCAGGCTGAGCAGCGTGTTGAGGTTGTTGGGCACGTCCTTGCCAAGAACGATCCGCACGACGCCAGGCATGCGTTCGGCAGCACTGGTGTCGATGCGCCGGATCCGGGCATGATCGTGCGGGCTGCGTACACAGCGGATGTGCAGCAGGCCCTCGAAGAGATGGTCATCGAAGTAGGGCGAGCGGCCGGTGACATGGCCGAGGGCGTCCTGACGCTGGGTCGGCTTGCCGATTTCGTTCAGGTTGTCGTCGCGCTCGTCCGCGAAGTATTCCTTGCGAAACTCGATCACGCTCTTCTCCTAGCCGTACCGCCTCTGGTTCCGCCTGCCGGCGGCATCCAGGATAGCGTTGATGATCGGCTCATAGCCGGTGCAGCGGCAAATGTTACCAGAGATTGCCTCGACCACCTCTTCCCGGGTGGGGCTGGGATTGCGGTCGAGGAGCGCCTTGGCCGCGAGCAGCATGCCGGGGGTGCAGTAGCCGCATTGCGCTGCGAAGTTGTCCATGAAGGCAGTTTGCAGAGGATGCAGCTCCGCTCCCTCGGCCAGCCCCGCCGTCGTGGTGATCTGCCGGCCGTCCACCGTCTCCGCCAGGGTGAGGCAGGAAAGATGCGGCTCCCCGTCAATCAGAACGGTGCAGGTGCCGCAGGTACCCTGGCCGCAGCCGTACTTGGGCGTCAGGTCGCCGACGCCGCGGCGGAGCAGGTCGAGCAGGTTCTGGCCATCGTCGGTAAAGACGGCCTGATGGCGCCCGTTAAGCTGGAACTGGAGGGGTTTTCTAGCCATGGCCTATCTCCGATCGCCAGTTAGAAGGCGCTTCAGGTGGATGCCGACGACCTCGCGGCGGTACCAGGAGGAGGCCAGGGAGTCCGTGCGCGGCTCTATGCCGTCACAGGCCGCGGCGGCAGCCCGCTCGATGGTGGCACTGTCGAGGTACTGCCCGTCGAGTAGGCGCTCGACCGCGGTGGCTCGCAGCGGCCTTGGCCCCATGGCTCCATAGGCGACGCGCGCGCCACGGATCCGGCCCCCGGATTGCGGCAGGTAAGTGGCGATCGTCAGCAGCGAGATGCCCTTCGGCTTGACCCGGCTCACCTTCACGAAACGAAATGACGAGGGGTCGCGCGGACGTGGGACAACAACTGCCCGCACGATCGAACCTTGATGGCGGTCCCGATCGCGCATGAACTCCTCGATCTCCACCCCGCGACCGCCCTGTCCGACGAACTCGATACGCGCCCCCAGAACAAGGAGCGCTACGGCCAGGTCGCCATAGGGGGAGTTGGCATAAAGGTTACCGCCGACGGTCGCCATATTGCGGACGGCGGGGCCGCCCACAGCCTGTGCAGCCGGGATCAGGAAGGAGAGATCGCGGTGGGCAATGATCTCCTTCATGGTCACGCCGGCCCCAATGCTCACACCCTCACTCTCGCTGCGGATGTGCCGGAACGAGGGGTCGCGAGCGCGGATCAGGGTGTCGAAGGACTGATCCCCATGATTGGCGGCCCGCATCAGCAGCGTTCCCCCGCCAAAGAAGCGGGCGCTGCGGGTGCTGCGCAAGGCGCTGGCGGCGGCGTCCAGGCTGTCGAAGGTCTCTACACGCACCGGCATCATGCTTCTCCCAGAGCGGGGGCGTCGAGCCCCATATGGTCGCGGACCGCTTGGAAACCGCGTTCGTAGATCTGTTCGCCCACCTGTTTCTCCAATTCGGCTTCCCGTCCCGGCGGTGTGTCGAAACGAGATTCCCAGTGCCAGAAGGTCAGGTCGCCGTCGGTGACCGGGATCAGCCGCACGTGGGCCATGTAGTTCAGCAGCGGGATCGGCGTGTCGAGCAGGCAGTAGCTGAAGGCCATGTCGATGTCGGACAGGGTGAGTAGCTGTTCCCTGAGTTCGGACCCATCCGCCAGGTGAAAGCGACGGACACAGCCGATCCGGTCGGAGGGGAGGCCGCGCTCGATGTGGCTGTCCGCAACGGCTGGATGCCATTGATCATGCCCGTTGAAGTCACGCAGCACCTCCCAGACCGCCTCTACCGGGGCTTCCATGATGGTGCTCTTGACGATCTTCACCATGGGACGACCTCGGCAAGGGCGAAAGGTCGAGAACAAGTAGTCGTCTTCCAACCCACTCGTCGTCCTCCAATCTCAACCATTCCTAGCCCGCGAAGTGGCGCTTCAATGCGTCGAAGCCGGCCTGGAAGACGTTGGTGCCGATACCGTTCACCAGATCCTCTGCCACGGCTTCGTCGCACTCGAACTCGGCCGTCCACTCGGCGAAGGTGCGGTTGCCGTCCGTGATTGGCGTCAATCGCAGCGTGGCTACGTAGTCGGTGAGCGGCATGGGGCTTTCCAGGATCGCGTAGGTGCAGAAGAGATCGTAGTCGGAAAGACCCAGCAATTTCTCCCGAATGCGGTCTCCATTCTGGAGGCTGAAGTCCCTTACACAGCCGACTCGATCCGAGGGCTCGCCGTTCTCAATCCGGCTTTCGCGGATCCTGGGGTGCCAGCGAGGCATGCCGTTGAAGTCCCGAACCCGCTCCCAGACCTTTTCGGCGGGAGCGTTGATGACGCTAGAGACGAAAACACGAGGCATCGTTCAACCTGACTATTTTGGGTTACTGCGAGCGCTTGTCGGCGGAGTCGGAGGAAAGGGCATCGGCGCTTGCCTTGGAATCCCCACCGCCATCGCCCGCGTCTCGTCCTTGCTTCTTCAGCTCGCCCGCAATCCGCGTCATGTCGGAAGCCTCGCGGATCAAGCCCCCCTGCTTGGTCAAGGCGCCCCCTTCGATCCCGATATCGGCCAGAAGGCTGTCGACCAGCGGCGCCTGCACGCGGTAGCGCAGGGCAGAATTGATCACTTCGTCGGTCATGTTGGCACGGCCACCCTGGCCCGCGCCGCCCATGCCGTCGAGCTGCATGATGCGGATATCCTGGATCTTCTCGAGCGGCTTGACCGAGGCCGAAACGATGCCTTCCACGTGCTCCAGCAGCTTCCGGCGGAAGAGCGAGTGCCGGGCCGGGTCGCTGAGTACGTTCTCCGCTTCGTTGAGCAGCTTCTGGGCTTCTGCCTCCACCGCCCGCCGAACCTTTTCCGACTCGGCCAGGATCTTTTCTTCCTGGGCACGCTTCTCGGTCAGCAGGAGGTCGATACTGCGCCGGCGGTTAGCCTCCTCGGTTTCGCGTGCCGTCTTGACACGCTCTTCAGCTTCGGCAGCGCGAGCCAGGGCAGCATAGGACTCCGCTTGAGCCGCCGCTTCTTCCAGAGACTTCTTGTAGAGGGCGATGGCCTTGTCCATTTCGGCCGTTTCGACGTCGCGGGCGCTGTCGACTTCGAGCTTGCGACGCTGTGTCTCCTGCCCGATCCGCGCCTCGTCCAGTCCACGCTCCGTGGCGATGCGAGAGCGCTCCACGTCTTCGTAGGACGCGATTTCCGCTTCGCGCAAGGCCTGGACACGTGCCACTTCGAGCTGTTCGAGCGCCCGACGACGTTCCAGTTGTGCCGCCTCCAGCGCCTGTTCGCGGGCGACATCGGCGCGATCCACATCGCGCTGGGCCGCAATCTGCGCCTGACGCAACTTGGCTTCCGCGTCGGCCCGCTCGCTCTTCTTGGCGGCCAGCAGGATCGCGGCTGTTTCGTCGGCCTCCTCGACAACACGGCGGCGGTCGATATCGACGGTCTCGACTTCCAGGTCCCGCGCAATCTCTCGTGCACGGGTCTCCTGCTCGGCCGCAATACGCTCGAAGTCGACCATCTTACGCTGGGCGATGCGGGCTGCCTCGACCGCCTCGTCCGCAGCCACCTGGGCTTCTTCCAGCATCTTCTTGCGTTCGATGTCTCGGGCGCGGGTTTCCTGTTCGGCGGCGATCCGCTCCTGCTCGATCCGAGCTTCGAGCTCGATGCGTGCAGACTCGACCAGTTCGCGTGCCGCGAGATCGGCCTGATCCACCGCGCGATTGCGATTGATCTCCCGTTCGCGGGTTTCCTGCTCGGACGCGATGCGCTCGGCAGCGAGCTGCTTGTCTCGCGCGATGGCGGCTGCCTCCGTCGCTTGCTGCGCGGCGATTTCCGCTTCTTCCAGCGCGCGCTGGCGCTCGATTTCGAGCTCCCGGATCTTGCGATCGGTCTGGATCCGCTCCTCGTTGGTATTGGCGGCTTCCAGGATGCGCAGCTTTTCTGTCGCTTCGCGGGCTGCGATCTCGGCTTCCTCGATCGCCCGGACCCGCTCGATCTCGCGCCGGCGGATCTCCTCCTCGTTGGCGATGCGAGCGTCGGCCAGTGCCCGCTCCTGAGCGAGGCGCGCCTTTTCCGTCGCTTCGCGAGCGGCAATTTCCGCCTGTTCAATTTCGCGCTGACGCTGGATCTCGCGGGTCTGCGTTTCCTGCTCGTTGGCGATCCGCGCCTCCTGGACAGCACGCTCCTGCGCGATGCGAGCCTTCTCAACCTCCTCCTGGCTGCTGATTTCCGCGCTATCAATCATCTTTTGCCGCTCGATCTCGAGCTGGCGCACCTCTCGCTCAGAGGAGATGCGGCTTTCGGCAATGGCACGTTCGTTGGCGATGCGCGCGCGTTCGATAGCTTCCCGCGCCATGAGCTGCGCAGTCTCGGCTTCCTTCTCGCGCTCCGCTCGTTCCTTCGCCAGCTGGGCGCGTTGCTGCGCGCGGCGGAATTCCACCTCGCGCTCCTGCTCCAGGCGCGCTTCCTCGCTCGCCCGTTCGATTTCAAGGGACTGCTTTTCCGCTTCCAGGTTGCGGGTGCGGATGCGGATCATCGAGTCCTGCTCGATGTCGTTGCGCAGCTTCCGCCGCTCCTCGATGTCCTGGATCAAGGAGGTCAGACCCTCGGCATCGAAGCGGTTGGAGGGGTTGAAGTACTCCAGGGCCGTCTGGTCGATGTCGACCATGGCGACGGATTCCAGCTCCAGACCATTGCGGTTCAGATCTTCCTGAGCCGCTTCGCGCACCCGGGTAACATAGATGCCGCGCTGCTCGTGCATTTCCCCCATGGTCATTTCGGCGGCGACCGCACGCAGTGCGGACTCGAACTTGCCTACGAGCAGCTCGTTGAGATTGCGGGCCTCCAAGGTGCGGCGACCGAGTGTCGCGGCGGCGAGGGAAACGGCTTCTCGCGTCGGGCGAACCCGCACGTAGAACTCCGCTTCCACGTCGACCCGCATACGGTCCTTGGTGATCAGCGCCTGGTCCTTGCTGCGCACCACCTCGAGCGCGAGCGTGTTCATGTTGACCGGCGTGATGTCGTGAACGATCGGCCATACGAAAGCGCCACCGTCGATTACCACCTTCTCGCCCAGAAGACCGGTCCGTACGAAGGCGATCTCCTTGGTCGAACGGCGGTAGAGCCAGGTCATCACCCAATAGATAATGGCGATGACAATGACCGTTGCGATGAGCCACAGAATGCCCTGTCCGATTACCTCTCCGCTCATCATGCTTCCTCCCGCGGCGCCCTGATCACTTCACGTGCTTTCCGCATCTCATTTACCCTTTATCTGCTTGAACCGACGGGTCTGCTCCGTGAGCGCAACCTCGGTCGGCAGGCGCTCCATCGAGGAAGCGCCGTAGAACCCGTGGCAGGTCCTGGTGTTCTTCAGCACGAAGTCAGCGTCTTCGGGCATGGCGACGGGGCCGCCGTGCACCAGGACGATGACGTCGGGGTTCACCCTGAGCGCGGCCTCCGCCCATTCGTCGACGAGCTTCGGGCAGTCCTCCAGCTTCAGGGCTGTTTCCGCTCCGATAGATCCGCCGGTCGTGAGCCTTATGTGGCAAACCACGATGTCTGCCCCGGCCTTCGCCATGGCGGCTGCTTCGTCGGCATTGAAGACATAGGGGGTGGTCAGCAGGTCCTTGGCATGGGCCTTCGCGATCATGTCGACCTCAAGGCCGTAGGACATGCCGGTTTCTTCCAGGTTGGCCCGGAAGGTGCCGTCGATCAGACCGACCGTGGGGAAATTCTGTACTCCGGCAAAGCCCACCCGCTTCAACTCGTCCAGAAAGACGTCCATGTCGCGGAAGGGGTCGGTGCCGTTCACGCCGGCCAGCACCGGCGTGTGGCGCACGACCGGCAGCACTTCCTGCGCCATCTCCAGCACGATCTGGTTCGCATCTCCATAGGCCAGCAAGCCGGCGAGAGAACCGCGTCCGGCCATGCGGTAGCGGCCGGAGTTGTAGATGACGATCAGGTCGATGCCGCCAGCTTCCTCGCACTTTGCAGACAGCCCTGTGCCCGCACCGCCGCCGATGATCGGCTCGCCTCGCTGGATCATCGCTCGGAAGCGCTCCAGGATGGAGGTTCTTGTCAGCTTCATCCTTACAGGCCTCTTCTCTTTTTCTGTGGCCGTCCGCCGCCATGCAGTGCCCGAAAGGCCTGCACCACTTCCGCTGCGAACGCGGGGTCGTTGATGTTGTGGGGAAGGCGGATCAACTGGCGTGTACTGGTCTGCCGCACCGTTTGCTCCAGGGCGTCGAAGAGCGCGCGGTCGGCCAATGGATCGTGGAACGGCTGCCCGGGCGCATCGAGGGCCGAAACACCTCCCTCCGGCAAGAAGAAGCGGACGGGCGCTTCCATGAGGTTCAGGCGCTCGCCGATCCAGCGCCCCATAGCCGCATTCTCTTCAGGCGTTGTCCGCATCAGAGTGATCTGCGGATTGTGGTGATAGAACTTACGGCCGCGGAACTTCTCCGGCACGGTGTCGGGTGCGCCGAAGTTGACCATGTCGAGCGCGCCGCAAGAGCCGATGTAGGGGAGGCCCTGGCGAACCATCGCGCCAAAGCGATCCTCCGTAGCCGGGAATATGCCACCCACGAGCAGATCGCAGATCTCGGTGGTGGTGACGTCGATGACCCGCTGGATCAGCCCGCTTTCGACCAGCTTCTCCATGGAGCGGCCACCGATGCCGGTGGCGTGGAAGACGAGACACTCGTGGTCCGCCTCGAGCGCCTTGGTGATCTGCTGCACGCACGTCGTGGTGACGCCGAACATGGTAAGGCCGACCGCAGGCGGCCCCTCCTGAGCGTCTCGGCTCCGCGCGGATTCCCGTCGGGCCTGGACCATGCCGATCAAAGCCTGAGCGCCATTGCCCAGTACCTGGCGAGTAATGGAATTCAGACCCTGAACATCGGCTACCGAATGTAGCATCATGATGTCGGAGGGGCCTACGTAGCGGCTGACATCGCCTGACGCTACGGTCGAGATGAGGACCTTGGGCACCCCCACCGAAAGGGCGCGCATGGCCGGGGCGACGATCGCCGTTCCCCCCGATCCTCCGGCGGAAATGATACCGGCGATGCCACGTTGCCGTTCCATCCAGCGTTCAAAGGCCAGTGTCATGCCGGCCACTGATTCCCCGCGATCCTGGCCAAAGACGCCGCTGGCACCGCGCGGGTGATAGGCTGCAATCTGATGCGCGGGAATTTCTGCGCCGGAGTGGTGGTTGGCGGAGGTCGAGAGGTCCACCAAGCGGACGGGCAACCCCGCGCTGCGAATTTGATCCCGGAGAAAACGCAGCTCCTCGCCCTTGGTATCCAGCGTACCGGCGACCAGCACGACTTCTTCGCCTGAGGAGGCGAGAGGTCGAAGTTCAGCATGCGCCGGACTGCGCGCCGCCAGAGGCTGAGGCATCGTCGTCAGCGTTCGGGCGGACTGAATCAGCTGGCGCGCAGGTACCGGTCGCGACCAGCGCGTTGGTGGCACCGGATTGGAAGTGTAGACCTTCTGCGTCAGGGGACGCGTTTCTTGCGGCGAGGATCCCTCTTCTGCGGAGGCGCCTAGATCGGCTCCGCTGCCGTCGTCGCCGTGACGTCCCACCCCCAGCAAGCGCTGTTGCAGCTCTCGATCACCGGCCAGTTGAGCGGCGTCGGCAATGCGGTTGATGCGACCGTTAACCATGATGCCGATCTTTTCGGCAACGGCGGTGGCAACGCCGATGTTCTGCTCGATGACCAGGACGTCGATGCCGCTCTCTTCTTCCAACTGGAGCAGCATCTCCTGCACCTGCTGGACGATGACCGGAGCCAGGCCTTCGGTGGGCTCGTCCATGATCAGAAGACGTGGATTGAGCAGCAGGGCGCGCGCGATGGCCAGCATCTGCTGCTCGCCACCCGAGAGCTGACCGCCGCCGTTGCTCTTGCGCTCTGCGAGCCGGGGGAAGGTCGTGTAGATGCGCTCGACCGTCCAGGCGCCGCTGTGTCCTGCGGCAACCATTCGGAGGTGTTCGTCAACCGAAAGCGAGCGCCAGAGACGCCTTCCTTGGGGCACGTAGCCGATGCCGAGCTGCGCGATCTGGGCCGGCTTCCGGCCTACGAGTTGCTCGCCGTGGAAGCTGATCGAGCCACCGGCGACGGGGACAAGACCCATGATCGCCTTGCAGAGGGTGGTCTTGCCCATGCCGTTTCGGCCGACCACCGAGAGCACGCCCTCCTGGAGGGTCAGGTCGACACCCTGTAGGGCGTGGGACGCGCCGTAGTAGACGTTGAGTCCCTTCACCTCGAGGGCGGGCACTCCCTGGCGCGTGGTCTCAGCCATGACCGCCTCCCAGGTAGAGTTCCTGTACCTCCGGATCGTTTTCGATCTCCTGGGGCAGACCCTCCTTGAAGATGCGGCCGTTGTGCATCATCGAGACGCTTTCTGCGACACGTAGCGCCACGTCCATGTCGTGCTCGATAATGATATAGCCGATATGGCTCGGCAGGTTGGTCAGGATCTCGACGAGATCCCTGCGCTCCTTTGGCGAGAGGCCAGCCGCAGGCTCATCGAAGAGAACGAAGCGGGGCGCGCCCGCGAGCGCCAGGGCGATCTCCAGCTGACGCTGCTGTCCATAGGAAAGCTCCGAAACCAGCGTCTCCCGGCTGTCCTCCAGATGCACCGCCTCGATCAAGTCATGGGCGGCCTGCATCAGCGGATCGCTGCGGCGAGGCCGAAGCAAGGAAAAGCGGCCCCGGGAGACGCCGCGGCAGGCGAGATAGACGTTGTCGATCACGCTGAGGCCGGTGAAGAGCAGCGAAATCTGATAGGTCCGGCGCAGGCCGCGGCGGATCCGTTCATGCGGCGGGAAGTTCGTCACATCCTCGCCGAACAGGCGGATGGTCCCGGAGGTGGGCAGGAAGTCGCCGGTCACGCAGTTGAACAGGGTCGTCTTGCCCGCCCCGTTGGAGCCGAGAACGGCCCGTCGCTCGCCGGGTTTCACCGTGATGGTGACATCGGTCAGGGCGGCGAGCGCCCCAAAGCGTTTCGTCACGCCGCGCAGTTCAAGCGCATTAGCGGTGCCTGCGGCGGAGAGGCGTTCGGAAATGACGCTGGAGCTTGCGGTACTCACGACGCCTCCGAGCCTCCAACCAGCGGATCGCGCCGCTTGCGACGGCGCTCCTGCAAGCGTTTCCACAGCCCGAGCACGCCGTCAGGGGACCAGTAGACGACGACCAGGAAGCCCAAGCCAATCAGCAGCTTGAAGCGATCGTCTGGAAGCGCGAGGTAGCCCAGCACGTTAGGCGAGAAGGTGCGGAGTAGTACGTAGATAAGCGCGCCGATGAAGGGGCCCACCGGATGGGCGAGGCCGCCCACGATGGCGATCACCAGGATATCGATGACCGCGGGCAGCCCGGCGGTTCCTGGTGAAATCTGCGCATTTTGCCAGACCAGCAGGATACCGGCGACGGCAGCAATGACGGCGGCGAGGGTATAGGCGGCGATGCGATGCGCGACAACATTGAAGCCTAGAGCCGACATTCGGCGCGGATTGTCCCTCACCCCCTGAAGCGCGAGGCCGAAGGGCGAGCGCGAAATGTAGAGGACCGCGAAATAGGAAAGCGCCGCACAGCCCAGGGTGAGATAATAGAAGGGGACGGGATCCCGCCAGTTCACGCCGAACAGGGGCGGCGGAACGACGTTGGCGAAGCCGGAGTAGCCGTTAAAGATCGAGTAGTTCTGGCGCGTGAAGTAAAAGAAGGCGGCGGCAAAGGCGAGGGTGATCATGATCGTGTAGATCCCCTCGGTGCGCACCGCCAGCGCGCCAACCAGGGTCGCAAAAGCCGCGGCGACGAATATCGCCACCGGAACGTAAAGCCACCAGGGCCAAAGCAGGCTGATTTTCTCGACCCCGCTGTCGCCAAGGATCGCCACCAGATAGCCGGCCAGCGCCGCGATCGACATCTGGGCCAGGCTGACCATCCCGCCGTAGCCGGCCAGAAACATCAGGCTCAGCCCGATCATTCCAAGGATGAAGGCCCAGCCGAAGACCTGGAAGAGGAAGAAGCTGTTCGCCACCAGCGGCATCAGCAGCAGTATCGCGCCGACGGCCCAATAGGCGTGAGGGATCCCCTGCAGCAGAGCAGTTAGGCGCGCGCCGGGGGAGGATTGGGCAGTGAGGGGGCGATCCGCGACGGCCATGCTTCAGCGCCCCAGCAGGCCCTGGGGCCGGAAAGCCAGCACCAGGGCCATGATGAGAAAGGTAAAGACGACCGAGTAGGTGGGGGCGTAGACCGATCCCAACTGCTCGGCCAGGCCGATCAGAACGGCGCCGAGAGCGGCGCCGAGGATCGAGCCCATGCCGCCGACAATCACCACCACCAGCGACGCCAGGAGGAAACGCATGTCTTCCCCGGTGGCGATCGACTGAAAGGTCCCACCGACGATACCGGCGACGCCCGCCAGGCCCGCGCCAAAGGCGAAGACCGCCATGAACACGAGCTGAACGCGTACGCCGGAGGCCGCGAGCATGTCTCTGTCATCGACGCCGGCACGAATGAGCATGCCAATGCGGGTGCGATTCAGCGCCAGCCACATCAGGATCCCGATCGCAATGGAGCCGACAAGAATGGCGATCCGTACCGCCGGATAACGCAGATAGATGACTTCACCGGTGTCACGCACAGCAGCGACCAGCGGCAGCTCGACCGGGCCGCGCAGCCAGTCCGGTGTCAGGATCTGGTAGGAGGGGCCGCCCCAGAACCAGAGCATGATGTCGGCAAGCACGATGGAGATACCGATGGTCACCAGGGTCTGGCGAAGGTCCTCTCCTTCCATGCGGCGAAAGACGGTGTACTGCAGAACGATGCCCAGCAGCGCGACTGCTATGAAAACGACTATGAAAGAAAGAAGCCAGCTGCCCGTGAGCTCGGAAATCTCGTAGCCGAGGTAGCCCCCCAGCAAGTAGAGCGATCCGTGGGCCAGGTTGACGTTCTTCATCAGCCCGAAGATCAGCGTAAAGCCGCTCGCGACCAGGAAGTAGAGGGCGCCGAGGGTAATGCCGTTGAAGACCGCATTCAGGAAAATCTGCTTCCGTCCGAAAGCTCCTTCCAAGCCCGCCGGCCAGGGCGCAATGATCAGCCAGAGGATTCCGGCAGCGACGAGGACGCTCACAACGGTGAGAACAGGATTACGCCGGATGACTTCGTTCACCCGAAGGCTCCTCCGCGACAACCCTCGTCATCCTGAGCGAAGCGAAGGAGCTCGTCCCATCGAGCTCCACCGGCTCGAGATCCTTCGCTGTGCTCAGGACGGCGGAAAAGGGATGGGTGACGGAAAAGGAAAGGGTGACGAGCAGCCGCACGGCTCCGCCATTTCCCGGCTGACCGCCGGTTCAGCAGGTCGCTGCGGCTTGCTGCCATCACGTTCCTCCCCATTGTCCGCGCGGCGTCGCGGAAGCGCTGCCTCACGGCGTTGCGCGAGCTGGGACGCCCGCTTGTTGCTTCCGACAGGCTAAGGGCGAAAACCCAAAAGCGGCATACCCGACAGTCTCTTGCTGTCGCCCATCGGATGAAGTTTGAGCCGTCCGCTGGCTGAGGCGCACCGGCCTCAGGCGACCTCCGCCAGGTGCGCGATGCGACGGTAGTCGCTGGGCGGTATCCCGACATTGGCGATGAAGAAGCGGGTGAAGCTGGCCTGGGAGGAGAAGCCGAGGTCGAGGCCGATATCGGTCACGGGGTCCGGGCCGCTGATCAGCCGGTCGATTGCCGATTCCATACGCAAGGTGTTGAGGTACATGTTGGGCGGGATGCCCACCTGCTGCCGGAATAGCTTGTAGAAATGGGGGCGGGAAATACCGGCTCCTCGCGCGATCTTGTCCAGCACGACGCGCTCATTCACCCTTTCGCGCATCAGCTTGATCGCGTTGCGCACGCGGAAATCCCGGACCGGCGGCGCGCAGCTGGTGAAGGAAGCCCCGTCGGCAACCCATTGCCAGGATTGGTCAAAGCATTCCTGGGTCAGGCTATAGAGATACCCGCTGATGAAGTCGTCATCGGCATCTTCGAGCAGCGCAGCCGAGACCTGGAATATCAGGCGCCGGATCGTTTCCGTCACCTCTATGGGATTTCTTCCGAAGCGCAGAGAGGCGCTGGCGTGGCGGCTTGCCTGAAGGAACCAGAAGGGGGTGATGTAGAGGGTGAGGTAGAGCGAAGGCTCGTTGGGATGCGTACAGATATAGTTGTGCGGCTGCCAGGGGCTGATGGCGACGCCTTGGCCCGGAACGAGTGGATAATTTATCTCATCAATCTGGATCGCACCGGGCGGTCCCTGGACGTGGAAAATCAAATGACCTTCCCGGTGCGCGTGCAGGGTCATTGGCCGGTTGAGGTTGTAAAGCGCGACCCGCCCAAAGGACCCATGATGCACTGCGAGCGCAGTACTCATCGCCTCCACCTCTCATTTCGGCTTGTTAAGGTCCGCCAGGGCGGCAAGCCTGTCGTTCTGTAAAGTTATGCATAATAACTACGCGCTGGCTGAGAGCGAGTCCAGTCCTGCGGCGGGACTTCACAGGGCAGCCTTCAGCATTTTGAGGTAGTCTTCAGCGCCAGCCTTGCGCGGATTGGTGCGATTTGCATGATCCCTGGCCGCGAGAACGGCTGCCGTCGCAAGGTCTTCCTCCTGGACCCCCAGCTCCGACAGGCGCGGCGGCAGACCGATTTTTTCACGCAGGGTGATGACGGCGTCCGCTAGGCTTGAGGAGGGCGGAAGAGCTAGTAAATGATGGATGTCTCCGTAGCGAGCGCTCGCCGCCGGAGCGTTGAACGCGAGTACCGCTGGCAGAAGAATGGCGCAGATCGCGCCCTTATCAACCTGTCTGCCTCCGGTGCTGAGCAAAGCGTTGCTCATGGCCTGGAGTGCGCCCAGACCCTTCTGCTGCGCCAGAGAGCCGTTGAGCGCGGCTGCCATCAGTTCTCGCCTGACGTCGAGATCCCGACCGTCCGCCAACGCACGCTCGAGGTTTCGGAAGATGCGCCGAATGCCATCGGCAGCGAGGGCGTCGGCAGGAGGATTGAAGGCGGAACTGATATAGGTTTCGACACAGGTGGTCAGAGCCTCCATGCCGGCGCTCGCCGTTGCCCGACCTCCCAAGTCCAGGGTGAGCGTTGGGTCGCAAATAACTACGCGAGGTATCAGGAAGGGGCTCGTGAGCGCGGCGCACTTTCGCTCAGGCAAGCTGATGATGGCTGTGTCAGAGGCTTCAGTTCCGGTTCCGGCGCTTGTGGGAATGGCGATCAGTGGGGGCAGTAGGTTGCGGATGCGCGCGAGACCGCCTTCACAATCCAGATAGTCCTGCAGCGGCCCGGGGTGGCTGACGCGTATTGCAACGGCCTTGGCCAGGTGGATGGCCGTTGCGCCGCCCATGGCAATGATGCCATCACAGCTCTCGTCCTGATAGTTAAAGGCCGCCAGATCGCAGGCCTCTTCTGTTGCTCCCTCATCGTTCAGGGGCAAAATTTTTGGTTTAACGCCGCGCGACAGAGCGCATTCCAGACGGGCGCGAACGTCCGCGCGTCCTTCATCTCCGTCCCAGAGGATGAGCGGGCGGCGCACCGCCATATCTTCCAGTTCGGCCTCTAGGGCGTGCTCCAGGACGTGATCGGCAAAATGAATCTTGGTGACGTAGCTGATGAGCGACACCTTGCGACACACCTCCTCTGTGCGCCGCTTGCGTCGGACGAAGCCGACGCGAGCGCCCTTGTCACCTCAGAAAAAAGAAGCCGGCGGAAACGAACCGCCGGCTTCGCGAGATCGGCTTAACCCTGCCGCAGGGCGTCGCAGTCGGGCGTGTCGCGCGACGGGAGGCCGAGCTTCTCGAACTCCTCCTTCGTCATCCCCAGCTGCTGGTCCACATCATCAACCTTCGACTTGAAGGTGTTGTAGAGGTTCCCATCATCGCCCTCAACAACCTCGGTGATGAAGACCGACCCGATGGCCTGGTTGTTCTCGTCCAGTCGGATGTGGCCGTTCGGCGCATCCAGCTCGACTGCGGCCAGCGCAGCGTGGAAGTTTGCCTGGTCGTCGTCCAACTCCCCGCCGATCTCCTCCAGCGCCATCATCACTGCGGTGGCAGCGTTGTAGTAGTTGGTGGCGAAAAGGGACGGCGAAGCGAAGCGCTCGTTCTCGGGGAAGCTGTTCTGATAATCTTCCACGAAAGCTTGCCAATTTTCGTCGTCCCAGTCATCGGCGATCGGCCCCGAAGTCGGGGTGCCCACCAGGGCTTCCTTGGCGCGGCCACGTGCGGAGAGCACGGTCTGGTCGGCCATGATGGTGCCGCCGATCAGGTTGGTGTCGCCACCGGCCTGCTCATACTGGTTGAGGAAGTTGATGGCGTCCGTGCCGCCAACCCCGAGGTAGATGGCATCCACGTCGTAGGGCAGGGCCGCGATGATGGAGGCGAAGTCGCCGCTGCCCAGCGGCAGCCAGAAGCGCTCGACGATCTCGCCACCTGCGCTGCAGAAGTCGACGGCAAAGCCCATGAAGTTGGTGTAGCCGAAGGAGTAGTCGGCGGCGATGGTAGCGACGCGCGTCCAGCCCTTCTCATTGACGACATAGCTGCCGAGGCCATAACCCCACTGCAGGCCATTGGGATTGTAGCGGAAGTAGTTTGGCGCCGGCTCTACATAGGTTGTTTCCAGGGCGCCAGAGGCAGCATCGATAATGGTCTTGTTCGGAATTGTCTTGGCGTAGTCGCGCAGGGCCACGCCCTCAGAGCCCGATAGCGGACCGATAATGAAATCTACCTCTTCCTGCTCGATCAGGCGCCGGGCTTGGCGCACTGCCGTATCCGGGGTGGCGTCGGTCGGCCCGAGCACCCATTCGATCGTCTTGCCGTTGATCTCCCCGCCCACATTGTTCAGGGCCATCTGAAAACCGCGGATACCGTCATTTCCGGGTTCCGTGAACACACCTTCCTGAGGGGCCAGCAGGCCAATTTTGATCGTGTCGGCCAGCGCAGCCCCTGGTACCAGAATGGCTATTGCGGCGACCGTAGTAATTAACTGCTTCTTCATCGGCATTCCTCCCTGAACCTGCCCGCCATCAGGCGGTGCAGCAATCTGCATCCAGAGCCGGTCGTGGAGCGGAGTCCGCACCGACTGTGCATCGCGCCCCGGCGGATTTTTCTTCGCCGCTTTGGCCTACCGACGTTAGAGAATTGTCAGCCTCAGGCTGATGCCAGGAGGTGCCGCCATATATCTTTGCGTCTCTTTTTGCGTAATAGCGGTTCAATGACGCAGCCGCGTGAAGCGTCGGCGCCGGATCAACTCGTCCTCCTCGATCCGCTGCGCCGCCCAGCCACCGCCTGCGAGACCGAGGGCCATGGCCGCCATCGCGGTGGCAACCGATCGCTTTGAGAGCGCGAGCTCCCAGCCCGGGGTAAGGCGCTTGGGCACCAGACCATAGTCGACGAGGCTGGCGAGGGCTCCGACAACCGATGCATCCCGCAGCAGAGCCGCCGGTTTACGCGGCGGGCGGGATGACAGGAAGGCGCCGAACAAGCTGCCCCAAAAGAAGGCTGCTCCCACGTTGGTGGCGGCGCCGACCGCGGTGTGTCGCACGTCCGCCTTGTCGTGGTCGCCGGCTTCATCGCCCCAGAGCCAATGGCTGGTTGCGTTTACCGGAGCAAGAGGGCTCCGACCTTCAAGCCGGGCGCTGATCATTACTGCGGCGGAGGACGCGATGGCAGCGCCGGCGCCGCAACAAAGGATGTATCTGAACAACGTCATCTTGCTGGTCCTGATCGTCACAAGAGACGAACGGACCGACCACGCGGATGTTCCGCTCAGGCTTCGGTAGGCTGCGCGCAGGACGTAAGGTCGGACCGAAAATCGGCCAGGCGCCGCTTCTGTCGGCCGTCGCTGTCGAAATTGGTAGGTTCCAGCCAAGCTTCCAAGGCAGCCTTCACCGTGGGCCATTCCTTGTCGATGATGGAATACCAGGCTGTATCGCGGTTGCGGCCTTTGTAGACCAGCGCTTGCCGGAAGGTTCCCTCGTAGATGAAACCCAGCCGCTCCGCCGCCCGGCGCGAGGGCGCGTTGAGCGCATCGCATTTCCACTCATAGCGACGATAGCCCAATTCATCGAATACCCGCCGCATCATAAGGTACATGGCTTCGGTGGCCAGAGCGCTGCGCTGGAGGAGGGGCGAGAAGTGGATGTTTCCCACCTCGATCACGCCGATCTCCGGCTGTAGCCGCATGTAGGTCGCGACGCCCACGGCTTTGCCGGAGCTTGGATCGACGATGGCATGGAAGAAGGGGTCGTCTTTGGCTGTAACCTGGTCCAGCCATTCCCGATAGGCGATGCGGTCGACGACGGGCTCGGTAAAAAGGTAGGTCGAGTTGCGGCCGCTCTTGTCGAGTTGCTTTGCCGCGAAGAGGTCATCCCCATGGCGGGCCGGATCCAGTGGCTCCACCCGGCACAAGCGACCCTGCATGGGCGTCTTTGGCGGCCGTGGGCGCGGGCTCCAATCCGGAAGGGCTTCGCCGATTGGCTGGCCCAGCTCATTGACGCGCGGTGCTGACATGGCGCTCTCATGTGATGACCCTTCTCCCTGCGGATAGAGGGCCATGACTGCGGAGGGAAGAGCCACTTGGCTTTGCGCTGCAGCGCCAAAGCTGGTCTGGCCGCAAACCAGCTCAGCGGTCCGACGGGAAAAGCTGCTGCGTTGCTGCCCAGAATTGTCAAAGTTATCTGGGGCCAGCCAACGCTCGTAGATCTGCTTCAGGGCCGGCCACTCCTCGCGCAGAATCGCGTACCACCAGGTATCTCGATTACGACCCTTGTAGAGGCTGTCCTGGCGCGCCAGTCCCTCCGGTCGGAAGCCAAAGCGCAGGGCGGCACTTTTGCCTTTGTGGTTCCACCGATCTGCGCGCCAGACGAGGCGTTGGCACCTCAAGGTTTCAAAAGCTTGGGAAAGAAGCAGGAAGACCGCGTCGGTCGCGATCCGGGTACGCTGGAGACAGGGTGAGAAGACCACATGTCCCAGTTCCATCTCCATCCGGGCTCTGTCGCGGCTGAAAAGCGCCATGAAGCCGCAGGCCTGCCCGCTGTGGCGATCGAGCACAGCGAAGAATCTGCGCCCGGGAAGGCGGATGAGGCGTTCCAGCCCTGCCAGCCACTCATCCTCAGTGGCGAAAGGGCCATAGGTCATGTAGGTCCAGAGGCGCCCCGAATGATCTTCCTTCAAGCACGAGAAAAGCTCGGACCCGTGCCGGCTCGGCGATAGTGGCTCCAGGCGGCTCCACCATCCTTCCAAAGCGACCGGGGGCTTTTCTTCGTGCTGCCCTTGTCTCGCAGGCAGCTCCTCGTAGACCGTCATAACATCCCCTCCCGCACCCGCTCTGCAGGAGTAGAATGTCCTTACCTAAAGGGGAAGAGGGTGCCTGCACATCGCGACACAGGGCAGCCTCCCGCGGGCGGCGGCGGGTGCCTTACCCGACTGCTACGACCTCAAATTCGCGGGTGGGGCGTACCAGCTTGTCTTGAGCTGCGATGAACTGCAGCTCTCGCGTGCCGGCATGGTAGGTGGCGGAAATTACCTCGAAGATGGCGGCAGCCATGGCCGATAGGGCGGCCGGCACAGAGCGACCGCTCTTGAGGTAATGGGCGAGGAACAGCGCGGTCACCGCATCGCCAGCTCCGTTGGGCGGAGGATCCAGCGGCAGGAAGGGCGTCGAGACGACCCACGCGCCTTCCTCGGAAACTCCAAGCATCTGGATGACATCATCCGGCGTCTGATCGTGTTGCAGCGAGGTAATGACCGCGACCTTCGGCCCCATTTCGAGCAGGGCGCGGGCGGCTGCCACAGCGTCCTTCAGGGAGCGCATGTGCGACCCGGTCAGAAGCTGGAGCTCATACTGGTTCGGGATGATCACGTCTGCGGCGGGCACCGCGCGCTCGCGCATGAATTCCGGGATACCGGGCCGAACGAAAATGCCGCGCCCATGATCACCCATGACCGGATCGCAGACATAGAGAGCATCTGGGCGCGCCGCTCTGATTCGGGAGACGGCTTCCAGGATCGCTTCCCCCAGCTCTGCGTCGCCCAGATAGCCGGACAGCACCGCGTCGCATGTCGAGGGCGGCGACCGCTCAAAGATGCCGTCGATCACCTTGCGCACGTGATCAGCCGTGAAGACGTCGCCGGTCCAGGAGCCATAACCGGTGTGATTGGAGAACTGGACGGTATTGACGGCCCAGACGTCAAAGCCGAGCCGCTGCAAGGGAAAGGCGGCGGCCCGATTACCAACATAACCGTAGGCGACGTGCGATTGCACGGATAGAACGTTCATGGCATTGGCTTTGTTTAGTCGTTATTGATCGTCAAAGTGCCTCGCCATCCGGCCCCTCACAACATCCATTTTCGCGGAGGTTGAAGGTGCCAATTCAGACAAGCCCTACAGGGAGGTGTCACCCATGCTCAAGACCGCCCGTCCCCGGCGCAGCCTGCTCTACATGCCCGGCAGCAACACCCGCGCCCTGGAAAAGGGCCGTTCGCTGCCGGCGGATGGCCTGATCCTGGATCTGGAGGATGCGGTGGCGCCTGATGCCAAAGCGGAGGCGCGCCAGAACATCGTGGCTGCACTGCAGCAGGGCGGCTACGGGCGGCGCGAGATCATCGTGCGAATCAACGGTCTCGATACCGAATGGGGGCATGCGGACCTGGAGGTGATGGCGAGGGCTGGCGCCCACGCCGTCCTGCTGCCGAAGGTCGAATCGGCCGAGATGGTCCGCCAGGCGGAGGCCTTGATGGTGGCGGCCGGTGCGCCGGAAGAGCTCTCCATCATGTGCATGATGGAAACGCCCTTGGGAATCCTGAAGGCGGCAGACATCGCTGCTGCTTCGCCACGCCTCAGCTGCCTGGTGATGGGAACCTCTGATCTGGTCAAGGATCTCAATGCGCTTCACACGCCGGGAAGGCTACCGGTCCTGACCTCGCTCTCGCTCTGCGTACTCGCGGCGCGCGCCAACGGTCTGGCTGTGGTCGATGGGGTGCATCTGGACCTCAACGATGCCGAGGGCTTTGCCGCGCAGTGTAAGCAGGGGCGGCAGCTCGGCTTTGATGGAAAGACGCTGATCCACCCCAAGACCATCGCCACCGCCAATGAAGTATTTGGCCCGTCGGCTGAGGACGTAGCCGAAGCGCAGCGGATCATCGCAGCCCATGCCGCCGCAATGGAGGCGGGGCAGGGGATCACGGTGCTCGACGGCAAGTTGATCGAGAACCTGCATGTGGAAACGGCACGCCAGACGGTTGCGCTGGCCGATGCCATTGCCGAGCTCGAGCAGTCCGAGGGAACTCCGAGTGAGGCCTGAGCCATGAGCAAGACCGACAGCGGCAATTTTTTCGAGGACTTTCAGCTCCACCAGGTGCTGTGCCACCCGACGCCGCGGACGGCGACCGCTGGCGATGCGGCACTCTATCTTGCGCTGACAGGCTCGCGCTTCCTGTTGAATTCGTCACGAGAGAGTGCGCGGGCCCAGGGGTTGCCGGAGGCTCCCCTGGATGACCTGCTGGTCTTCCACCTGGTCTTCGGCAAGACGGTGCCTCAGGTGTCGCTCAACGCCGTCGCCAATCTTGGCTATGCGGAATGCCGCTTCCTGGATCCGGTCTACCCTGGAGACACGCTTACTGCCGAAAGCCGCGTCATCGGCCTGAAGCAAACGTCGGCCGGCGACAGCGGCATTGTCTATGTTCATACCCGCGGCCTGAACCAGCAGGGCGCTTTGGTCCTGGAGTTCAAGCGCTGGGTCCTGGTGCGCAAAAGGGATCCCTCAGCCCCCGCACCCGAACCGCTCGTTCCGGAAACGCAGGAGGCCGTACCGCCCGAGGAGCTGGTGGTGCCTGCGGGCTTGCATGGCAGAGAGTGGAACGCAGAGCTGTCCGGCAGTCCCTACCTCTGGGACGACTATACCGTCGGCGAACGCATCGATCACAGCGATGGCATGACCCTGGAAGAGGCTGAGCATCAGCTTGCGACGCGCCTTTATCAGAATACTGCTAAGGTTCACTTCGACCAGCTGCTTGCGGAGGAAGGCCGCTTTGGCAAGCGCCTGGTCTACGGCGGCCACATCATTTCCCTGGCCAGAGCCCTTTCCTTCAACGGGATCGGAAATGCAATCCGGGTGGCTGCCATCAATGGCGGGCGTCACGTAGCACCTACCTTTGCAGGCGATACCCTCTTCGCCTGGTCGGAGGTGCTTGCGAAGCAGCCATTGCCGGACCGCGATGATTTGGGTGCGCTCCGCCTTCGCACGCGCGTTCTGAAGAATTGTCGAGCTGACGGCTTTCCCGATCGAGGACCAGACGGTAAGCCGGATCCGGCGGTCGTATTGGATCTTGATTACACCGTCTTGATGCCCAGGCGCACTTCATCCTGGGACGTGGTTACAACAGCCGGAACAGGGAGTTAGAGAATGAGCGGGAGGCTCGCAGGTAAAAGGTGCCTCGTCACGGCGGCAGGACAGGGGATCGGACGCGCTTCAGCCCTGGCCTTCGCGGCCGAAGGGGCTGAGGTCATTGCGACCGATATCAATGAGGAAGCCTTGGCAGGCCTTGCCAAGGAAGATGCGGCGATCACCACCGAGCGGCTGGATGTGCTGGACAAGGCGGCCATCGTCGGCGCGGCCAAGCGCCACCCGAACATCGATGTTCTGATGAACTGCGCCGGCTTCGTGCATAACGGGACGATCCTCGATTGTGAGGAGGATGACTGGTCCTTCTCCCACGAGCTCAATGTCACGGCCATGTATCGGATGATCCGCGCCTTCTTGCCCTCCATGCTGGCGGCTGGGGGAGGCGGCATCATCAATGTAGCCTCCGTCGCTTCGAGCTTGCGCGGCGTCCCTAACCGCTTCGTCTACGGCACCACGAAGGCAGCTGTTATCGGCCTTACGAAAGCCGTTGCAGCTGATTTCGTCGGCCAGGGCATTCGCTGTAACGCCATCTGTCCCGGCACCGTGCAGACGCCGTCGCTGGATGAGCGCATCGCGGCTCAGGGAGGCGACCTTCAGCAGGTGCGCGCCAGCTTCGTCTCCCGCCAGCCCATGGGGCGCCTCGGCAAACCGGAAGAAATAGCTGCCCTGGCCGTCTATCTCGCCAGCGACGAAAGCGGCTTCGTGACCGGCCAGGCCATGGTGATCGATGGCGGGTGGCTGTGCTAACCGCTACAGCCGGTCGGGAACAACGCTGAAGCCCGTTACAGGAGGATCTCTCTGGGCGGCTCTGAAACATGAACATGAAGGGGCGCGTCTGTCAGCTCCTGGAGCCTCTCCAGCGAAACGCCAGCCGCCAACTCCTTCACGATGAAACCGGGGTCACCGACTTCGATCACGGCCAGATTGCTATAGATGCGCCGGACCACCGCCTTGCCCGTTAACGGGTAGCTGCAGCGCGTCACCAGCTTGGGTGCCCCATCTCGGGTGGTGTAGTCGGTCATGACCCAGATTTCCCGTGCGCCTGCAACCAGATCCATAGCGCCGCCAACGGCAGGAATTGCGTCGGCCGCGCCTGTCGACCAGTTGGCAATATCACCATTCTCCGCGACCTGCATCGCGCCGAGGATGCAGACGTCGATGTGGCCGCCGCGGATCATTGCGAAGCTGTCCGCCTGGTGAAAGAAGGCGGCACCGGGCAGAAGCGTGATCGGCTTCTTGCCGGCGTTGATCAGTTCCGGATCCTCCTCACCCTTGGCGGCAATAGCTCCGAATCCCAGAACCCCGTTTTCCGAGTGGTAGCGGATCTCTCGGTCCTTCGGCACGAAGTTCGCCACCAGTTCCGGCATGCCGATGCCGAGGTTCACGACCGCCCCGTCCTGCAGATCCTGAGCGACTCGCTGAGCGATCTGGAGGCGCGCCAGGCCAGCGTGCGTTTGCGTTTGGCTCATGGATAGCTTGCTCCCTGGGAAATCAGCGCTGACTCCACGACGGGATCGGGAATTTCCACCAGGCGATCGACGAAGATCCCGGGGGTCACCACGGCCTCTGCATCAAGACTGCCTGCGGGCATCAATCGACGCACCTGCACGATCGTGGTTTTCGCCGCCATACACATGATCGGGCCAAAGTTGCGGGCGACCTTGTTGTAGGTGAGGTTACCGAAGCGGTCGGCCTTCTGGGCCTTCACCAGGGCAAAATCTGTCGTGATACCGTACTCCAGGAGGTACTCGCGTCCCGCGAAGCTTCGCACTTCCTTACCTTCGGCCAAGGGCGTGCCTGCGCCAGTCGGCGTGTAGAAGGCGGGTATGCCGGCGCCCCCGGCGCGAATGCGCTCCGCCAGCGTCCCCTGTGGTACCAGCTCCAGTTCGATCTTCCCGGCGCGGAAGAGCTCCTGGAAGACCGTGGAGCCGGAAGAGCGAGGATAGCTGCAGATGATCTTGCGGACCCGTCCCGCGGCGATCAAGGCAGCCAGCCCCACCCGACCGTTGCCAGCATTGTTGTTCACGATAGTCAGGTCGCGCGCGCCTTGATCGATAAGGGCATGGATCAATTCGACCGGACTTCCTGCCTCACCAAATCCGCTGATCAAGATGCTGGAGCCATCCTTGATGTCCGCTACCGCTGCCTGCAGGGAGGAGTAAAACTTGTCGATCATGCCAGTATAGTTATTTCGCTTGAGACAGCGTGTGAGGCTTGGGGGAAAGGCGCTGGATACGTTGCAGATACACTGTAGCGCGTAAAAGGTCTACCGCAGGGGAACCTTCTGCCGAGCGAAGGAGCTACGTAGATTCACCTCATGTTCCAGCTTCCGATCCGCTCCAGAAACAAGACGACGCGAGGAAAATGATGCCAACATCAAGATTCTACATTTGGGCCGCCTTCGGCGCTGCATCGTTCGCCTTGGCTTGCACTCTTCCCGCCCACGCACAGGACGAGGAAATTCCTCGCCTGGAGCCCGGAGACTGCCCGACCGACGCGCTGGTTGAGCTGGAGGCTACCTGCTACACCTTTTATGGCGAGGAAAACTGGGGCGAGCCGAGCGGCAAAACGATCAGCCTGCCGGTGGCGGTGTTGGAAGCGGATGGTGCCAGCGAAGACAAGCCGCCTGTCTTCTTCTTTCCCGGCGGTCCCGGGTTCTCCTCCTTGGGGAACCAGGCCTACATTGAGCAACTGTTGAAGGACGTGGGTGAACGGACGCTGGTGACTATGGACAACCGCGGCTTTGTTCACGCCGAACCTTCCCTCGCCTGCCCAGCCTACGCCGCTTTCTCTCCCTATCACAACATCATCCACACACCAGCACTGACCGCTTCGGTCGATCCGAAGGTGCGGCTGGAGATCCTTACTTCCGAGGTGACCGAGTGCTACGACACCTTGGCGGCGCAGGGAATCGATTTGTCGCAGTACAACGCGCACGCAGTCTCCCGCGACGTAGAGGAAATCCGCCAGCTGCTCGGCTATGAGCAGATCGACGCCTATGGCTCCTCGACGGGAAGCGGCACCGTGGTCTCCTTCATCCAGTATCATCCGCATAGTGTGCGCGCCGCGGTACTCGGCTGGCCTTGGTTCAATCACCTGCGCAATCGTCCGCCGGTGGACGAGTTTTATACGGCGAAGCAGATGTTCACGGATGTGCTCGCCCGCTGCGCGGCGGAGGAGGTGAGCTGCCGCGAGCTGTTACCGAACTGGATGCACGCGCTCGACCGCGCGCGCCGGGCGCTCGATGATCGGCCCTTTGTCGCGGAGGTTGGGGAGGAAGCAGCGGCGGAGCGAAAATCCCTCTACTTCGACGGCGCGGCCTTTCTGGCGACCCTCTACCTGATGCTGCCCGAGGACTATGCCGAGCTGCCGAGCCTAATCGCTGACATTCACTCCGGCGACTATGAACGTCTCGACACTTTCTTCCGCCTTGATGACTACGACCCGGCGCCGAAATCACCGTCCTACGCCCTCGGCTACTTCCTCGCCCACGTCTGTAACGACATGGGCACGAACCGGCCCACGGCCAAAGACTCGGCTGCAGCGGTGCTACGCGAGCCCGCCATCCTCGGCTTCGAGCCAGCTTGGCTGTGCGGCTGGTGGGGCGGAGAGGGAGATGTTCCTGCCGAGCACAACGACCCGCCGCACTCGGAAGTCCCGGCACTCGCAATCCATGGCGAGATGGATCCCTGCTGTACAACACGGTGGAGCGACCATCTACGGCGCACCATGCCGAATGTCCAGGCGGTCGAGATGCAGGCGCTGGGCCACAACCCGGTTAACGAATGCCGCTCGCGCGTGATCCAGGCCTTCCTCGCCGATCCCCTGCAGCCGGTTGATACAAGCTGCCGCACGGAGGTGGAGCGGGAAGCCTGGGTGATCGATTAGCCAGAAACCCGAGGCTTCTGCTCTTGCTGCACTGGAGGCGAGCGCAACTAGCTTCCTCTCCCAGCTTCTATGACAGAGGTCGCAGCGGCGAGGGCGCAGGGCCTTTCTTGGGAGCGTGTAAGAGGAGCCAGAGCGTAACGCAGAATTAGCCACGCTGCTTCGTGATTGGCGATGACCAAGTCCCATTGATACGGGGAGCGGCGCGGATTTACGAAAACAGGACGCACTCCACGATGAGTTACCCGTCCTGCTCCATGCGGCACGAAGAGGCCTCGAAGCGCGTAATGAAGCTTTGGCTGGGGGACCTGGACTCGAACCAGGACTGACGGAGTCAGAGTCCGCTGTTCTACCATTAAACTATCCCCCAGCAGGCCCGCCGCAGGCTTCGGCTGCCGGTGCGCAGTATCTAGTCCAGGTCATGGGGGCGATTCAAGCCCTTTTGGTAGCAACCCACCTACCGCTTGCGCCGGGATGCCCCACGGAAATCCCCTTCCGGACTCTGGCCAAGGCCGCCATGGGCACCATAAGATGGGAGGATGCGCGAATCGGATAGGATTGAAGCGGTAGAGGCCGCCAGAGAACAGGATCAAGCTTTTACCTTGCCTCCTTGCCACGCGAGCAGGGGCGGTGGGGCACCGGGCCGGGCTGCCCCCTATGATCAAACGGATTCCGTATGTCCAGGCCACACCGATTGCACCGAGCCAGAGGTACCCAACATCTACGCTGCCCTCGACCTGGGCACCAACAACTGCCGGCTTCTGATCGCGCGACGCTGCGGCAGCAGCTTTCGGGTGATCGACGCCTTTTCCCGCATCGTTCGCCTCGGAGAGGGACTCGAGTTTCAGGGGCGGCTGAGCCAGGCCGCCATGGATCGCACCGTGGCTGCCCTGTCCATCTGCGCCCGCAAGCTGCGTTATCGGCGGGCGGAGCGCGTGCGCGCGGTTGCCACGGCTGCGTGCCGGCGCGCCAGCAACGGTGATCTCTTTCTGCGCCGCGTGAAGCTGCAGACCGGCGTGCCGCTGGAGGTCATCAGCAGTGAAGAGGAGGCGACACTTGCCTATCAGGGCTGCGTGCCGCTTTTCGAACCGGAACAGCCCCATGTGGTCGTGTTGGATATTGGAGGGGGGTCCACCGAACTCTGCTGGCTCGACCGTAGTGGCCCTGGTGGCAGCGAAAGGGTGCGGCGGGCCCATTCCCTGCCGTTTGGAGTCGTCACCCTGGCCGAGCGCTATGGCGCGAAAGAGGTGTCGGACCCGGTCTACCGAGCGATGGTCTATGAAGCTGCCGAGGCCTTGACGGATTTCGATCCTGATGAAGAACTTGGCCGGCTTGCGGCAAACGGGCAGTTGCAGTTGGTCGGAACCTCGGGAACGGTCACCACCCTGGCGGGGGTGCATCTGGGCTTGCCCCGTTACCAGCGCGACCGCGTGGACGGCATCCACCTCAGTCGGGATACCATCGTCGCTACCAGCGCGCTGGTGCGCAGCTTGAGCTTTCAGGCGCGGGCGGCACACCCCTGCATCGGTGTTCAGCGCGCCGACCTTGTCATTGCCGGTTGTGCGATCGTCGAGGCAGTACTAACCCTCTGGCCCTTGCCGCGCCTGCGCGTGGCAGATCGTGGTTTGAGGGAAGGGATGTTGACACGCATGATCGAACAGGATCTAGCGGGCGCCGCGGTACCATGAGCCGCAAGTCAGGGGGCGGTAAGCCTAGCGGGCCTTCGTCGCGCGCAGAGCGAAGCTCTGGCCGGGGGCAGCGCCAGCTCCGGCAACGGGTGCGGACGGCGAAGGGGCGGCGCGCTTCCTCCGTCCGCTGGTTGGAGCGGCAGCTCAACGACCCTTGGGTGGCTGAGGCCAAGGCACGTGGCTATCGCTCCCGCGCAGCCTTCAAGCTGCTGCAGATCGATGAAAAGGTGGGGCTGCTGAAGCCAGGTCAGCGAGTGGTCGATCTCGGGGCCGCTCCCGGCGGGTGGAGCCAGGTCGCGCGCCAGAAGGTTGGCGACAGGGGCAGGGTGATCGGCATTGACCTTTTGCCGCTAGACCCTCTTGCCGGGGTCGAGTTACTCCAACTCGACTTCCTCGACGAGGCAGCGCCAGCCCTGATCCGCGAGCGGCTCGATGGGCCGGCGGATCTGGTTCTGTCAGATATGGCCCCCCAGACCTCAGGCCACGCCTCCACCGATCACCTGCGGATCATGGCGCTCGCTGAGGCTGCGCTGGACTTTGCCGTTGAGGTGTTAGCGCCCGGAGGCGGCTTTGTCGCCAAGGTCTGGCAGGGAGGCAGCGAAAAGGAATTACTCGATCGGCTGAAACGGCGCTTCGCCAAGGTGCGGCACCTCAAACCGGCATCGAGCCGGCCGGAATCACCAGAGCTTTTCGTGGTTGCCCTCGGTTTTCGCGAGCCGGGTAAGACTGAATGACCCTGCAGGAAGGGAAGCAGCGGGACGCTTTACTGGCGTCCTACGGTTTTGGCCTCTTTCCTGTGCTCCATTACCAGCCGGCCAGGCGTGGCGAGTGGACCATTGCCAATCACCTGCCCGCAGTGGGTGACGGCTATCTTACCCGAGCAGTCGTCGAGGAGCGGGTGGTCCTGAGCCGCGGGCGCCATGTCTGGATGTCTATCGGTCTGCTGGAGAAGGAAAGCCACGCCTGGCATGTCCACTGCGCCAACGGCACGGTCGTAACCGCAGGCCTCGGCCTGGGAATGTTTGCCTATGCAGCGGCGATGAAACCGGAGGTCGAGCGAGTTATCGTCGCCGAAATCGACCCCGACATCATAGAGCTGATGCAGCAGTCCAGCGGCTTCCACAGCTGGCCGTGGCGAGAGAAGGTGGAAATTCTGCAGGTTGATGCCCTGGCCGCAGACTTTGCCGATGCAGTGAAAGCGCAAACCCGCGGCCGCTCCGTAGATTATCTCTATGCGGATATCTGGCCGAACTTTCCGGCGGAGGAAGCCCCGGCGCAAACCGGCGTCATGGCGCGCGCGCTCAAGCCCAGGGCTGCGGGCTGGTGGGGGCAGGAGCTGTCTTTCGCCGGCTTTTGCCGGGCGCGGCAACAGCGTCTGGACGAAGCTGGTTTCCGAGCCTTCTTCGCGGAAAACGGCGTGCCGGTGCCAGAGGTGACGGAGGGCTACCTTAGATTCTGCCGCGATCTTATGGCAGCCTATCGCCTCGGTTCGAAGGATACCTTGGTGCAGCGCCTCAGGAACTTCCTGGCCGGCTGACGCGCCAGCACCCAGCGCAGCGGCGCATGCATGACGGACATGCGACACCACAAAGAAGACTCTGCTTGAGCCGCCTTCCTGCTGGTGTAGGATGCGCCGCCAACTCCCCGCCACCCGAGGGCTTTTGGCATGGAAATCCGTGAAGCTTTGACGTTCGACGACGTGCTGCTGCAGCCGGCGGCTTCTGCCGTCTTGCCGGCGACCGCCGATACCCGCACGCGTCTCACCCGCAGCATCCAGCTGGGGATCCCGCTGCTCTCGGCGGCAATGGATACGGTGACCGAGGCACGCCTGGCCATCGCCATGGCTCAGGCCGGCGGAATGGGCGTGATCCACAAGAACATGCAGCCGGGCGAACAGGCCGACGAGGTCCGCAAGGTCAAGAAGTTCGAAAGCGGCATGGTGGTCAATCCGGTCACCATCTATCCCGATGAACCGCTCGCCAACGCCCTGGCCCTGATGGAGCTCCACGAGATCTCCGGCATCCCGATAATGCAGCGCAATAGCGGCAAGCTGGTCGGCATTCTCACCAACCGCGATGTGCGCTTTGCGACCGATCCGAACCAGCCGGTTCAGGAGCTAATGACCCATGACAAGCTCGTCACCGTCACCGACGGCGTGAGCCGGGAGGAAGCCAAGCGGCTGCTGCACCAGCATCGCATCGAGAAGCTTCTCGTGGTGGATGGGGACTATCGCTGCACCGGGCTTGTCACCGTCAAGGATATCGAAAAGGCGCAGGCTTATCCCAATGCCTGCAAGGATCCGCAGGGTCGTCTGAGGGTGGCGGCGGCCGTAGGCGTCGGCGACGACGGCTTCCGCCGTTCCGAGGCGCTGGTGGCCGCCGATGTGGACGTGCTGGTGGTGGACACCGCGCACGGCCACTCCCAGGGAGTCATCCAGGCGGTGGGCCGTCTTCGGGAAGCCTTTCCAGACGTCCAACTGGTCGCCGGCAATATCGCCACTGCAGAGGGGGCGGCCGCGCTCATCGAAGCCGGCGCCGACGCGATCAAGGTGGGGATCGGGCCGGGCTCCATCTGCACCACGCGTGTCGTCGCCGGCGTCGGCGTGCCGCAACTCACCGCCATTCTCGATACGGCGGCGGTCTGCCGAGAGCACGACATTCCGCTGATCGCGGATGGCGGTGTTAAATACTCCGGGGATCTCGCAAAGGCGATCGCCGCGGGGGCCGATTGCGTCATGGTCGGTTCGCTGCTGGCCGGTACTGACGAGGGGCCGGGCGAGGTGTTTCTCTATCAGGGCCGCTCCTACAAGGCTTACCGCGGTATGGGATCGCTCGGTGCGATGGCGCGGGGCTCGGCTGACCGCTACTTCCAGCAGGAGGTGGCAGACCAGTTGAAGTTGGTGCCGGAAGGCGTCGAGGGGCAGGTGCCCTACAAGGGGCCCGTCGCCGGCGTTGTACACCAGCTGATCGGCGGCCTGCGTGCTGCCATGGGCTACACCGGCAACGCCACGATTTCAGAGATGCAGCGCAACTCGCGCTTTGTGAAGATCACCAACGCCGGCCTGCGCGAAAGCCATGTGCATGATGTGCTGGTGACCCGCGAGGCGCCCAACTACCAGAACAAGGGGTGAGGGATCTGGGGGCGGTACGGCTGCTTCTGGTTTCCCTGCTATTGCGCAATCGGGGCCTGACGTGATTCCTGCTGCACGCCTGCAGGCAGCCATTGAGCTGCTGGAGGAGATCGAGGCTGCGGCGCCCAAGCCGGCTGACCGCGCGGCGGCCGCCTGGTTCAAGCTTCGCCGCTATGTCGGTTCCAAGGATCGCCGCGCCATCAGCGAACTGGTCTGGGGCTGCTTGCGCGCCAAGGCCCGGCTCGGGTGGTGGCTCGAACGCCTGGACCTGCCTTCAACCGCCCGCGCCAGGGTGCTGGCTTTCCTGGTGCTGGGGCAGGGCGAAGCGCCAGAGCAGGTGCTGCACCTGCTGTCCAGCGAGAGCCGCTACGCCCCGCGCGCCGCAACAGCGGAAGAGCGCGCCTGGATCGGGCGGCTCAAGCGGCGCGGCCTGGACCATGCGGAGCAGCCTCCTGCTGTCGCTCAGGAGGTGCCAGACTGGTTATTGGGGCGCCTCACCGAAAGCTTGGGTGAAGCGGTCGAAGCCGAGCTGAAAGCGCTGCGGGAAGCCGCCCAGGTGGACCTGCGTGTCAATCTCTTGAAGGCCCGCCGGCGGGAGGCGCGGCAGATGCTGGCCGCAGAAGGGATCGCCACGGAACTCGGGCATTGGTCCCCGCTGGCGCTGCGGGCGGACGGCCGCCAGCCCGTCGCCGCCACCCGTGTTTTTCGTGACGGCATCGTGGAAGTTCAGGATGAAGGCTCTCAGCTCGTCGCGCTGCTGGCGGGAGCTGCGCCAGGCTTGCGTGTCTGCGACTTCTGCGCTGGCGCTGGAGGCAAGACCTTGGCGCTCGCGGCACAGATGGAAAACAAGGGCCAGCTTGTCGCCTGTGATGTCCTCGAGAAGCGGTTGGAGCGCTCCGCCGTGCGGCTGCGCCGGGCCGGCGTGCACAATGTCACGCGACGGCCGTTGAGCAGCGAGCGCGATCCCTGGGTGAAGCGCCACAAGGGTACCTTCGACCGCGTCCTGGTCGACGC